>LFCJ01001861.1_pt1 | contig 15013 bp, 13 predicted proteins | sample 643141 | NCBI WGS metagenome assembly LFCJ01 (sample SAMN03766243, study PRJNA286221) | soda lake metagenome | biome: soda lake; feature: Kulunda steppe; material: water; isolation source: sample B1-Br-g2 brine of Lake Bitter-1 | place: Russia: Kulunda steppe | collected 2010-07 | reverse complement strand
TCCCACCAGAACGCTGGGCGGTGACTTTCCGGTCGTACGCCCAGCTCATTCTCTCGAAACTCGGTGAGTTCTTGAGATACTCTCCACAGCCACTACTTGAACGGTTGACCGAAGACGCTCAAAAGATACACCAGCAACGTCCAATTCTCCAAGAAACGCTCGCTACCGGCACACAACCGAGGTGTGAGGCCTAACTAAAGACCAATGATAGCTTGGGCTTAACGACACACTACATTAATTGTCTACCAATAGAATTATAATAATGGTGGACATTTCTGTGTTTATTCGCGTATAGCATTATAACAAATATACAATATATATGTAAATATTTAAAATAGCAAATAAGTGTTAAAATATGAAAAACAGATCTGAATTAAAAACTACTTGGAAACGAGTATTTAAATTAGGATGGCCAATAACAATAGAACAAATATTAAATACATTAATGAGGACTGTCGACGTTATCGTCACAGGATTATTTTCACCAGTAGCTGTTGCCGCTGTTGGACTTGCTGATCTGTACGCTCAAATACCGCTAAGGGTTGGTCTTGCATTAGGGACCGCATCAATCGCAATGTCCAGTCAGGATACCGGGAGAGGTGCTGTGGTTACCAGAGATAAAGTAGTGACACAAGCGATGTTGATTGGTGCTTTCTGTGGTGCTCCTTTTGTTGCAATTGGAATTCTATCTAGCAATATTCTTATTGAAGTCCTTGGTGCTGAATCAGAAGTAATCCGTCTGGGTGGAATTTATCTTATGATTATATTCTCAGCAGCACCAATGCGAATTGTTAGCTTGGTTGGCGCACGATCCTTACAAGGATCTGGCGATACACAAACTCCACTATTGATAAACGGGTTTGCGAATATAATCAATATAATTGTGACAGTCTTGTTGGGTTTGGGATTATTTGGACTTCCTAATCTAGGAGTTATTGGTGTTGGGATTGGGACCTTTGTTGGTAGATTAATTGAAGCAATTGTTATTATTGGAATATTTGCTAGCGACTACGGTCCACTGTCATTTAATAGACAATCCGATCACATAATTACAAAACAAATAATTTCACTTAGTATTCCAAATTTTTTAGAAGGGATGAGTACATCCCTTGCCAATTTTCCATTTAATGCATTGTTACTAGTATTTGGGACTGAAGCGAACGCTGCATACCATATTGGTCGACGGATCTTTCAACAGGTAACGAGTCCAATCTCACGCTCGCTGTCGATTGTAACGAGCATCATTATTGGACAAACACTAGGTAAGGGTCAACCACAAACTGCTGAAACGAATTTACAATATATACTCGGTATAAGTATTACAATATTTTCAATTATTAGTATAATATTATTTATACTTGCTGAACCAATAATTCCACAATTCACAGATGATTCAACAACTGCAGACTATGCAGTAACATTCACTCGAGTTTTTAGTGTATCTACTGTATTATTTGGTACATTTTTTGTGTTTGCAGGAGCATTACGTGGTGCCGGTGATACTCGAACACCCTTTTATGCCCGCCTGATTGGTGTCGTAATATGTATGCTTGGTATCTCATACACTTTTGGAGTTATCTTAGATTACGGGTTAATTGCCATATATTATGGTATTTTTACAACATATACAACTTGGCTTTTTATTGCATACTTAGGAATAAAGTATGGAAACTGGTTGGAAAAAGCTGAAAAATTAATATCAGAGCGAAAAGATACAAATTATGAATAACTACCTATTCAACTAGTTGGCTCTGTAGTTTCGCTTAACGTAACCTGCGAAAGCTCTTTTATTGCTGTAGAAAACGAAGAGACAGATTGGTTTGACATCCGAAATCCGTCTCTTCACCCGTAATGTAGTCACGAAAGCTAAATTAGCTATCACTAATTTTGACGAACCCGCGACCCCCAGGGGAGTCAGCGGGTTCACTAAATAGGCAATGATCATCCGTCTTTAGTTAGTCACAGAACCGCGGTACAGCGGTAGCTTATCGAGGCTTCTTTTCGAGAAAATGAGGAGGCAGCAGTGTGTCCAAACAAGCCTCCTCAACTCGTCTTATGCGTCGTCTCACTAGCCCCTTTCCATCCGAGTTCCTCGAAGAGCACGCCGAGAAACTCGGCGTGGTCGAACGTGATCGGAAGCTCCAGATTCCCGCCTTCGTCTGGGCATTCGTGTTCGGCATCGCTGCTGGCGAAGGTCGAACACTTGCTGATTTTCGACGGTGCTACAACTCAACGGCCGACAAGACGCTTTCTCCAGGTGGTTTCTATCAGCGATTGACGCCAACTCTTGCGGAGTACTTCAGCGATCTCGTCGAGACCGCTCTCGACGAGGTCGCTGTTCCCGACACGACTAGTGTCGGTATTGAGCGGTTTAGAGATGTGGTGATCGCTGATGGAACCATTCTACGGCTTCACGAACTGCTTTCTGAGGAGTACAAAGTCCGACACGAGGAGCAGGCTGGAGCGAAGCTCCACCTGCTCCACAATGCCACTGAAAAGACGATTGAACGGTTCGAGATCACGCACGAGAAAACCCACGACAGCAGGTTGTTTAAGACCGGGTCGTGGCTGCAAGGACGGCTCATACTCTTGCATTTGGCGTATTTCAAGTACCGCCGGTTTGCACTGATCGACGAGAGTGACGGCTACTTCGTCAGCCGACTGAAACAGAACGCAAACCCAGTAATAACGAAGAAACTCCGCGAATGGCGTGGCGACGCCATTCGCTTGGAGGGAAAGCAGATCCAAGACGTTGTAGACGATCTCTACCGCACATACATCGACGTAGAAGTCGAAGCGGAATTCAAACGAGGCTGTAAAACGGCACTCAGTCATTGGATACGAAGCGATTCCGTGTCGTCGGCGTCCGCAACGAGGACGCCGACAACTACCATCTCTACATCACGAACCTCCCGAGAGGAGAGTTTCTCCCGTCAGATCTAGCAACGCTGTATCGCTGTCGGTGGGAGGTAGAGTTGCTGTTCCGTGAACTCAAGACGCAATACGAACTGGGTGAGTTCGACACATCCGACCCAGCGGTTGTTAAAATTTTGGTGTACGCAGCGTTATTCTCACTGCTGGTGAGCCGTGATCTGCTCGGGTTAGTCACAGAGATAGCTGATGACGAGATCGTCTTCCCACCAGAACGCTGGGCAGCGACCTTCCGGTCGCACGCCCAGCTCATCCTCTCGAAACTCGGTGAGTTCTTGGGATACTCGCCACAGCCACTGCTGGAGCGGTTGATCGAAGACGCCCAGAAGATTCACCAGCAACGGCCAATCCCTCGATAAACGCTCGCTACCGCTACGAAACCGAGGTGTGAGTCTTAACTAAAGACGAATGAGGCAATGCTCGTACTTCATGTGATCCGCATCGAGTTGGGCAAATTAATCGTTCCACGATATGATTTGCTCAGCGAAATTCCTATATTCATCGAGGAGATTGGTCTCACGAGAATACCCCATTACACCGTTCTCCGCACACCTGGTTTGGTCGAACTCCGATGAAGACGTGGCGTGCGTTTCTCGGTCGATCACCCGAGAAACGTACAAGTCATGCCTCAATCGATTCTACCGGATTTGATCGCGATGAGCCAGCAGAAACTACGCCAACCGCACATCCTACCGAGATTGAGCACTGAAGATCACCCTCTGGTCGATGTCAAAACACTGTATATCACCCACATCCACTGCACGACGACGAAGAAACACGACGCAAAGATCGGTCCGCAGGTCGCCCGCAAGACTGCGCCCGACCTACGTTCACTGGCCACAGACCGTGGCTATGATTCGAAAGGCTTCAGGGGACGAACTCCGTGGAAGCGGTGTTCGTCCCCTGATCAAGCATTGAGTCTATTCCTCGCTCGCTCAGGCCCATAACGACCGCATGGACAGTGATCGGTATCACTAACGCACAATGTCTGAAACCGTTTTCTCGTCAATCGAACGCCCGGCTTTGCCGTGCGTGCGCGAAGTTGTACACTTAGAGTTTCGAGGGATGGTGCTCAAAACAGCCGACTGCAATCTTCGTGTGAGCGTCTGATCTCCGTAAAATCGACCGCTGTGTACCGAAACTACAGAGCCAAATTATCAATTATTATTGGATTTGGCGGCTACCGCGTTAGGCGCCTCTTCTGTCTCAAATAGGACCAGAAAGATCACACTTGCAACAATCATCAGTCCCGAAGCGAGCAAAAACCCACCCAAAAATGAGACATAGTCGAACATCGTGCCAACAACTATGGGACCAATAATTGCTCCCACCTGCCACGAGACGGATCGAAGCGACAGACTTCCCGCAACCGAGTTGTAGTACTCACCCTCTTCGACAAACAGTGCCATACTCGTGGGTAATCGGAGGCTGTCTGCAATTCCAAGTATTGCGTACGCAATGAACAGAGGAAAGAAAGCTGGGACAATTGTAATTTCATGTCCCACTTCGGAGAGTGAGATTGGATCTATTACTGAACTGGCAAGCGGTGCAGTTGGTATAAGTACCGTTCCAATCGCATAGCTTATTGTCCCTGCGAATATGAACCATTTTCTGCGCCCGATACGATCCGCTAACTTCCCCACGTAGCCCTGTGCGATTCCTTTAGTCAGTTTGCCTCCAGCGAGAATACCACCTATAAGTAATGCATTCATACCGAACTGGGTACGAGCATAGATTGGGAGGAAAATGATTACTGCCATCTTGCCGAAACTGAAAGAAAACCGAAACGCGACCAATGCCATAATTGCGCGTCGTCTGAGCAACCGAAGTAAGGACTCTATTCCAGTTGATTCTTCGGGGTCAGTATGAGTTCCAGGATCATCCCGGACGAACAAGAATACACCGCACGTTGATAGAAATGTGAGGATGATTAGAACGACATAGGTCGTATTGAACCCATAAATAAAAAGAAGTGCACCACCCACGATATCACCTAAAAGGCTTGCGATTGATCGAACTTGATTATATGTCCCAATCCAGAGCCCACGGTCGTTATCTGGTGCAATCTCACCGACAACAGCAACTCCTGTTATCCAAAGCATAATCGAACCAACGGCTTGGAATGCCCGAAGGATAATCACATGCTCGATGGTCTGAACGAACATAAGTCCGAATAATAATATGATATTCAGACCGAGCCCAATTAGTAGATATTTTTTCGAGTTACCGAGGTCTATTTTACGGCCTAGGGGCAGGACTAATACGAGCCGAACGGAAGCATATGCAGAGCCGAACAATCCTGCGACAATTCCCGATGCTTCGAAGAGATCTGCATAGAGAGCGAGTGCGATAATGATTGTCGCGAACGCCATACCACTAACGAATCGTACTGACGCTAACGCAACGAATTCAAGATTCTGAAAGAGAGATATCGGACTTCTCCCCGTCTTTTGCTGTTTTTTTGATATCACTGTCTACTGATCCTATAATTAGTTTATTGCAGAAAGATTGTATAAAAATGTCACGCTCCGGTATGATATTCCGGAATTAAATAAACATCTTTGTACATATTCGATTAAAATGTTTGTTTTTTTGACTACTGTTTAGCTAGGCACATCCTCAATAGGTGTTTGATGATATAATGGCTCTGTAGTTTCACTAGACGTAACGGCGAAAGCTCTTTTACTGCTGTAGAAAGCGAAGAGACAGATTACTTTGAATTCAGAAATCCGTCTCTTGACCCGGAATGCGGTCACGAAAAATAAAATAGTTGTCACTAATTCTGACGAACCCGACGATCCCTGCGGAGATCGCGGATTCGCTGATTGGGCCATACTCGTTCTCAATGCGCTCCGTATCGAGTTGGGCAAATCGTATCGTGGAACGATTAATTTGCTCAGCGAAATGCCTGGCATTCTCGAGGAAATCGGTCTCACGAAACTCCCTCACTTTACCCTTCTCCGTACCTGGTTTGGCTGCATCCCAATGAAGACAAGGCGTGCGTTTCTCGGCTGAGAGGCAGAGAAACGTACAGGTCACGCCTCTATCGATGCAACAGGTCTTGACCGTGATCAACCGAGCAGACACTACGCCAACCGCACTTCCTACCGTGTTCGTGCGTTGAAAATCACTGCTTTGGTGGATGTCGAAACGCTGTACATCACCGCCATCCACTGCACGACGACGAAGAAACACGACGCGAAGATTGGCCCACAGGTCGCCCGCAGGAATGCGGCCAACCTGTGTTCATTAGCTACAGACTGGGGATATGATTCGAAAGCTTTCAGAGACGAACTCCGTGGAAACGGCGTTCGTCCGCTGATCAGGTATCGTATCTATTCCTCGCTCAATTACGCCCACAACGCCCGCATGGACAGTGATCGGTATCACCAACGCTCCATGTCTGAAACTGTTTTCTCGTTGATCAAGCGCACGCTCGGTTCCGCCGTGCGTGCGCGAAGTTGGAACTTAGAGTTACGAGAAATGGTGCTCAAAGCAACCGTCTACAACCTCCGACGGAGTGTTCGATATCCGTGAAATCGACCGCCATGTACCGAAACTACAGAGCCTAATACTACACACACACCAAATTTCATAATAGGTATTTATATACATAATAACTAAAGTAATATACCTTACACATACTATAAGATTAAAGGCATTATATAGTTTTCAGACATACATCCAGTAGATTTTTATATCTCTTCATACTCCGCAATAGTGAATGTCCAAATACAATGGATTCGGTAACAAAAGACGAGATTTCTTGAAAGGAGCGACTGCTCTATCAGTGGGAGGAGCGACTCTCATTGCTGGATGTACAGGAGCAGGTGATGAAACAACAGCAGCAGGTGATGAAACACTGGATACACTAACAGTCGCACTTACTGCAGACACTGGTGGAGGTATTGATCCTCACCAAACCGGTTCTGTACCGGCAAGTCAAATGATGTATTACACTTACGAATCACTTGTGCGTCGTGGCCCTGAAGGCGAGATTATGCCTCAACTTGCAACCGACTGGGAACGGATCGAACCAGGACAGTTCAGATTTCACCTAGTTGAGGATGCGATTTGGCATAATGGTGATGAGTTCACAGCAGAAGATGTGAGATATAGTATTCGACGGATCGTAGACGATGATTTCGGTGGTATCCGAAGTGACCGCAGAGCCGAGCTAGAAGGTATTACTGATGCTGAAATCATCGATGATTACACAATAGATATTATTTCAGATGGCTTAAATACGAATGTTATGACGGCAATGGGGTCATATCTTGGCTTTATGTGTATGAATAAGGATTGGGTAGAAAACAATGATAATGAAACACTTGTTAGTTCAATGATGGGAACCGGCCCATATGAACTAACAGAGTTTGAGGAAAATGACTACGCAATCTTGGAGCGATTCGATGAATTTTATCGTGAACTCCCTCCATTTGAAACAATTGAAATAGAATGGATTCCAGAAAGCTCGACGAGGGTTAATAGTCTACTTACGGGCGAAGCACATGTCATAGATAATATTCCACCTGAGGAAATTTCAAGAGTCAATGACAATGAAGGTACTAGTGTGAATTCCGTCCCATCATCTCGTGTTTGTTATTTGTGGATGGACATGACTCAGGAACCTTGGGACAGTCTAGAGTTTAGAAGAGCGATGAATTATGCTGTGAATAGTGAAGAATACATTGAAGAGGTAATGGATGGATTTGCCGTAGACTCTAACCAGCCAGTACTTCCAGAGATGTTTGGATATGATCCTGATATCGAGGGATATGGATATGATCCAGAGCGTGCAGAGGAACTCGTTGAAGAAAGTGGACACGCTGGGATCGAACTTGAACTACTGGTTCCAGTGGGTCGGTTTGTTCTTGGTCAGGAAGTTGGACAAGCCATCGGGAATTACATTGATTCTCTTTCGAACGTCAGTTGCAGCATAGAATTCACAGAGTATTCATCATATCTTAGCCAGCTAGGTGACCCGGACGAAATCGGTGGTGACTTTGATTTCGGCTTTATGGGTTCCGGTCAACCATCATTTAATGGTATCGGCACGTATGCACTGTCTTTGATGTATCCTGATTCCAGTAGCAGCCGGTGGTACTCTGAAGCTCAGGAAGAGGCACAAGAACTATTCGAGGAATACAGCATAGTCGAAAATGAAGGTGAACGTGAAGAAATAATTCAGGAGATATCTAGAATTGCAGTGGATGATGCTTGTTGGGTGTTTTGCCATCAGCAACAGAGTATTGCAGGGCAGGACGATAGGATTGATCTTGATGTTCGGCAAGATGAACTCTTGAGTGTTCGAGACGCTGGACTCGAGTAATAATATCGACACATAAAAGAACTATGTTTAATTATTTTGCACAATTAGGACGTCGTTTATTACACGGAATAGGGGTTGTTTGGGGTGTTATAACCATCGTATTTTTAATGAGGTTCCTTTCACCTAATAATCCTGCTGTAATGGTTGCCCCTGAGGGTGCATCAACAGATCTGATCCGCAGTATTGAGGAAGACATGGGACTTGATCAGCCATACACACTGCAGTATATAGACTATCTCACGGACATTGCTCAAGGAGACCTCGGGTACTCGTATGCTTCAGGATTATCAGTTTCCGGAAAGATTATTACCGGGCTTCCTGCAACGCTAGAACTTGCAGTTACTTCTTTAATATTTGCGGTTGTACTCTCTATCCCACTTGGGATATTGAGTGCTATCTATCGTGGCTCCAAATTGGATTACTCTTCGAACCTATTCTCATTGGTAGGGCTAAGTACACCAAACTTTTGGTTAGGAATAATGCTCGTACTCCTAGTCTCGGTTCAGTTAGGTTTGTTACCAACCAGTGGAAGGCCCAATTCAATCATTCAAGATCCTGTAGGATGGTTATCTCATATGATTCTACCTACGATTGCCTTAGGAACGTATTTTGTAGCACTCTTATATCGAATGACACGAAATAGTGTACTAGAAACATCAAATAGTGAATATGTTAAAGCAGCCAAAGGAAAAGGTCTATTTGGACCAATTATTATGTACAGATACATTCTACAAAACAGTATGTCGCCAGTGATTACAGTTGGTGGTCTTCAATTAGGAGTACTTATCGGAGGATCTGTGGTTGTTGAAGCGGTATTTGCTTGGCCCGGGATCGGGACAATGTTTATTAACGCTCTCTATGCAGCAGACTGGCAAACAATGCAAGGAATTCTTATACTTGTTGGTGTAAGTTATGTATTAATAAACTTAATAGTCGATATAATAATTGCTAGACTTAACCCACAGGTGAATTTAGCATGATTTCTGAGCGTACAAAAGATAATCTAGTAAGTGAACTTAAAGAAAATCCACTTTCAATATTTGGAACAGTATTGATGATCGGACTCCTAATCAGTGCATTATTTGCACCCATCCTATCCCTGCATGACCCCACTAAGCAAAACAGTGGCAATTCTCATCAAGCTCCTGTTGGCTTTGGGGGTGAGGTTGAACAAACTCAGTTAGTTGATGGAGAAATACAAACAACGACTGTATCCAACGAAGGATCACTAGAACATTTCATGGGGACCGACGCATTGGGACGTGATGTTTATTCACGGCTGCTCTATGGAATACGAACATCCCTTATGGTTGGATTTGTAGCCGTGATGATTTCGTTAGTAGTTGGGACAGTACTTGGCTTGTCTGCTGGATACTATGGGGGCCGTATAGACAGTGTTTCAATGCGGTTTGTAGATATTATGTTGGCGTTTCCATCATTGTTGATGGCATTAGCATTATTTGGCATACTTGGTTCATCAGCTATTCAAATCCCAGATCCAGTAGTAATTTTAACAGGGATTGATGATAGACCCGAATATATTACATTTCCTGGAACAACAACTCTTGCTATAGCAGCTGTTTTATGGGTTTGGATAGCCCGAGTAGCTCGTTCAGAAGCACTAACTGTGAGAAATGAAGAGTATGTTACAGCCGGTAAGATAATGGGAATGAGCGATATCAGAATAATAGTAAAGCATGTTCTTCCCAACTGTATAACACCCATATTAGTTATGGGAACAATACAACTGGCCACAGTGATAATTCTTGAAAGTTCTTTATCATTCCTTGGGTTTTCCGGGACAACTTTATCTCTTGGTTTTGATATTGCACAAGGACGAGACTATCTTGCAGGCTCTTGGTGGATATCGTCTATGGCTGGAGTAGTTATAATGGCTGCTGTCGTGTCAGTGAACCTTATTGGGGACTGGTTTAGAGATGCACTTGATCCCGAAATACAGCGAGGTGAAGCATGAGTCAAAATGAAAATTTGTTTAAAATAAATAATTTATCCACACGATTTTTCACCGAACAAGGTCAAATAAATGCAGTTGAAGATGTGAGTTTAACTATCAAGTCTGGTGAAATTCTATCAATTGTTGGTGAAAGTGGAAGTGGTAAAAGTGTTACAGGACGTTCAATATTAGGCCTAATAGAGTCACCAGGGAAAGTAACTGATGGAAAAGTAGGATACAAAGCGTCTGAATTGCCAAAAAGTATTACGGAAAAAATACCAATAGATAATTCCTATGTAGACCTTCGAAATCTTTCTCCTAGCACATTACATATGCTCCGAGGGACAGAGTTTGGAATAATACTTCAGGACCCAGGATCAAGTTTTAATCCGTCACTCACAGTTGGTCGACAGATTGCTGAGGCTGTAGAGGTCAACCGCCGAATCAAATCTGGAGAGTCTTATGGAACCACAGATCTGTTAAAAGATATATTCATTCCGAAAAGAAAATTCATTTCTGAAAAGAGTATAGAAAAATCAATACAACTTTTGGAGCGTGTCGACATTCCAGACCCAATTGATCGGGCTAACGAGTATCCTCATCAGTTCAGTGGAGGAATGCTCCAACGAGCAATGATCGCGCAAGCACTTGCAACAGATCCGCATTTCCTTGTAGCAGATGAACCTACAACAGGACTTGATGTGACAATTCAATCAGGAATAATATCATTATTGAAAGAATTACAAGACGAAAACAATTTAACAATTTTATTAATAACACACAATCTGGGAGTGGTTTCTCGCTTATCCGACAGAACAGCTGTGATGTACGGTGGCGAGATATTTGAATTAGGACCTACAAAAGATGTGATTGAGCAACCTGCAAACCCCTATACAGAAGGACTATTAAATAGTCTACCAGATACCAGAGATCCTAGTGCACATATAGAACCAATACGGGGGAATGTACCAAGCCTAATTAATGAAGAAATGCCTAAAGGATGCTCATTCGCTGACCGCTGTCCCAAAGCATCAGAGGAGTGTACTGGAGAAGACCCACCAACACGACTAGTAAACAATAACGGAACGCACTACGTGAAATGTGTGAAAGCTGGAATCGAAGAGAGCGAAAAACAATTTGATAGCATCGGAAAAGAAGAGATACCTACAAAAAATCTAGAAAATAATGATGAACGAGAACACTATTAAGAATAAGCCTAAAACAATGGATGAGCAAAATGGTAAGACAAAAAAACCAGTGATGAATATAGAAAATTTGAAAAAATACTATGACAACAATAGTTCTCTGATTGAAAATTTATTGGGATCTGGAACAAACCCTATCAGAGCAGTAGATGATGTGTCTTTTTCATTAAATCGAGGAGAGACACTCGGTATTGTTGGAGAATCAGGATGTGGAAAATCCACCCTTGCTCGTACTTTGGTTGGATTACACAAACCAACTGAAGGAAATGTTACGATTTTCAATAACGACGTACACGAATTGGTTCAAGAGAATAGAAAAAGGCTTACGCGATTAATTCAGTTTGTTTTTCAGGATCCTTCCTCTTGTTTGGATCCGCGGCTCACTGTCAGACAAATAGTACGTGAGCCTCTCAAAGTTCACGAAGTTGGAGCTAAAGAACACCAAATGCAATTAGTCGAGGAAACCATTAAAAAAGTCGGCCTTTCAATTGACCAACTTGATAGATATCCGAGTGAATTGTCCGGTGGACAGCGTCAACGAGTTGGAATTGCTAGAGCACTAGTTCTAGAACCAGAAATACTCGTTCTTGATGAGCCGACTAGTGCTCTCGATGTTAGTGTCCAGGCACAAATACTCAACTTATTGAAAGATATTCAGAATGAATTTGAACTATCCATGCTTATAATATCTCATGATATATCAGTAATACGTTATTTAAGTGATCGGGTTGGAGTAATGTATCTCGGGGAACTTATCGAAATTGGTAATAGTAGCGAGATATTCAATAACACTGCACACCCTTATACAACTACACTACTCGATTCAGTTCCTCGAGTTGGTGAATTTAACACAGAGTATGAAAAGGTTGATCCAGACATACCGTCACCAAGAAATCCCCCCACCGGTTGTCGGTTTCATACACGTTGTGTAAAAAATATTCCACCGACAGAATACGATATCAATCAAGATGAATGGAATGCAATTTTAACATATAAGTACGATTTGAAAAATAATAATATTTCTATGTCAAAAATAAGGAACTTAACCAGTGAATCACTCTCTGAAAAAAATATTAAAAATAATATGGAACTATTGTATGAATACTATGACATTCCGCAAAACAGTCTAGATTCATCAGCACGTAATAAAATAGAAAGCAGTTTTGATTGTTTGATTGATGAAGATATACAATCTGCATTCACAATAATGGATGAATCTTTCAAATCGGTTTGTGAAAAAGAATCCCCACAGCAAGTAGAGGTTGATTCAGACCATCGTGCAATGTGTCATTTATTAACTGATTAGGTGCGAACAGCAATAATAAACTAGTACAATCTAATAAAATATATTTGAAAGGTAAACAGTTTGTAGATTAAATTGTCCAGATTCGCTGTCAGAACTAATTCAATAAGGGAAATTCGATTCAAAATATGGTTTATTCATATTATTCTATAATTACTGTTTGTTATCAGATTATACTGAACCTACACGCTTCGAACTTATGACCTCAGGAGTGTCCAGCAGCGCCGGCCCCGAGAGCCTCTTTCGTGGATATTCCGGACATATTTTCTTGCTAGTCACGTTTGGTGTGATGATAGCAAATATTGGCCGACAGGCTCTTCCGCCGCTACTTCCCGCTATCATCGAAGAACTGGTTATTACACCTGCGGCTGCAGGAATTGCTCTAACTTTGATGCGTATTTGTTTTGCTGCGTTACAGTATCCAAGTGGTCGGGTTGCTGACAAGATATCTCGAAAAGTAGTCATTATAACCGGGCTTATCGTAATGATTGTCGGATTTGTCATGTTAGTCCATGTCTCAACGTATTCTATGTTCATTTTTAGTGTAACTCTTCTTGGTCTCGGTTCGGCGCTTTTTTTTGTGTCCGAACGGGTGCTACTATCGGATTTATTTGTCGAGAAGCGTGGGCTAGCTTTCGGAACAAACAGCGCAATCTCAGGAATGGGTAGCATTCTTGGCGCTGGTCTTGCAGTCACTGCACTTTCTTTCGGCGCGTGGCAGTCCGCATTCCTACCAGTAGTCACCGTCCTAACCGGGACCACAGTTGGATTTCATATCGTTAGTCGAGAGCAATATAGTGTCTCAGAATTACGCGAGTTGAAGAATGATGAGAGCCAACTGGAAGACACCGTTCGCCGCGTGTTCGGAACTATGGAGGTACGATGGCTTGTCATAGCATATACACTGACCATTTTTGTATGGGAGGCTGTAATTGTGTTTCTCCCACTGTACTTACAAGAGGCAAAAGGTTTAAATATAGACATTGCCAGTGGCGGGTTCGCAGTATTATTTGCAGTGGGAATAATTGTACAACCGATTGCGGGGTCAGTGAGTGACTGGTTGGATCGCCGTTTGATCGCTGGGATTGCCACCTTTTTGAGCATTATTGGCCTTGCAGTGCTGATTGTGTCTCAGTCGTTCGTACTCATCGTGATTGGGATCGTCTTGTACTCTGCTGGGTTGAAGGCCTTCACACCGGTTGTTCATGCGCACGTAATGGATTTGTTCCCAAAAGAGACTAAGGGTGGTGATCTCGGTGCATTTAAGACTGTTTACGAGGGAATATCGAGTCTTGGACCGACGTACGTCGGATTAATGATTGGACTCGTAAGTTACGACGTCGCATTCATGAGTCTTCTTTTTTGCCTCATCGGTAGTGGAAGTGTGTTTGTCTGGCTTCGATACAATCGGTCGCGTCGCAAAGCCGTCTAGATACTGTCCCTGATTGTCTCAATTGAGAGGTCACAGTTGACTGCCGTTTTTGTTGATCGGTAGAGTAGTTCACTAAGGAATGCTTGGTAGTGATCTGGATCAGCGTACTTCACCAGCCGAAGGTTGAGGATAGACTCCAATCCTGTTGCTGTCCAGCGCATCCACTGGGCCTTATATCGCTTGCTAACCTCACCCATCAGCCGTTCCGTTCCATGGGGTTAGGTCCACGGCACCTCGAACCCTCAATGACCTGCTCAGTGAAAGTCATAACGGCCGGCACCCACCGTCGAAGATACCCCACAGCCTTCTTTGACCATATTGGTCCAGTTGCCATACTGTCTTCTCGATACGCTCGATGGCTCGTGCGATCCGCCAGCGGATCGCCGCGAACTCCTCGTTGAGACGGTGCTTAACAACAGAGTTCTTCAGATCGAAGACTTCCTTGATCACTTTCCAGACGATTTCATTGCACTATAGTAGCAATTAGAAATAATTACTCACATCTGGGATTGAAATTTGATCAAGAGCCGTATCAATCGCGGTTGTCAGCTCGTCGAGTGAATCAAAAAACCGGTTGCTGAGAGCTGCTTGGAGCTGTCTCCAGCACTCCTCAACAGGATTCAACTCTGGCGAATACGACGGTAACGTCACGAAGGAGAGGTCGTCGCGGGCCGCCAGGTCCGTGACGGCCGACGCCTGAAAGTACGGTGCTCTATCAAGCACAACGATCAGGTTGTCTTCGAATTCTTTGCATAATGCTAAAATGAAATGTTTCGCGTGTTCGGCAGTGATGTATTCGGTAAACCGAGACAAAAAGCGATCACCGTCTAGTCCCTAGCGTAACTTTTGAAGGAAT
>LFCJ01001858.1_pt1 | contig 15020 bp, 17 predicted proteins | sample 643141 | NCBI WGS metagenome assembly LFCJ01 (sample SAMN03766243, study PRJNA286221) | soda lake metagenome | biome: soda lake; feature: Kulunda steppe; material: water; isolation source: sample B1-Br-g2 brine of Lake Bitter-1 | place: Russia: Kulunda steppe | collected 2010-07 | reverse complement strand
CCTCGGCGGCGAGATCGAGATCCTGATAAGCGGTGGGGGGAGCCTCTCGGCGGAGCTGTGTACCCTCTATCACGGGATGGGACTGCCGATCTACGAGGGGTACGGGCTCACCGAGACCGCCCCCGTCATCTCGGTCAACCCACCGGAGGCCGCGGTGATCGGCACCATCGGCCCACCGTTGGTCGACGTCGAGATCCGGATCGACGACTCGGTCGTTCGGGAGGGCGCCTTCGACGACCCGGGCGAGGTCGGCGAGTTGCTCGTCCGGGGGCCGAACGTCTCCGACGGCTACTGGGAGCGACCCCGGGAGACCGAGCGAGCGTTCACCGAGGCCGGCTGGTTCCGGACCGGCGACGTCGTCCACCTGCGCCCGGACGGCTACGTCGAGTTCCGCGAGCGGATAAAACGGATCATCGTGCTCTCGACGGGTAAAAACGTCGCCCCCGCACCGATCGAGGACGCCTTCGCCGCCGGCGAGCTCGTAGAGCAGGCGATGGTGGTCGGCGACGGCCGGAAGTTCGTCTCCGCGTTGCTCGTCCCGAACCTCGAGACGGTCGCCGAGTGGGCCGACGACGAGGGGATCGAGCTCCCCGACGATCCGGAGGCGATCTGCGCAGACGAGCGCGTCCGCGAGCGCGTCGAACGGGAGGTCGACCGGGTCAACGAGGGGTTCGAGCGCCACGAGAAGATAAAGGCGTTCCGACTCCTCCCGCGGGAGTTCACCGAGGAAAACGAGATGCTCACGCCGACGATGAAGAAGAAACGCCGGGTGATCCTAGACCAGTTCGAAGACCGCGTCGAGGAGATGTACGCCGAACCCGCCGTCCAGCGTTGACATCCTCCCCGCGCCGAACGGTAGTCCACCGCCGTGGCTCGACCGGTCCCCGGGACGTCGGCGGTCGATCCGCCGTTTTCGGATCGTTCGCGGTTCGGTGCTCAGCCCTCGACGACGAGGTACGTTCGGGCGCCGCGGTGTTCCAGTGAGACCCGGTCGGTGGCGACGTTCTCGCGAACGTACCGGTCGACGCCGGCGGCATCGAGCTCCGTAACGTCGATACGGCGCCGTGCTCGACCGCACTCAGCCGGCTCGGATCGCGTGACGCTCGCGTTCATACCGAACGGGTGGGCCAGAAGCAACGTCAATCCGATCCGTCCGGAGTGAAAGTGAAAGTGGTCGTGCGGGTTCGCCGCGCTTTGGCGGCCTCACGGGGGGCCGAGGGACTTGACCGCGACCGCGTGGCCGTCGACGAGGGCGACCTCCTCGACGATCGCCGACGTCGCACGCTCGCGCCAGCGCTCGATGGCGTCGGCGTGTGCCTCCCGGACGCGTTCGGGCGCCGTCTCCCGGTCGACGCCGAGGTCGACCTCGACGCGCTCGATCGAGGGGTACGCCGCGACGACCGCGTCGGCGAGCAGGTCGGCCGGCCGGAGGTGGATCGCCCCGTCGTCGGCCGGTCCGTGGGAGACGTGCAGGCGAGCACGCATCCGCCCGTGAAACGGCGGGGTCACACGCAGGCTCGCGGTGCCGGGGTTCTCCCGGCCGTAAACGAACGCGTCGACGACGTCCTCCCTCGAGACCGCCACCGAACGAACCGTGGCGGGGTCGTCGCTCATCGTCCGGCGTTACGGCCACGTCGACTTATCTCCCGCGGGACGGCTCCGGTGTGTCGCCCCCGCGGCGCGGGTCGTCCGGTCGCGGCGCCGACCACGCGGAGTCGGCGGCCGTGGAGTGTCCGACCGGAACCCCCCTCACAGCGGCTGGTAGTACGGGATCGGCGGGTGGGGGAGGACGACCCCGAGCGCCGCCAGCCCGTGCTGGAAGGAGATGTACCCCAGGGCGACGAACGCGACCCCGAGCACGCGGTGGAGGCGCATCCGGGTCTCGACGCTCACGGCCTGAAAGAGGGTGCCGTAGAGAAACAGCGAGGGGATCGTCCCCAGCCCGAGGGCCGCGAGCGAGACGGCGCCACCGGCTGGCGAGCCCTGGACGAGCGCGTAGAGGTACGCCGGGTAGGTCAGCGGACAGGGGAGCGCGCCGTGGGCCGCCCCGAGGCCGGTGATCCGGACGCCACCGACCCAGCGGTCGACGCGTGCGAGCAGCCAGCGCTGGACGGCCCTCAGCCCCCGGCCAACGAGCGGGAGCTCCAGTGAGCCCCCGACCGTCCCACCCCCGCGGAGGTAGTTGACGCCGATGACGATGATGATCGTCCCGACGAGCAGGCCGGCGACGGCGTGGATCTCGCCCATCGCCGCGGTGACCGTCATCGGGGCGACGAACACGAACGCGCCGAGGGCGCCGAACAGGGCGCCGATCGCCGCGTAGCTCGCCGTCCGTCCGAGGTTGAAAAGCGTGTGCTGGCGGACCGCATACGGGGTGAGCAGCTCCCGACGGTCGTCCGTCCGCAGCCGGTCGGCGTAGGTCGTCACCAGCGGCCCGCACATGCCGAGACAGTGGGCCCCGCCGAGCAGCCCGATAACGAAGAAGACGATCGGCCCGATCGTCTCCGCGCCGAACGAGGGGTCGAGTGAGGGATCGTAACAGACGTCGAGGACGGCGCCCGGAGCGACGGCGGGACCGATCGAGGGCAGGGAAGCGAGCCCGGCAGCCGGGGGCGCGATCATCACCCCGTGGTCCGTTCGTCGTACGCCGAGAGCACCACCTCGACGTCGGCGAGGACGTCCTCCACCGGCAGCCGTTCCTCGCGGTAAGCCCGTTCGACGTAGCCGTCGGGGTTGACGAGCGACGTGATCGTGATGTGGTTGAAGTCGTAGGCGTCCTCCGGGCCGACGCGCTCGATCCCGATGCCGAGTTCGTCGACGACGATCCGTTCTGCCTCCTCGTCGTCCTCGGGTCGCAGGTAGTGCCAGTTGCCGAGCTCCATGTCGACGCGCATCCGGTCGCCGTGGTCGGCGAGGGTCTCTGCGGTGTCCCGTTCCGGATCGAACGTCGTCGCGAGGAAGGTGACGTCGTCGACCATCCCCTCGTCGGCCGTGCCGTGCTGGACGCCCGCCAGCGAGTCGATCAGCGGCACGCACTCGGCGTCACAGTAGCTGAAGAAGGCCGTCGCGAGGATCACGCCGTCGAGGGCGGCGACGTCGACCGTCGTCTCCGCCACGGGATCCGGAAGGCTGAACTCCGGGAACGGCTCGCCGTAGGCGGGGTACGCCAGATCTCCGCTCTCGGCGATCTGGTCTTCCGGGGGATCGAGGACGACGTTCTCTGCCGTCTCCCCCCCGAACAACGAGCCGAGACAGCCGCTCGCGGCGACGGCCGAACCGGCCACCACGGTCCCGAGCAGTCTCCGTCGGTTCATCACCCGAGCTAGGGCGACCCCTCACAAGTAGCGTCTGGTTCGCCCTTCGAACGGCCCGAGCCGGCGGCGCCTCCCCCAGTCTTATTCGCGTCCACGTCGAACGGCCGATATGGGCGTACTGGTCGGGCTCGACGGCTCCGGGCGATCGATGGCGGCGCTGGCGTACGCCGCGGAGACGTTCCCGTCGGCACCGCTCGTCCTCTTTCACGCGATCGATCCGTTCGATCGGGACCCCGAGGACGCGAGCGCGGAACCGCTGACCGAGGCGTGGCTCGCCGGGGAACGCGAGCGCGTCGACCGGCTGTTCGACCGGGCGATCGCGGAGGTCGGACTCGACGCCGACCGGGTCAGCCGGGAGACGACGGTCGGCAAGCCCGCGGAGTCGATCGTCGCCTTCGCCGAGGAGGGGGACGTCGAGGCGGTCGTCGTCGGCAGCTACGGGCTCGGGGAGGCCGAACGGTTCCGCCTGGGCAGCGTCGCCGAGACCGTCGTCCGCCGGTCGCCCGTTCCCGTGATCGTGGTCAGGTGAGTCGGTGGTCGTGGTCGGGTGAGCCGGTTCCCGCGATCGGGCGCGACTCGATCGGATCGACGCGGACGTGGTCCGCCGAGTGGAAGCGACCATCAGAGATTTATACGGTCCTGTGGCATCTTCGATCGAATGCTCGACATCGACGACTCACCGATCGTTCGGGACGGCAACGTCCTGATCCTGGCGATGGACCACGGCCTCGAACACGGCCCGGTCGACTTCGCGGACGTCCCCGAGAAGCTCGACCCGTCGACGGTGTTCGAGACGGCGACCCACGACGCGGTCACCTGTATCGCCGTCCAGAAGGGGGTCGCCGAGGGCTACTACCCCAGCTACGAGGACGACGTCAACCTGCTGGTGAAGCTCAACGGCACCTCGAACCTCTGGATGGGCGAACCCGACTCCGCGGTCAACTGCTCGGTCGAGTACGCCGCCGAGATCGGCGCCGACGCGGTCGGCTTCACCCTCTATGGCGGCTCGAACCACGAAGTCGAGATGGCCGAGGAGTTCCGGGAGGTCCAGGAGGCCGCCCGCGAACACGACCTCCCCGTCGTCATGTGGTCGTATCCGCGGGGTCAGGGGCTGAAAAACGACACCAAACCGGGAACGATCTCGTATGCCTCCCGGCTCGCGCTCGAACTCGGCGCCGACGTCGCGAAAGTCAAGTACCCCGGCAGCCGCGAGGCGATGGCCCACGCGGTGCGGTGTGCCGGCGACATGAAGGTCGTGATGAGCGGGGGTTCGAAGACCACCGACCGCGAGTTCGTCTCGACCGTCGAGGGCGTGATGGACGCCGGCGGCCACGGGCTGGCGGTCGGCCGGAACGTCTGGCAACGGGAGGATCCGACCCGCATCCTCGACGCCCTCGAGGGGGTCATCTACCGCGGGGAGACGACCGACGCCGCCCTCGAGTGATGACCGTCGACGCCGTCGTCGACGTGATCGCCCGGTCGGCGACCGAGATCCGCCAGGGGCTCGTCGGCCGCCGCGGGACGGTCGACGCCGAGAACCCGAGCGGCGAGCGCCAGGTCGAAGCCGACGTCTGGGCCGACGAGCTGCTCGCAGAGCGTCTGCTCGCCCTCGGGGGCGTCGGGGAGTACGCGAGCGAGGAACGCCCCACGGTCGAGGGCGACGGCGACGGGCTCTCGGTGGCCGTCGACCCCCTCGATGGCTCCTCGAACCTCGAGTCGAACAACGCGATGGGGACGGTGTTCGCCGTCTACGACGACCCCCTCCCCGCGCCGGGGACGGCGATCCGCGCCGCCGGCTACGTCCTCTACGGGCCGATCACGACATTGATGCTCGCCTACGGCGGCTCGGTGACGGAGTACGAGCTCTCGGGAGGCGAGCGGACGCCGGTCCGGGAGGGGCTGACCCTGCCCGCGAAGCCGGTCGTCTACGGCTTCGGTGGGCGGGTTCCCGACTGGCCCGAGGAGTTCCGGGCGTACGCCCGCGAGGTGGAGTCGGAGCTCAAGCTCCGCTACGGCGGTGCCATGGTCGGGGACGTCAACCAGGTGGTGAGCTACGGCGGGATCTTCGCGTACCCCGCCCTCGACTCCCGGCCCGAGGGGAAGTTGCGGCTGCTGTTCGAGGGTGCGCCGATCGCCCACGTGATCGAAACCGCCGGCGGACGCTCCTCCGACGGCTCGCGGTCGCTGCTCGCGGTCGAGCCCGACTCCGTACACGAGCGAACGCCCGTCCACGTCGGGAACGCGACCCTGGTAGACCGGCTCGAGGCAGCCCTCGACTGATCCGAACGCCCCCGACACGCCGTCGGGCCAGCCCCAACCGCGCTCACTCGACCTCGGTCGGATCGACCTCCGGAAGCGTGATCAGATTCTCCCGACCGATCCGGAGCTTCTCTATCTCGTCGTTCTCGTCCATCTTCGAGAGCAGCTGGGAGACCTTGGCGTTCGACCAGCCCGTCTCCTCGACGATCCGTCCCTGTTTCATCCGGCCGCCGCGTTCGTCCAACAGCCGAAGGACCCGTTCCTCGTCGCTCAACAGCTCGGGGTCGACCGACTCCGCCGGCGGGGTCGGATCCGCGGGTGCTCCCCCTCGACCGTCGGCTCCGTCCTCGACCTCGGCGACCGTCGACTCGGCCGTCGGGCGCCGCGTCGTCACGTAGTAGCTGCCGGCGCCGAGCGCCGCGAGGATCACCAGCCCGAGCCCGACGGCGTACGGCGAGAGCAACGAGCCGAGGACGCCCTCGCCGTCGTCGCCATCGCCGTCGCCGTCGTCGACCGTCCCGTTCCCGTCGTCTCCGCCGGTGTACTCGAAGCTGACGTCGATCTCTTGGGGGGCGAACTCGTAGGGCCCATCCCAGACGAGCGCGCCGTTCTGGAGGCCACGCGGCGTCCGATCGAAGGTGTACTCGGCCGAGGGGCGCTCGATGATGAGCCGCTGGTCGGCACGCAGGGATGGCAGCCAGGTGCCGTCGTCGGCTCCCAACGCGTCTCCGAGCTCGATCCGATCGCCGTCGTCGACCGCGAACTCCGTCCACGTCGCCGAGTAGGCGACGACGCCGACCTCGACCGTCTCGCCGTCGTCGGTCTCCTCGCTCTCGGTTCGGGGCTCCTCCCAGCCGGAGTCGGTGATCTCCACCTCACGGTCGGTCTCTGCGGCGGCGATGGCGGCGAACCGCTCGAACGTCTCCCGGTCGTAGCCGACGTCGCGTTCGCCGGCTGTCACCGCCTCGGCGTACGCCTCGAACGCCTCACCGTCGCCCTCCTCGAGCCGGTACCGGCTCTCGACCGTCCAGACCGCGTCGCCGTCCTCGCCGACCTGGATGCGTATCACCTGTGCCGGCTCGGCGGGCTCGAGCGTCGGAGCCAGGGCCGCCCACTCGCCCCCACCGATCGTGGCGGTCGGATTGCCGTCGCCGATCGTGGCGAGTGACGTCGCGTCGTCCGTCACGGCGGACGGTCCGCCGACCGCCGTCGCGGCCGACGGCTGTGCGGTCGCTACCCCCGCGGCGACGACGAGGAGAATCACGAGGGCGAGAGCGGTGGAGGGCCGCATACGTGACAACCAGTGGTTTCCCGGGGGAAAAAACCCTTTCCATCACGGGAACCGGCCGTTATCGGCGGCTTACCGGGAACACCTCCTCGTTGCTCGTCCCGGCGAAACGACCCCTTACTGGGGGTCGACCGATTTTTGTAGCTCCGCGACAGAGTACCGGCGATGACCCGCGTGGTCTCCGCCCTCTTCGCGTCGCTTCTGGTCCTCTCGCTGCCCGCGATGGCCATGGCCGGAACGATGCCAGCCGACGCCCCTCCCCCCGAGATGACCCTCGAGGAGTCGCCGACCGACGGACTGGTCGACGCCGACGGAACCACGAACCGGCTCACGCTCGATCCTGGCGTCCGCAGCGGCCACGTCGAACCCGGACCCGACCTCGCGACGGCCCTCGCCGGTGACGACGACGCGATACGGGCCGACGTGGTGCTCTTCTCGCTCGAGTCGGCGTTCGACGACCTCGACGATGAGGAGCGCGCCGCGGCGATCGAGGCGGCCCACGAGCGGATCGACGACCGGATCGACGCGCTCGAACGGCGCGAGCGCGCCGCGGTCCGCGAGCACGCCGACGGCGAGATCACCGACGAGCGGCTGCTCTCGACGCTCGTGGGGAACCACAACGACGCCGAGGGACTCGACGCCGTCCTCGCGGAGCTGGTGGCACACGCCGACCGGGTGCCCGGCTACGACGCCGCCGAGATCGAGGACGCCCGGGCACCCCTCGAGGTGTTCCGGACCGACCTCCGGGAGAGTCTCGACGGCGGCGTCCACGGCGAGCCGGACGTCGACCGACGGGCGATCACCCTCGAGAGCTCCCAGGACGGCGTCACCCTCGCGACGATCGAGGGCGACCGTTACGTCCGGGAGACGACCCGTTTTGACAACCGCGACCGGGGGCTGGCCGACGGCGTCGGGGGAATCGGGAACGCGATAGACCGGTTCGAAGAGGAGCTGTACCCGTGGACGGCCGAGAACCTGGTCGGCACGACCGTCTTCAGCGAGGCACGGGCCGCCCAGCTGTACAGCACCGAGATGTCGACCCCTCAGGGGGACATGACCGCCTACCTCGACGGCGGAACCGGCAACGTCTACCACGAGGTTCAGCGGCTGACGCTCTCCGAGCTGCCGTCGACGCCGGCCGACCGGAGCTGGACGAACGGCTCCCTCGAGCTCTCCGTCGAGCGGACGCCGGTCAACGGACCGATCCAGGTGACCGTCACCGACACCGAGGACAACGCGAGCGTCGACGCCTCGGTGCTCGTCGACGGCGACGAGCGCGGAACGACCGACGACGGGAGCCTCTGGCTCGTCCCACCCGACGGCGACGCCGAGATCACCGCCGAGGCCGACGGCGAGCGGGTCGAAGGCACCGTCGCGAGCTGGCGTAGCTGAGCCACCCGTGTGAGAGTCGCCGTTCCAGGGCGGTGTGCGACGGCGTGTGTTCAAGTACGAAGACGGACCCAGAGACGCCGTGTCGCGTGTCCCTCCCGGCTCGGCCGTATCGCGTGTGGGTCCAGTCCACGGCTCACGCCACGGCTGTCACGGACTGCCCCACGAGCGCGGGATCGCGCCGCTCGTCGGGGTCCTCGCGCTCGTCGCGATCACGGTGGCGCTCTCGGCCGTCTTCCTGCTCGGTGCCGTCGAGCTCTCGCCAGGCTCGAGCGGGCCGACGGCGACGGTCGAGCTCGCCGTCGACGCCGAGGAGGACCGTCTGACCGTCCGCCACGTCGCCGGCGATCCGATCGACGTCGAGGCCCTCGAGCTGGTCGTCGAGGTCGACGACGAGCCCCTGAAACACCAGCCGACGGTGCCCTTCTCGGGCACCGACGGGTTCGACGGCGCGCCGAGTGGTCCGTTCAACGCCGAGTCCGAGCCCCGGTGGACGGTCGGCGAGCGGGCGTCGCTGTGGCTCGCCGGGACCAACGAGCCGACGATCGAACCCGGCGACGAGGTGAGCGTTCGGCTCGTCGTCGACGACCGGACGGTGGCGACGGCGTCGGCGACGGCGTAGCTCACTCGAGGGGCTCGGCCGCGTCGCGGTCGATGAGCGGCGTCGCGTTCTGTTCGGGCAGCGTCACGACGTCGTCGCTCTCGAGGGTGTACTCTCGGTCGTCGACGCCCAGTATCGAGCCGACGTCCCGGACGATCCGGACCGTCCGCCGGCCGACTCCCGAGCCGTCGCCGATCGGTTCGGCCCCCGGGGCGTCGCCCGATTCGGTTTCCGAGCTGTCGCTAGCCGGCTCGGCCCCCGGGGCGTCGCCGGTCGGTTCGGCCCCCAACGGCGCACCGGCTGACTCGGTCCGTCGTGACGCCCCCATCGCCTCGGCGGCGTCGATTCCGTCGTCGGCCGGTCGGCCGTCGTCCGGGCCGGTCGGTTCGCCTCGGCGACTCCCGTCGGTCGGCGGCGGTGACGCCCCCGTCTCCCCGCGAGCCGCCGATCCGACGGCCTCGGACGCCGGTCCGGGGGCCTCGGGCGGGTCGACGGTCGAGGTCCCCGAGCGTGCCGGATCGGCGGCAGACGGGTCCACTTCGGACTCGGCGGCGTCGGCCGGCGCGCGCCCGTCGAGGACCTCCAGCACGCGGGATTTGTTCGTCTCGATGCGGTCGACGAGGTCGACGAACAGCTCCCGCTCCTCGGCGGTCAGGCCGTCCTCGTCGGCGGGCATCCCCGCGGCGGCGAGGCTGGCGCCCTTGACGAGCTTTCCCATCCGTCGTTCGTAGATCGCCTCGACCACGTCTTTCGCGGACTCGATCTCGTCGGTGAGCCGGGCGACCTCCGGCGAGGAGAACGGGTCGGCGGCGCGTGCGGCGGCGCGTTCGCGTTCGTCCTCGAGCTCGCCGATGTACTCGCCGACCTCGCGGTAGAAAGAGGGACGCAGATGCTGGAGGCTGTCGGTCTGGCGCTCCTTGCTCTGGACGGTGCGAAGCTCCTCTAGGTTCATTCTTTCTCCTTTTCTGCCCTGCCGCGTGCCATGAGGAAGGCCGCGACGTACTCCGGTAGTGACACCTCTCCGTCCGGCACCGTAAAGATGTCGCCCCCGAGCTCGACCTCCCCGCCGCGGCTCACGTTCACCGCAATCTCGTGGCCGCGGAACGTCTCTGGGACGGCGTCGACGAGCGGATCGAACGCCCCGACGTCCTCCCGGTCGATACGGACGGTCTCGAGGGCGCTGCCGCCGTGGAGGCTCCCGGGCAGCCGGATCAGCCGGTTCGTGTCGGTCGTCACGGGTTCGTCGATCGGCGCGTTGTCCCGTTCGACCGCGAGCCGGGCGAACCGTTCGGCGAGCTGTGAGACGGCGGTGTGGACCGTCACGTTGCCCGCCTCGAGCTCCTCGCGGTTGTTCCGTGCGGCCGCGAGCGTCGCCCGGGCTTTCCCCTCGCCGATGCCGTCGAACTCCCGGAGTCGGGCGATCGCCGCCTCCTCCTCGAGTTCGAGCAGCTCATCGAGAGCGGACAGGAGGTGGCCGTGGGTCCGTCGGCCCCACCCCCCGTCGACCTCGAGCAGCCGACGCTGGGTCGGCGTCTTCCGGCCGAGCCCGGCGACGGTTTCGGTCTGGATCAGCTCGTCGAACTCGAGGCCGATCCCCCGGACGTAGTCGACGATCTCCCGGCGCCCGTCGCCGTCGAGTCCCAGGATCGCGTCGTCTCTGACGTGGACGTGGTAACCACGGCCCCCGGAGAAGACGATCTCGAGCTCCCGGAAGCCGAAGTCGTCCTCCAGAAACGAGAGCAGACGGACCAACGCGTCCTTGCACTTCTCGAGCATCTCCGCGTAGCTGTCCTCCCCGAGGGTGACCCGTGGGAGGTGGTCGGCGTCGAGGTCGAAGACGAGGTCCGAACTGCGCCACCCCTTCTCGTCCATCGAGCCCGCGCCCGGCTCGTCGTACCGCCCGGCGGAGAAGTAGACGTGCTGGGGGCGTTCGCGGACGAGGAACTCACCGAGATCGCCGAGTTCGAGCAGCGACCGGTGACGGACCATCGTCGTCCCCGGCCCCGCGGTCCAGGGAATGTACCCCCACTCGCGGTCGGCGGCGTCCGGGGGCAGCGTGAGCTCCGTTCGGCGGTAGTGATCCCGGAACCGTCCCCTGAGGTACGCCCGCGTCCGCTCTTCCATGCGCCCGCCGTACTCCGGGCGGCGGCGGCATAATACTACTGGATGGCCCTCGACGGGGGGCCTGGCACACCTCGGCCGCCGCGGGGAGGCCGGTGTGTCGTGGGCCGGTCGGGCACGCCGTGGAGTCAGAACTCGGTGATGACCTCGATTCCCCGAGTCTCGTAGTCGGTCATCGCCGCCAGCCGGTCGTTGAGCTCGTCTATCGACACCCGCCGGGAGACGAGCGCGTCGGGGTGGATCCGGCCGCGTTCGACCATCCGGAAGATCTCGTCGTAGCGGGTCGGCTGCATGCCGTAGGAGCCGAGGAAGTCGATCTCCTTGCGGACCATCTCGTCGGTCGGCAGGGAGACGAAGCCGCCTTCGTCCTTGGTCGTGAGGCCGATCTGGACGTGCTGGCCGAAGTGATCCAGGCAGGCGACGGAGTTCCGGCAGGTCTCGGCGATGCCGAGGGCGTCGACCGAGACGTCCGCACCGCCGTCGGTTATCGCTGCGACCTCGGCAGGGACGTCCTCGACGGCACTCGCGTCGACCGTCTCCTCGGCGCCGAGCTCGCGTGCCAGCTCCAGTTTCTCCGCGTCCAGATCGATCGCGATGGGGTTCCCGCCGAGGGCGGAGGCGACGTCCACCGCCGAGAGGCCGACGCCGCCACAGCCGTGGACGGCGACCCAGTCGCCGGCGCCGAGCTCCGCGCGGTGGGCCAGCGCGTGAAAGGAGGTCATAAAGCGACAGCCCAGCCCGGCCATCTCGACGGTGGAGACCCCATCCGGCAGTCGGATGGCGTTTACGTCCGCCCAGGGGGCGTGGACCTCCTCGGCGAAGGCGCCGGGGACCGACTCGTGGAACCCGAGCGACGGGGCGTTCCGGCAGGCGTTGCTACGGCCGGCGAGACAGTGCGGGCAGGTGCCGTCGGCGAGGCTGAACGGGACCGTGACCCGATCGCCCTCCCGGACCGACTCGACCTCCGATCCGACCTCGAGGACGGTGCCGGCCGGCTCGTGGCCCAGGATCTGGCCGATCAGGTCCATCCCCTCGTAGTCGCCCTGCCAGCCGTGCCAGTCGCTCCGACAGATGCCACAGGTCTCGACGTCGACGACGACCCCGTGGTCGGCCGGCGTCGGCCGTTCGACGTCGGTGATCTCGAGCGGTTCGCCGTACTCCCGCAGGACGGCTGCGCGCATACGCCACGATCACAGCTCACACAGATAAGTCGTGAGGATTCGGTCGCCCTCCCGGAGACGCCGGCATCTCCGATCCCCTCGTCGTCGCCGAGGCGTCCCCTGGCGGTTCTCGCCGACAGTTCCTGACCTCCTACCGATACTTGCCGACAGTTCCCGCTCTCCTACCGTCGCATCAGCCCGGAGATCCGATCGGCGAGCCCGCCCTCGGTCCGGAGTTTGAGGTAGTAGGCGTCGCCGCCGTCCTCGTAGTAGTTGTCGATTCGTCGGGTGATCTCGAAGCCGAGGTGCTCGTAGAACCGGAGGGCGTTCTCGTTGCTCGTCCTGGCGTGGCAGGTCACCGTCCGGTTCTCCTCGGCGACGCGGACGATCAGGCGCTTGCCGATGCCGTCCCCGCGCCGTTCCGGGGTGACCGCCAGAAAGAGGACGTAGCCGTCCCGGCGGACGGCGGCGAAACCGATCAGCCACTCGTCTTCGAGATAACAGTGGACCGTCGAGCGGCGGTAGGCGTCGGTGAAGAAGTTCCGGCGCTGTTTGAGCACGCCCTCCTCCCGTTTGATCCGTTCTTTGAGCTTCCACGCCTGCTCGACGTAGTCGTCGCTCCCCGGGGCGACGACACGGCGGTCGACGTTGACGCTCACTACCACACGGTTGCACCGAGTAGGATATAATTCCACCGGAGGGGTACGGTGTCCGCCGCTGGTCGACGAATGGGCCCGGGGCACACCTCCACAGCCCCCGGCCGTCGGGCTCGGTGAGTCGACTGCCGCCGGTCGCGACGCCCGCCGCTGTTCTATATAGCCGACAAGAGGACTATGTATACACACTCCCGTCACATATAAACGGTTTACAACCGCCGACCGCCTACTGATGGACAACTGTGACGACCACGACCGCCACGCTCGAGCACGCGTTCGGGTGGCCCCACCGTCGAATCGACCTCGATGACTGGAACGACGTCTACGTAGTCGGCGACGTCCACGGTTGTCTGGACGCCCTCGACGCGTTGCTCGACCGGCTCGAACTCGCCGAGGACGACCTCGTCGTGTTCGTCGGCGACCTGATCCGCAAGGGACCCCAGAGCCGGGCGGTCATAGAGCGGGTCCGCACCTCAGACCGGATGCTGTCGGTCCGGGGGAACAACGAACAGAAGCTCATCGACGGGGACGTCTCGCTCCCGTCGTTCGGGCCGACCGCCTACCGGTACGTCGAGGAGCTGCCGATCGCGATCTCCTGGGACGGCGGCCTCGTCGTCCACGGCGGCGTCGATCCGTGCCGGCCGCCGTCGGCCCACGGGCCAGAGGAGCTGTTGACCATGCGTTCGACCGTCGACGGGAGCGGCTACGACGGTCCGTTCTGGTTCGATCGGTACGAGGGGCCACCGCGGGTCTTTTTCGGCCACACCGTCCTCGAACGGCCGATCGACCGCGAGTGGGTCGTCGGCCTCGACACCGGCTGTGTCTACGGCGGCGCGCTCACCGCTTACGACGTGCACGCCGAACGCGTTCTCAGCGTCCGGACCGACGAACACGTCCCCCGCCCACCCGAGAAGATCGTCTCGCCGGAGCCGTAGCGTCCGCGCCGAAGGCCTCCCGGGATCCCACGGGGCTCGGCCGTCCGGCCCACTGGCCACCGCCGGCGCCGACCCGGCTCGGACCTACCGAGACGTACGGAGCGCTCGATATCCCAACTAGCAGCGGTTTTGTACGCTCCCCGTGGAAGGGACATCCGTGCCACGTGACATCCACGCGGGGGAGGCCGACCGATCGCGCGAGGCGCCCGGACGGCCGCTCGCACTCGAGTCGATCGTCGTCCGGTACGACGACCGCCCCGACCGCTGTACGATCGCCCCGAAGACGCGGACGGACGAGAACGCCCTCACGGCGTGGCTGACGGCCGACCTCTCGGCGTTCGTCGACCTCGGGAACGTCCGGTGAGCGCCGACGCCACCCCGGCAGCTCGCCCGGCCGACGACACGGCCCGACCCTCAAGGGTTTTCTCCCGGCGGTCCAACCGCTCGCCATGAGCGAGGACGCCACGGCGCGGCTGGGACAGTCGGGAGTGGGGGTGATCGTCGGCGGCGTGGTGCTCGCCGTGGCGCTTCTCGGACTTCCCTTTTCGGCCGCGGCGGCCGTCGTCTGTCTGGGCGGGGTGGGGTGGCTAGCTCTCGGCGACGGGCAGCCGGCGACCCAGCGGGGCATCGGCGTCCTGGCCGTCGGCGCCATCGCCCTCGTGGAAGCGGCCGGCCTGGGACTCGGGCTGGCGCCGTTCGCGCTGGCCGGCCTCGCCGTCGTCTTCGGGCTCTTCGACGTCGTCGCCGGACGGGCCCTCGGCTCACTTCGCAGGGACGGCTGAGCGCGGGAACTCGCCCCTGGATCGCCAGCTCTCCCCGACTGTCGGCTCTCGTGTGAGCTATATACTCGTTCGTTTCGGAACCGAGTTCTACTGTGGATACAGAGCGGTACCGAGCCGAATATATAAATATTAGAACACTTCTTACCCGTGCGTCTGGAACGATGCGACGATGGCACCAAGCCAACGCGGTATGGGTCGGGATATCGGACGGAGAAGCGCACTCGCGACGATCGTCGGGACGGGAACCCTCGCCCTCGCCGGCTGCATGGGCGGCGACGATGAAGGCGGCGTGTCGGGCACGATCGCAGCATCGGGTTCGAACACCGTCGCACCGATCACGCAGGTCGCGGCGGAGGACTTCGAAGCGGAGTACCCCGACGCACAGGTCAACGTCGAGCCGGAAGGCACTGGCGCTGGATTCCAGGAGTTCTGTCAGGCCAACTCCGCGTTCCAGAGTGCGAGCCGAGAGATTACCGACGAGGAGATCGACATCTGTGGCGAAAACGACGTCGAAT
>LFCJ01001856.1_pt1 | contig 15024 bp, 9 predicted proteins | sample 643141 | NCBI WGS metagenome assembly LFCJ01 (sample SAMN03766243, study PRJNA286221) | soda lake metagenome | biome: soda lake; feature: Kulunda steppe; material: water; isolation source: sample B1-Br-g2 brine of Lake Bitter-1 | place: Russia: Kulunda steppe | collected 2010-07 | reverse complement strand
TTCCAGCACCTCGTCTGGGACGAGGAACGGCTTCTCGAGCACTACCGGCTCCTCGATGAGCTGCTTGGAGAGGTGATGGAATACACCGACACACACGGCGCAGACCTCTATGTGGTCTCCGATCACGGCTTTGGACCGATCGAACACCTGGTCTACGTCAATCACGTCCTCGAACGGGAGGGGTATCTGTTTCGGGAAGACGACGACGGAACACGCGGCGCACTCGCGAGCCTCGGCATCTCTCGTGACCGGATCACGGATGCACTCGATCGCGTCGGAATCTCCGAAGAACTGATCGTTTCGACGCTCCCGCGGCGGCTCGTCGACTCGGTCGCCGAACAGATCCCGGGCGATCACGCGCTGTACGACGTCGACTACGAACGGACGTTGGCGTTCGTCCACGACACTGGCAACGTCTACATCAACGATGCCGATCGGTTCGAGAAGGGGGTTGTCGATCCGGCCGACGTCCGGGCAGTAAAAGCAGAGCTTGTCGATCTCTTCGAGTCGGTCACCAACGACGATGGAACCGCAATCCTCGACGTCTTCGATGGGGCGGAGCTCTTTCCCACCGACAAGGGCTCTCCGGATCTGGTCGTCAACGGGATTGATGGCTACGAGGTTCGCAATTCGATCACTGACCAGCCCATCGGTGACACCGGTTCGACGGCAGCGAGCCACCGGATGGAGGGGATCATGTGCTGTCGAGGCCCGTCGATCGACGCCGGGGCGACACTCCGTGGGGCACGAGTCATCGACGTGGCACCGACGCTGTTGCACGGGATCGGTCAGCCGGTTCCGAGAAACGTCGACGGACGGGTCATGTTCGACGCCTTCGACCCCAGTGCCCCGCCGTCGACGACCAAAGTCGAGCGCACTGACCTCACAGAGCGATCGGAAACGAAGACGGTCGACGACGACTTCACCGACGTCGAAGACCGGCTGAAGGGACTCGGCTACATGGAGTAGGCCGATCGGCCGTGTTCCGGACTCGTTGCTGTCGCGCGCGTAATCTCTTTTCCATAGGAAACGTCGCAGTCTCCTCCAAAACGTCATAAGAAACGTCGCAGTCTCCTCCGAGACCCCATAAGAAACGTCGCGGTCTCCCACGAGAGCCCACAAGAAACAGCGCGGTCTCTCATGAGGCGCGATCGTGGTCAGCGAGTCACTCGATCGGTAGGCGTCACCGATATCGATCGGAGCGCCGAAAGCGTCAGTCGTGGATGCCCATCGCGTTGATCTGTTCCTGGTACCGGTTCCGGATCGTCACTTCGGTCACCTGCGCGACGTCGGCGACGTCTTTCTGGGTCTTCTTTTCGTTGCAAAGCAGCGCACTCGCGTAGATCGCGGCCGCGGCGTAGCCGGTCGGCGACTTCCCCGAGAGCATTCCCTTCTCGGCTGTCGTGTCGATAATCTCGTTTGTCTTTGCTTCGACTTCCTCGGAGAGGTCGAGTTCGGAACAGAACCGTGGCACGTACTTTTTCGGGTCGACAGGCTCCATTTCAAGACTCAGTTCCTGGGAGATGTACCGATACGTCCGACCGATCTCCATCCGTTCGACCCGTGAGACCGCCGCGACTTCGTCCAGCGATCGGGGAATCCCCTCCATCCGGCAGGCTGCATACAGTGTGCTCGTCGCGACGCCCTCGATCGAGCGGCCGCGGATAAGATCCTCGTCGAGTGCGCGCCGGTAGAGGACGCTGGCGACCTCGCGAACGGAGCGTGGCACCCCGAGCGCGGAGGCCATTCGATCGGTTTCCGACAGTGCGAACTGGAGGTTTCGTTCGCCGGCGTCTTTGGTTCGGATTCGCTCTTGCCACTTGCGCAGCCGGTTCATCTGGTTTCGCTTGTCAGAGGACAGTGATCGGCCGTAGGCGTCTTTGTTCTTCCAGTCGATCGTCGTGGTCAACCCCTTATCGTGCATCGTCTGTGTCGTCGGTGCACCGACGCGGGATTTGCTGTCTCGTTCGGACTGATTGAACGCCCGCCACTCCGGACCGCGGTCGATCGTCTCCTCCTCTATGATCAGGCCACAGTCCTCACAGCTCACTTCACTTTCGTCTGAACTCCGCACGAGCGTACTCGACTCACACTCGGGACAGGTCAGCCCGCCCTCCTGCTCGGTCGATTCCTGCTCGGTCTGCTCGTCACGTGCTTTCTGGCGAGTGGGGCGTTTCATCGATTGAATGTATAGAATCACCCGAGCGGGTTAAAGACTGTGAGCGATTGCGATGATCGATGGGGCCGAGAGCCGACGCCAGCAGGTCCGCGATCGAAGCCTCGCACCACCGTTATTGTGGCCGAACCCGTCGATACCCGGACTTTGCGGTCGTATAGGCGGGGTATAGCGTGTTGTAAACGCTGGTCGGCGTCCTGCGCACCCCGGCCCGGAGGAGCCGATCGACCAGCGGCGACGACGATTCGGAGACGAGCGCATCGAGGTCAGCGTCCTCAAGCCACTCGAAGAACGCGCGCTCGGGCGACGACGTCGGCTCGGTCTCGCGGGCGCGAGCGCGGACGTCTTCCCACATGTATCGCTCGTCCTGACCGAGTTCCCACTCGCCACGATCGAGCGATCGGCGCAGTTCGTGGTAGTCCGCATCCACGAAATCGTAGCCGTGATCTGCCGGCTCCACCCCTGCCAATCGCAGTCCGACGGCCGTTCGGTAACACTTCTCGCAGCGCCCACAGTTGCCGTCTAACCGATCGTTGCAGGTCTGTAGCTGGAGGGTGGGGTCCTCGGTGCGAACGTAGTCCGCGATCACGTCCAGGCGCTCCTGTCGGGTGAGGTCGTAGCTGTCGTGATGACACTGCGTCCCGGTCCAGCGGACGTAGTCGTCGATGTCAGGACGCGAACCCCACTCGAGATCGATCCCCTCCCAGTGAGTCGCGGCGAGGTAAAGATCAGTCATCGCGCGTGCGTGCGCCACTGGCGCACAGAGCCCGAGCAGGCCGAGCCCGTGGCCGACGGAGCTGTACCAGGCGCCGTCGACGAACCGCTTGTAGTGGGCCAGCAACATCGGATGGTCGAGCGCGGCAAGCATGTTCGACTCGATGAACGCCGTCTCGCAGCCGTGGTCGTCGGCGAACCCGGAGACCCGCGATCGAAGCTGCTCCCAGTCGCCGTCGTCGGCCCGATCGGGTGTGATCGTCCAGCCGCGAACGCTGATCAGGGTCGGCGACTCCTCGCGGTGGCGGACGTACGAACACATCGAATCGACGCCCCCGGTAAACAGCAGGCCGCTCTCGCCGTCTGAAGTACTCTCCACACCGTCGTGCTCTTCCTCTCTCCCGGGATCGATCGTCCGGCGGGCGTACAGCGTTCCTCCGTCCATGAAGTCGTACATCGAGCAGAGCGTCTCCTCAACGTCCGCTAACGCATGGGCGAACGCCGCGTCGACCTCGTCGACATAGATGTCGGCACCAGTGGCCCACGCGACAGGACAGAGCTGTGCAAGCACCGGAATCGCGAGCACGCCGTCGGGGACGTCTTCGATCGGAACGTCGTAGTTGACCCTGAACGGCTCGTTCGTGAGGAACCGATCGACATCGCCAGTCGCTCGGACGGTACACTCGAGGGTCGTCCCGTCAGCAGTGATGGATGAAATTGTAACGGACATGCGTAGCAGACAGTGTGAATAGCTGGACGAATCACGAACGCGTACAAAAGGAGGTGGCATCGTTAAACACGGACGGCCACCGAATCCGGGCCGTACGGCTAGCAATCGAACCGTCAGGGGTGACGTACACTCACCGAACGCGTGTGGCGAATCCAGTTCGCGCCGTCAGATACGCCACGTCAGGAGCGCATCTCGAACCGAACGAGCGCCATCTCAGGGAGAACTGCCGCCATATCCGATCGAACTGGCGGGACTCACACGCTGTATGAGACGGATAACAAACCTCGTGATAGCCGACCTCTCGCCCAACAATGCGTATCGACAGCGAAGCGCCGTGTGTCGAGAGTGAGACGACGTGAGACGGCCGTCAGTCGATCTTCCCCTCGCGATCGGCTTTTTGGCCGTCGGGATCAGCGTACTCTTTGCGCGGGCCAATCCGGCAACCGCCTACGAGGCGTCGATGTATACGGCGACGCCGACGGTGACGTGGATCGGGTTCGCTATCGCGCTGGCGATCGCCGTCAGTACGGCGCTAATCTGTCGCGGTCGCCAGCAGGCGGTCGGCATCGGACTGGGTGGGCTGACGACGCTGTCGATCGTGAGCCTCCCGGTGATCAGAAACTACCGGTACACCGGGATGGGTGACGCGATGACGCACCTCGGCTGGACCAGGGATATCGTCAACGGACAGTTCGCGCCCCACGAGCTGTTTTATCCGGGCGTTCACTCCCTCGCGTCGGCCGTCCATCTGGTTGGCGGCGTCTCGATCGAACGCAGTCTACTACTGGCCGTGGTTGCGTTATTCGTCCCGTTCGTGATCTTCGTCCCGCTCGTCGTCAGGAGTGTGAGTGATACCGACCTCGCAGTCGGCGTCGCGGCGATCGTGTCCTGGATGCTGTTGCCGATCAACAACATCGCGACCCACATGAGCGTCCACACGAACTCGATCGCGCTATTTCTGGTCCCCGCGATCGTGTTCGCGATCGTCGCCGCTTTGCAGCGGCGATCGACGATCGAGCGGTTGCCGCTTGACCTCTCGCCGTTCAGCGTTCTCGTCTACGTGACTGGCCTCACACTGTTGCTCGTCCACCCCCAGCAGATGGTCAACATAGTCATCCTCCTCGGTGCGATCGCCGGTGTCCAGTATCTCGCACGCAGACGGTACGACGATCATCCGATCGTGACTCACCAGACGATGTACACGCAGACGATCGTTCTGGGCGCACTCTTTGGGGTCTGGGTAGTCGCCAACGAAACGTTCAGAGCAGCCAGTCGGGGACTCGTCTACGGCCTGCTCACCGACGACGTCGGCACGAGTTCGGAAGTCGACCAGGCCGAGTCGTCGCTGACCGAAATCGGGACCAGTCTCCCCGAAGTGTTTCTCAGATTGTTCGGCGAAATAGCCCTGATCGGTCTCATCGTCGGTCTGTTCGTGCTGGTGACGTGGCTCGGCTGGACCAGTATCGATCGCGAGACGAACTCCTATATCACGTACTTCGGCCTCGCACTCGTCCCGCTCGGTGGCCTCCTTGCCGTCTACTTCGTCGGCACACCGTCGATGGCGTTCCGCCAGGTCGGATTCATTTTCGTCTTGCTGACGATCCTCGCAGGGATCGCCATCGCCCAGGCGATCGCCGGTCTCGCGCCGTTCGTCACACGACCGGGGGCGAACGCGATCGGGGCAGTGGTTCTCAGCGCCTGTCTCGTCCTCGGATTGCTCACCGTCTTCTCCTCGCCGTTTATTTACAACCCCAGCCAGCACGTGACCGACGAGCAATTCAGCGGCTACGAGTCGAGCTTCGAGCACGCCGCTGAGGACCGGCCTCACGTTGGGCTTGGCTACGATCCGTTTCGGTACGACCACGGGATCAACGGGGTCGAACGCGATGGTGCACTGAGCGGTGCTTCGACAGCCAGCGGCGAACTCAACGGAACCGAGGTCGCGGCCGGCAACTACAGCGGTGCGTACAACGGCATCGACTACTATCTCGCGATCACTGACTGGGACGAAACACGTGAGTTCGGGGTCTATCAGGAACTCCGCTACGGAGAAGCCGAGATTGCAGGCATCGAGCGCGACCACGCCACGAGCAAGGTACTCTCCAACGACGAGTTCCGACTGTACGCCGTCGATAGCGACCCGCCGAGCACCGAGACCGGAAGTCCGGAGTGAACCGGCGTTCGGTATCCAACGCGATCGAACCGGTTTGGCTTCTGGGCTCTACCGAATCTTCTATATGAATCTTGTATATGTATCATTGCGCACGTGAGGCGAGATTCCGAGCCGGTCGGTCGTGCGGGCAGCTGATTCGACGACGATTCACCCAGCAGTTCCTGAGATGATGGGTCACGCCGGCAGTTCGTGAGACTACAGCCGATACGGATTGCGATGGTCAGTTACTGCTGCCGATCGACCGGCCCGAATTCGTCGGTCGGTGGCATCGACAGACAGCAGTTCGTATACAGGATTGCCATGCGAGTCGATCGAAGTGGCAGTAATTAGGTATTGATCGGGCTGGTTCTTCGGGACAGTGGCTGTCTCTATCGGATGTGCTTGTTTCCCATTTGAGATGAGAAAATCATAAATTCTGATACAATGTGCTGTATCAGAAAAACATTCTGTAAATCATGGCAATAACAGCAAGGAAAAGTTTATGACCGTAACCCGAAGTTACCGGAGTGTAATGGCGCAGAATCCCCGTACGTCCGAACCGGATACCGCTCCGAGCGACGGCCGTAAGACGCGATTAAGCCGCCGAACCTACGTGCGATCGGTCGCGACCGCTGTGGCTGCAACCGCCACCGCTGGCATCGCCCCGACCGCAGCAGCCGAGGAGTTTGAGGTGATCCCGGCCGAGGGCCAGAACATCACCGTTGCCGACGGTGAGACCTGGGAGAACAAGTTGATCGACCTGACGACTGGTCAGGATATCATCATCAACGCCGAAGGAACCGACTGGACGATTCGTAACGTCGGGTTCGAGGGGAAGAACACCTCCGGCACTGGCTCCGCGACGTTCGGTATCGCCGACACAGGCGGAAACACGAGTACGGTCGAAAACGTCTATCTGGGCGACGGCTCCGACGACCGCAACGGTAGTCCGACCGGCCACGGGCAGACTGCGTTCTGGGTCAACCCTGCTCACAGTGGGCACATCGACTTCGAGACAGTCAACATCCAGGGCTATGCAGACAACGCGATCTACGCATCCGCACCCGGCAACGGCGGTGGTGGAACGGTCCACATCGACAGCAGTTTCGCCGCGAACTGTTACGTCTCACACTACCGACTCGCGACGGAAGGCAGCAAAGTCACTAATTCCAGTGTCTACGTCGACGAGGAAGGATACGCTGGCCGCGGCATCTGGGCGTGGGCACCCGGGACGATCGAAGTCGAGGGCTGCCAGATCGAGATGAACGGCCAGAACACGGCGATCGACGCCGGCGCAAATGGGGCCGGGACAACTGTCACTGTGCGAGATACCGATTACGACGAACAGGCCGGAATCGCCGAACACGCCGGCTCGACCGTCCAGCTCGAGGACGGTGTCGGTACCGACCCTGACCCCTTCATTCCGAGCGGTGTTCCGACCACGGCCGAGGAAGCAGCCAGCGGCGACCGGTAATCGCGATCGAAACCCTCCCAACTGTGATCGCATCTGCTGACCCAACGCCCTGGTGACACGCAGTCCCTCCATCGCCCCCTGCTGACGCTCGATACCTCCACTGGCGTTCCCCTGACGCTTCGACCCTCCACCACCCCGCTGACGCTTGGACGCTCTCCGATCGGTCCCGCTGACGCTTTTTTCTCCCACTCTCGAACTCTCGCTGATACCGCTCATCCACTATCGATCGCTCCCTTTCCCGCTATAGTAGCCACCGACCGCAGGTGAACAGCCACTCGCATCAGGGCTGCGGTTCGGAACGAGCGCGGTTCGGAGCGAGGGCGGTTCGGAACGAGCGGAGTGAGTGAGAACCGCGGAGGAGAACGGGGAGCGGCGCGAGGCGCGACGCGCCTCGAACGCGAGCGGTGACCAGCGAGCGCCGCAAGCAGAGCGACCCGTGAACGAGCGGAGTGCGTGAGCGCTGTGAACGAACGGAGCGAACGAACCCCGCTGACTGGACGATCGATGGGGCGCTGGTTGAGGTGGTACTTCGATGTCACCACTGTGTTTCCCTTTCAATTATTGGGGAGAGGTTCTCACCGAGATGGTTCGAAACGCTACTGTTCGGCAAACGATTTGACACGGCGAGTGGTGGTAATGCGGAATTACGTTCACGACACCCAGAATGAGATGGCCAGTTAATTTTGAGCTACTAAATATATGAAATACTGATAGAACATACAGACTATAGCTACATTCTGTTAATTTTAAAGTAACTAATGCGGAAAGTTTATACTGGTAGTATCTGATTACCTGATTGCATGGCACGCGAACCTTCGGGACTGGATGATAAGCGATTCGTCGACGGAGACACCAAATCCGTCGACGAGCGCGGTAAGGACGGATTACTCCATCGACGATCGTACATGAAACTCGCCGGTGTCACGACTGCAACGGCAGCGCTGGCCAGTGGTGTTGGCATGGCAGACAGTGCGGAGTACGAGGTAGTCGAGGCAAGTGGACAGATCGTCAGGATCGGCCGTGGAGATACTTACGAGAACAAACTGATCGATCTGACCACCGGAGAGGACTTTCTGATCCTCATCGAGGGTGGCGACTCTGTCGTTCGAAATATTGGATTTAAGGGGCTTTTTAGAGGCGCGCAGTTCATTTTTTCACTGACTGCTCCAAGCGGTGACGTCCTCATCGAGAACATCTACCTCGGTGATGGAGCGACGAAAGAAGGCGAGAGCTTCGTCCACGGACCCGGTGCCGTATTCATGCACCGCGAGAGTAACGCAGATGTCACGTTTCGCCACTGTAACGTACAGGGGTACCCGAACAACGGCTTTTATTGCTCCAACACCGCATCCGGAGGGAGCGTCAGGTTCGAGAATTGCTTCGGCAAGAACAACGGTGTCTCCACGTTTCGGTGTGCAAGTGGGAACGACGTGATCGAGAACTGTGTGGCGTACAACGACAACACGGACTACGGACCCGGCTACGGTGGCTACGTCGAGACCAACGGCCGCCCGGTCTGGGTCTGGAACGGCGGCACCGTTACGATCCGTAACTCGCAGTTCGCCGATGGTCCGTATCCATATGCGATGGTTGCCGGCGCCAACGGCGCGGCCGGCCGTGCAACTTTCGAGAGCGGCGCCTACCAGGGGTCCATCCAGCGTGCGAGCGGGTCGACTGTCGACGTCGCCAGTGCGGTCTCGAACGATCCCGATCTCTCGGTTCCGGACGGTGTTCCGACATCGGCCGAGGAGGCTGCCGCTGGCGGGAGTGCAGAGTCGACTGGGGCCGGAACCACCGCCGAATCGACCGACGACTCCGAGGAACTTCCCTCAGTCATTCTGATCGATGGCGACGCCTCCGGAACGACCCGATACGAGTTCGAGGTCGGCGGCGACGTCGAAAAGTCGAACTACGAGGGAGCGTCGATCGACGACGAAGACGTCATCGAAGACGAGTTCGTCCACGGAGTCGTCGCCGACTGGAAAGACGCGTTCCGGTTCAGCGGTGACCTCGAACAGCTGACCGTCGATGGACCAGGAACAGTGTACGTAGACGACGAACTGGTCGATCCAGCAGCGTACGGACCGGAGCTGCCCCACGTTCTCGAAATTACGGGAGACGGCTCACCCGCGAGCTACGAGATCACCGTCGATGGGACGATCGAACTCGATTCGGAGGCGGATCCGGAAGACGAGGCCACGACGGTGTCAGGCTCGACAGTACAGAGCTCCGTCACCGACAGCACGCAGCGTTACCTGTTCTCGGGTGCACTGACCGACGTCACGTTCACCGATGGGACGGCTGATATCGTCCTCGACGGCGAACCGATCGACGCCAGCGAGTATGGCGAATACGAACTCCTGCCGCATGCGCTGGTGATCGATGGAACCGAAAGCGACGACGCGACGAGTTACGCGTTTGAGGTGAGTGGCGCGGTCGTCAAGTCGGAGTACCGCGGAGCCTCGATCGATGAGGAAGACGTCGTGGAGGGAACGGCAGTCCGGGGCGTTGTGGCTAACTGGCTCGACGCGTACTGGTTCGAAGGCGATATCGAGGACTTCACACTGGCGGGCACCGCAACGGTCGACGTTCAGTACAACGCCCGGGATCAGTAGATCGCGAGACAGGCGAACTCGTGATCGATCGTGTCGATCGATCGGTCACAGTGGCAGTGAAAACGGCTCCCGTCCCGAGAACAGCAAGCTGGCACGCGAACTGTTTCGGTACTGGATGACGGTCAGCGGGAGCCACATGGGTGTAGGAGTGGAGACACTAAAAGTTCTTCTCGATCAGTTCGATGCGCCGCTCCGGGTGAGAGGTGCGATCGAAACAAGTCGGTAGTCAGTTGCCGTTCGTAGTCGCAGTCACTCGATTCGTGACAGCTTTCCGTTGACTGTCCGCTCGCGTTGTCGGTTCGTGACGACGTGAGCCACAGACAACAGGAAAAACGCGATAACGACGACGCCTGCGACGGCACCCGTCGATATCGCCGACACCAGTGGCAGACCGAGAAACGCGGCGCTGACGAGGGCTGCTCCGATAACACTGCAGAGTGCATACCAGCGGTCCCAGCGATCCTGGCGATGGGTATCCGTATCCAGATACATCATCAGCAGATCGGCGTTGTCCGCCAGCGAAATCAGTCCCCGGTCCTGGTCGTATTCGACGATTCCGGCGTCGTCCATCTTCGGCAGATGGGTCTGGTAAAGTGCGACGTACACCCGCTTTCGCTGGTCAGAACTGAGCGCACTGACCTCCGTGTCGTTCTCCCAGGCAGCGATCTGTTCGGCGAGTTCGCCGAGGGTAACGGTCTCCTCGGCTTCGAGCAAGTACGCGAGCACTTCTCGCCGTCGACGGTTCTTTAGGAGCTCGAAAATAACGTCTTTCGAGAGCCGTTCGTCTTCATCCGAATCGGCGACCGATCTAATCTCGTCGGGTAACGACGTATCGATCGAGGACATTATCGCTGCCCTCCTGATTCCAGCCGCTTACTCCAGAGACCACAGCACCGTTCCCGATCGAGAAGGGTACTGGACTGTCGACTCGACAGTCCCCGTAGTCCGGTCGTTGAACTCGCAATCACGATTGACACACCAAGTTGTACACCAACAGTGACACTCTTAAGGTCGGCCACGTTTCGCACCGGCTGCAAAGACGGTACGCATCGACTTCGGCGAGACCAGACTCGGGGGCCTGACGTGGTCCAGCGGCGACAGCTGCGGCCGACTGCGGCGGCTGGTGGTATCGACCGACTGCGTGAATATATCGATCGACTGTGCGGATATATCGGTTGCGTACGCCGAACTGGGACGTGAAAGCGTCGAACAGGATCACAGTCCGCCGAGATGGTCTGCAACACGGCACTCGTACAGAACGTTCGACTGCAGCGACATAAAAGCAAACGTCGGTTCGAAGCAGAAAGGGATATTTACGGAGTGAACACCGGGTTTACTTCCTGACCTCGATGAAACGATGGAAACGGCCTGCGTCTCACGGTCACGTTGTCCTCACAGCGACAGTATTGAACGGCTGCTATCCGCTCTCCCAATCGAATGAAACCGAGAACCGTGCTTATCTATGGCTTCGCCGTCCGACAACCGACTGAGGGCGCGTCGGTACTGATGCGTTCTCTGCGGCCGCTCAGTAAGTCGGGGTTTCTCGCGAAACCATGATATCCCCTTACAATGTCGGCATGGCTTGCTGCCGATACTGATGACGCGGTCTATCATCGACACCAGGTCCGAACCCCAGAAGGCGGAGACAGAGCTCTGTCCCGACTGCGAGACCGATACGATCGTCCACGATCCCGACCGCAGCGAACGCGTCTGCGAGGAATGCGGATTGGTCCTCAGCGAAGATCCAATCGACTACGGCCCGGAATGGCGTGCGTTCAACGCCCAGGAGCACGACGAGCTCTCCCGTGTCGGTGCGCCGCTCACACAGTCGATGCACGACAGAGGATTGACGACGACGATCGACTGGCGTAACCGGGACGCAAACGGCCATTCGATGTCGGCAGACAAACACGGACAGCTCCATCGACTCCGCGTCTGGCAGGAACGAATACGAACAAAAAACGCCGGCGAACGAAACCTCAAGTACGCCCTCTCCGAGATCGATCGAATGACCAGTGCGCTTGGCGTCCCAAAGCCCGTCAAAGAGACGGCAAGCGTCATCTACAGGCAGGCGCTCGAACAGGACCTCATCCGCGGTCGCTCGATCGAGGGTGTCGCGACCAGCGCCCTCTATACGGCCTGCAGAAAGGAGGGCATTCCGCGCAGTCTCGAAGAGGTAACCTCCGTCTCCAGGGTCGATCAACGCGAGATCGGCCGGACGTACCGTTATGTCGCTGACGAACTCGGCATCAATCTGGAGCCGACGAACCCCCGGCAGTTCGTCCCGCGGTTCTGTTCCGAACTCGACGTCGACAACGACGTCGAGACGAAAGCGATCGAAATCATCGACAAGACGACCAACCAGGGACTCCACTCTGGCAAGTCACCGACCGGATTCGCCGCCGCGGCGATCTATGCGGCTGGTCTCCTCTGTGACGAGACGATTCCACAGCGGGCGGTCGCCGATACCGCACAGACGACCGTCGTTACCGTCCGGAACCGGTACCGCGAACAGCTCGAGGCGATCGATCAGACGCCGGCTACATGATCGAACGATCGGTCTCGGTGTAGCTATCCTCATTTACTACCGCCTGCAGGTTCGCGTACGGAACGAACGCGATAAACTCATCGTCGCCGTCGTACAGCGTAACCCCCTGGTCGGTGTGCTCGTACTGTTCACAGAGCAACTGTCCGTCCGGGAGAATTGCACGGAACATACAGGGGAGGGTACATCGGCGGTGCAAATATAGTGCCGGGGGCTTCCTGTTCGCCGAACGAAATGGGTTTACTACTCCCACCAGTACACCATCGGCAGTGACTGACGACCGGTCCTCGACTCCCAACTCCGACGAATCGATCGACAGCGAGCACACAGCGGCGGCTGCGGACGCCGGCGCCGGCGGTGATAGCGATGGGTTCTCGCTTGCATCGTTTCACGACGCCTCCCAGGCAGTCGGACGGCCGGTGCTTACCGCCGCGGCCGTCTCTCGCGTCCTCGACATCTCACACGACGACGCAAGTAGCGCACTCGGCGACCTTGCTGAGAGCGGCGAGCTTCAGCGACTTGCCGTTGACACCGATCCGGTCGTCTGGTATCCCTCGGAACTCGAGGATCTGACCGATCGGGAACGCGTGGTCGTCTTCCCGAAGCGCCGGGAGGTCATCGTCGATCGGCCTGACCAGTTTACGCGCGCCCAGCTCTCGCAGTTCGCACACCTCGCGGATACGAACGGCGACCACGGCTACCGCTACGTCGTCAGACCCGAAGACGTCTGGGGGACGCCACACGACGACGTCGAGTCGCTTCGGCGAACGATGCGCCAGGCCCTCGGGCAGCGATCGGACGCGCTCGAAAAGTGGGTCGAAAGCCAATGGGACCGAGCCCACCAGTTCCGGCTCGTCACCCACGAAGACGGATACACCATCCTGGAGGGCCAAAGTGCCGAAATCATGGGGAACGTCGCTCGACAGAAACTCGACGAGGAACACGTCCACGCGCCGATCTCCGAAACCGAAGACTGGGTCCAGGAGGGGGCGGAAGCCGCAATCAAGCGGATCCTCTATGAGGCAGGCTATCCGGTCCAGGACCATCGAGAGCTGGCCTCCGGCGACGCGCTGCCGATCGATCTCCAGGTACAGCTTCGAGACTACCAGCAGCAGTGGGTCGATCGTTTCGCCGAAACGGGTGAGGGCGTCTTCGTCGGCCCGCCCGGCAGCGGCAAGACCGTCGCGGCGATGGGTGCGATGGCTCACGTCGAAGGCGAAACCCTGGTACTCGTCCCGAGCCGGGATCTGGCCCGACAGTGGGCTGACGCGATCGAGCAGTATACCTCTCTCGACCCCCACCAGATCGGCCAGTATCACGGCGGGCAAAAGAACGTGCGGCCGGTGACGATCGCAACCTACCAGATCGCCGGGATGGATCGGCACCGATCGCTGTTCGACGACCGGGAGTGGGGGCTCGTCGTCTTCGACGAGTGCCAGCACGTCCCCAGCGACGTCTACCGTCGGAGTACGCACTTGCAGTCCCGGCACCGACTCGGGCTGTCGGCTTCGCCCATCCGCGAGGACGATCGCCAGACGGAGATCTTCACGCTCGTCGGCCCGCCGATCGGCACCGACTGGCAGGCGCTGTTCGAGTCGGGCTTCGTCGCCCAGCCAGCACTCGAAATCCGGTACGTCCCGTGGGGTGACGAGGAACAGCAAAACGCCTACGGCTCGGCCGACGGTCAAGAAAAGTATCGGATCGCGGCCCGGAACCGCGGGAAAGTCGACGAAATCCGCTATCTGCTGTCGGCTCACTCCGGTTCGAAGGCGCTCGTCTTCGTCGACTACCTCGAGCAGGGACGGGATATCGCGGCCGCACTGGACGTGCCCTTTCTCAGCGGGGAAACCCCACACCACGAGCGCCGGCGACTGCTCGACGAGTTTCGGGGGAACGAACGTGATCTGCTCGTGATTTCGCGCGTCGGTGACGAGGGGATCGATCTGCCGACCGCCGATCTCGCGATCATCGCGTCCGGGCTCGGCGGCTCCCGCAGACAGGGTACGCAACGCGCCGGCCGGACGATGCGTCCCGCCGGCGGCGCACTCGTCTACGTCCTTGCAACCCGTGGCACCCGCGAGGAGGACTTCGCCCGCCGTCAGCTCCAGCATCTCGGTCGCAAGGGAATGACGGTTCGGGAGGAAACTGTCGAGCGGTCCATGAACGGCGGCAATGGCGACGACAACAGCGAATAACGGCGATCGAACCCCAGGCGAGGCCCGTCCGAACCGCCGGGCCAGCGGGGCCAATATTCAAGGTCGCGTATTCGAACTGTATGGATAGTATGACCAAGTCGGAGCGACCAGGGGTGGGCGATCGGTGAGCGAGCAGCGTGAGATTCACGTCGGCGAGACCAGAGACGGCAGCGATCTGCATCTCCCAGTCGTCGAGATACTGACCGGGAGAGGGTTCGTGACCGGGAAATCCGGCTCTGGAAAGTCGAACACCGCGTCGGTGCTGGCCGAGGAGTTGCTCGATGCGGGCTATCCCTTGCTCGTCGTCGACACCGACGGCGAGTACTACGGACTCAAAGAGGAGTACGAGATGCTGCATGCGGGGGCCGACGAGGAGTGTGACATCCAGATCGGACCGGAGCACGCCGAACAGATGGCCACGCT
>LFCJ01001854.1_pt1 | contig 15048 bp, 25 predicted proteins | sample 643141 | NCBI WGS metagenome assembly LFCJ01 (sample SAMN03766243, study PRJNA286221) | soda lake metagenome | biome: soda lake; feature: Kulunda steppe; material: water; isolation source: sample B1-Br-g2 brine of Lake Bitter-1 | place: Russia: Kulunda steppe | collected 2010-07 | reverse complement strand
GTGTGTGTGTGTGTGTGTGTGTGTGTGTGTGTGTGTGTGTGTGTGTGTGTGTGTGTGTGTGTGTGTGTGTGTGTGTGTGTGTGTGTGCACGTGCGTGTGTACATGTCACACGTCACATGTGTGTGTGTTCAAGTGAAAAAGTGTGCACATGTGTGTGTTTGTGTGCGTAAATAAGCGTGTACATGTGTGAGTGTGTTTGTGTGAGCAGGAGTGCACTCGTGTTCAACAGGCTTGACAAAATAGGGAAAGAGTGGGGTGCGCACACCAGTCGTGCACACCTTTTTCCCTGGCGGGGGGCAGGCGCTGCTTGCATCGCACTGATGCACAACGGTAAATGCCTTAGGGATAGGTGCATCTAGCAGCTGAGCGGCCTGGTGGCCGGCTGTCCGAGTGCAGCAGCCTGGTTCCCTGGCTGGTGGAGAACCAGAGACGCAGGCCTCCACCGCGCCTGCCCACAAACGCACCAAGTGGCCGTATCCGTTTTTGTGCAGCACGCCGTGCAGGTAGTGCATGGGGGAGTCGTACACTGAGGTGGGCGCATTGTAGGTGGTGTCATCATCGCCGCTCTGCTTGGCCAGCAGATGCGCAAGGTCAACAGTGGCCGGCTGGCTGCGCGCACCCTTCCTGGCAATCACAGCCTCGACCTGCACATGCACAGTGCATGGCCTGGATCAGCTTTCCCCATTTCCATCCAGGCATGATGCATATACGTGGCTCACATAATGTGACGTCTGCTGATCGTGGTGCACTTTGCAAGCCTCACCCTGCATGGATGGCTCGCACCAAGTACAGCCAGCACATGGTTTGGCGAGGATCACAGAATGCAGGAACTGCATGCGCGCAGAGGTCTTGTGTACTGTAACGCTCGTGGCGCAACGTCTCCCTTCCATTGTCTCAGGATGAGTCCCTCCAGGGGTGAAGGAGGGTTCTCAGGTTGCATGCGAGGCTGATGCATGCCAAGGCCAGGCAAATCGTAATTGGTTCACATAGATCTAGAGTCTGCAGGTATGCTTTGCCTTGCACCATCTACACAACCTATCTCAGCTACAAAATCACATTTAATAGATTACACCCTTTGAATCGAGTAGCAAGAATTTCCTTGCCCAAGTCATTCACTCCAGCTTTCTTCAAACGCAGGCACTGCCAACCGGCAAACAAGGCACAGACATCCAAGCAGCATGCTTTCACCACTCCTTCCTTGTGACTCTGTGTGTGCAACATAGGCACCTCAAGTGCCTTGACGGGCTCCCCAACCCTGCTGTCTCTATGAAAGGCTCATCAGCACTAGCACGCACAGACGCGTGGGGGGCCCAAGGGAGCACAATAATGAGCATATGCTTCCACACAACCAGAGTTATAAGGATGGCTGGAGTGCCTTGACCAACAGAATTAGCGCTGTCTGCAGCATACCATGCAGGGGGAGAGCAGAAACATAGGACCTTGTACGCACCAAGGAGGGCAGCTGCTTGGGATCCGCCAAGACCTCCTTCCCAGGGATGATGAAGTGGTACTTGCAGTTGCTTACAGGGTGATCTTGCCATCCTGCACGTGCCAGAAGGGGGCGGCCTGAGTGAAGCTGCGCAAGCAGCGCTGCAGTGTGCGAGTTAGGCACGCCAAGCAGGGCGGCATTATCTGTGCATGAGAGCGTGCGCCCGCCTGCTGCGCACTAAGGTTTTCCACTTCACACAGATACACATGCACAGGCAGGAGCACCCGAGCCTGCATCCCACGGATGCGTCAGAAATCGTGCAAGGGGCGAACCCTTCCTTTGCCTTACCCATATTTCTGCACTGGTCACATATAGAGTTGCTGCCCTCCACTAGACGCTCTTCATAGATGTGCAGCAGCACGCTGCTGCTGCTGCTGCTGGAAAAGGAAGGGGGTGTGCCCTCTGTGCTCCTGTTCTGGCCCACCCCCTCAGCAGTAAGGTCGACCAGCCTAAGCACCCAGGCGCTGCAGCCCTGGATTCCCGACACTGGCACACGCGTCGCATTTTCAAGGAACGCCCGCACGTTTTCGTGGAAGGCGCTGGCCGGCTCGCTTGCGCTGCTGATGATCGGAGCAGCGGCCTTCTTAGGCCTACCCCTACTGGCCATTTTCTTTCTACATAATTTATGTGATTTTCGTTGAGAATCACCCCGATGATCCTCGCCCTCCCGGCTTAGGTTTACGTGACCCGAGCAGCAGAAAGTTTAATCAATATGCACGCTGTCAGCCACGGGCAAGTGCCCGGCACAAGGCTAACGGGCGCTGCCACCAGCAGCAGTAAAGTGCACAACCCTTTGCTGCCACCAGCTTGCCCTGCACAGCAGCCCCGCCATCACTACATCAATGCTTTGGACCACAATAAAAAAGGCAACCTACCTTGGACCGCAGTCAGGACAGCCCTGACGGATGCCCCAAACCCTTCCGTGTCTCCGTCTGCCAGCAGCCAGCAGGGCTCCCCGCTGCAGGCCCAGCCCGTAGAAGCTGGAGAAGAGCAAAGATACAGCAAGGGCATGATCGTCAGGGGCACCGTGGAGGCTCTGCACGCCGGCGCCGCTTCCGTGCTGCTAACGGACGGCTCCAAGGCCAAGCTGCCTTGGGAGAGCGTGACCAAGCGGGCACAGGTGGACTACCGGGGCTGGGCCACCCAGCCCCCCCTGTCTGTGGGAGAGGAGATACTGGCGATGGTGGGTGGAGGCGGTGTAAGAACAGAGGGGATGTGCGGGCATCCAGCCGGGCGTGCAAGCGCGTGGATGGCGTGCACATGCTACATGCTGCATGTCAGCGGTGGGGTGGAAACCTGGGGAGGGAGGATACCTGGCATCTACTTTGCATTGAATGTCCCTGTCACTCAGAGCTCCTCCATCTTAACCGCAGGTGCGCTCCGAGGCTAGGGGTCGCGAGCCCATCCGTCTGTCCACCGCAGCGTTGGAAAGCATGCCTGGATCTATCCTGGAGGACAAGCAGGCTGTGTTTGCAGAGGCGGAGGAGTGGCTGCAGGAGGTGCAGGTATCAGAGCCCAGCAGCAGCAGCAGCAGCAGCAGCAGCAGCAGGCCTACCTCCTTCAGCACATGGCGCGGCGAGCGGCAGCTGCAGCGTTTCATCCAGCCGGTGCTGGAGGACAGCAGCATGGCACGCAAGCGCAGGGGGTAAGTGGGCAGCTATGTATGCCTGAGGTGAATGTTACCCCCTCCTACTGAATGAAAAATTGCGCCCGAACTGAGCTGACATTGCAGCTGCAGCTGATGTGCGGACGCTGCTGTGCCACGTGAAGCAGGGTTATAAAGGGATAAAGGGAAAAGAGCAGAACCAGGGCAAGAACGCCCATCAACACAACTTCCGCAATCATCTGCGGAGAAATGAAGTCGGTCTGTCTGTTTGAATCTGCACCATCCCTTCTCTAGCTGATCTTTTGGTCATGGTAAACCATTGTGTGCGGTAAACCATTGCGTGTGGTAACTCAAAGATAGTGTTTAGGGGGATCTCTTATGCCGTGTCACAGCGTCCATGACGGTAACGCATATGCACACATGTTTATGATCATCAGCACACCTTCTCGCATGGGCATCCTGCAGACTCCCCGGCGTGCATGAGCTGCGGCCTGGAGCTCTTCTGCGCGGCCTTGTTGCTGGGCCCGTCAGGAACGGCCTCTTGGTGCAGCTCACGGCCCAGCCTTACAATTTCGGCCTCATCCCTCTGAACATGGTGCGCGTGTGTTGTGTGCGTGTATGTCCGGGTCCGTGTCCTTGGCTGAGCCCGTATGTCTGTCCGTATCCCGGGATGGCATGCAATTGGTGTTGGCTGGGTAAACATGTTTTCATGGCTGTGGCACCCCTGGAGCCTTACCAGAAAAGGACGACCTTGTTTCTGTGTGTGGCCACTTGTCGCAGATTTCTAGCCAACGCGTGAGCGTAGAGGAGCTGGGCGAGAAGTTTACTCCTGGCACCGAGGTGAGCTTGCACAATCAAGTCCCCTCACGTCCACCGCGCAAGCATGCTTGGTTGCATGCACACAAACTCTGGCATGTGTACGCTTGCATTTTGAGGGCGCATGTGCCTTGCAAACACGTGAATGCGCAGATCATGGTCCACGTGAGGCGAATCCAGATGCCCCAGCCTGCCCACCTGGCCAGCAAACTTCTTGTCTGGTTGTCTACGAGGTACGTCTTGAATGGGCTCTATCCAAAGGACATCATGTGTTGCCTTACCACCTTGTTCACAAACTTGTCTCAATGGCACCTTAGGGCAGGCGCAGTTGCACAAAAGCCTTGAAGGTGCATGTGCCTTACTCCTACTGATGCAAAGGTTCAGAATCCGCCTAGTTTATCAAGCTACGAACAGGTTCTCGACACTTCAATTTCTCCAACAAAATAGTGCAATTACACAAGCTAAGCCTTTTTTACAAGGCTGGCATTCTGTGTGAAGACCCAGCAGTTGGTTATGAGTCATGACCCCAAGGAAAGATGTTCCGCATCAGATGCCAAAGAGGATAAAACAGGGTTTACCCAAAACTGACCCTCACCAAACCTTGATATCTCCATGCCCACATGCACCAGCATGCACTCTTGCATGCGCGCACACACACGCCCGTCCACGCCCTCCTACCCCCGCAGTGACCTGGAGGCTGAGGAGGGTGCGGTGCTCAGGGACTTGCCCGAGTTCAACGCCTCTGCCCGGCATGTGCACGCGCAGCAGCAGCTCACGCGCGCGGCAGTGGCTGTCCGTCAGGCGCGTGCGCTCTTGGCGGAGTACGACCAGGTGCGTGGGCCGACATGCTCTGCCGCGTGTGTGGTCAGAGGCCCCACCAGGATCAGGTCCACGACCTGAGCATGGTGCATGATGACATCAGCCCTTCAGGGCTGGCTGCCGCGTGCGGCCGCCATGCCTGCCGCGCCGGATCTTGAGTCTCATTGTGCGAGTGCACACAGAGTGGTGGCCTTGGAGCCACAGAGGGCATTGCCAGAACAAGGGAGCCCTGCCGTCTGCCCAGAAGGCTGTGAGCTTGATCCGAACAGCACAGAAGGTGCAAGCGGTGTACTCAGACATCTGCTTGCAGCCCTGTTGCTGTGTGTATGTGTGTGCTCTTGTTGGCGAGCTCCCCTGCAGCGCCTTCTGTGGTGTACGCATCCTGGCTGTGTCAAACTCATGACATGCTGCCCTGCTTTCTACACTGCGCTGCCGGGTTTCCATCTTCTTGGCTCCGCGCGTGTGGTGCTGTTAACCACCTGTGCGCGCTACTGCTCCCCCAGCCGCGCCGCACCGTATGCAGAGGCACTCTGTGACGTCTGGTGCACGTGCGCAGAGGGAGCAGCTGCGGCAGGCTGACCTGGAGCTGCCGGAGGGCTTCATTGTCAGGGGCAAAGTGGCCAAGTACCTGTCCCCGGAGCTGCTGCTGGTGGAGGTCAGGCGCGGCAAGAACATGATGCTGCACATCACCCAGGTGCGCGCGCCGCCAGAGGTGTGGGTGTGCAAGTGCCCGAGGTGCAACACACGCCTGCCTGCGCTGTGCGTGAGGAAGGCGCGCCCAGCGGGCAGGCAACGCTCAACGCAGCGCACAGCGCGCCTTGGGGCTGCGCCTGGAAGTGATCGGCGTGGCAGAGCCTGAGGGACAGTGAAGCTCCGTCTTTGTCAAAGGGGTGAGGTCCCTCTGCCCTCAAGGGCAGTGAGGGCTCCCGCCTTCCCGCAGTCGCGCTCATGCTGCTACAGCCTGCGCGGCCCCTCTCGCTTGGGTGCAGCCCTCTTTGACCCAGCCTGTGTCTTGCATGAGGTTTTGCTGGGCTCATAGGCTTGAATAAGACCCTCAAGCTTGAATGAGGTCTTGCTGGACGCATAGGAGGCCCCCTGCGGTGCGGCTCGCCCGCGTGCAAACCAAAGCCTTCCCATGCTTCCCTTCCCAAAAGGGTGCCCCTCAATGCACTACAATGGGCCTTTGGGGTTTACTGAGCCTGGATGTGGGCGGAAGGGGTAGGTGGGTGTTTCAGTGTGCTGCAGGCAGAGGGGAGTTTAAGGTCGGGAACATACAGCTGGGTGCTACAGAGCTTTGGTGTGGACAGCAGGGAGGCTTGAGGCAGGGTAACAACACGGGGCGTGGCGGGGGAATACACGGCAGGGGAATAGACGGGGCGTGGCAGCTCTCCCTGCCTTGGCCCAACTGTGGCCGAGATGCTGCTCTGTTGCCAGTGCATCCACACACAGCACAGCTTGTGCACAGGCGCCCCAATCTGCACCCTGAGGTGCCGCTCTGTTTCTGATGCAAGCGCATTCACGCAGCAACAAGTCATGCCCAGCCGCCCCTGTCTGCGCCCTCAAGATGCTCACGCAGCGACAGGGTCCCTCCAGCTGCCCTGATCTGGTACCTGGGATGTCGCTCTCGCGTGGATGCACTCCCATGACAAAACACAGAGACGCTGTCCTGCTCCCCGCCCCACCTGCGACATCCGACGCACCATATTCAGTTAGCTTTAGGGTCAGCCAGCTGCGCCACCAAGCCGAGGCAGAAAAGCCCTGCAGATGGCGCGGCAAACGCGAGGCATTCACTGAACGCCAGACATCCTCTGCCAGCCTCTGCTTTTGCTGCGCCTGCAGGTGACCAAGGCGGCGCAGGGGCAGCAGCAGCGCATGGCGGAGCTCCTGCCTGTGGGCGCGCAGGTGGGGCCAGAGCTTCTAGCACTCGGCCATGCAGCTCGCATGTCTGGTCAAACAGAGGCAGCGTCTGGCCAAACACGCGCTCCAGCTCTTGGCCATGCAAAACCGGCGCGTTCTGCCAACCATGTCTCACCTGCTTGTGTGGCCGTGGCCACGATTATGCGCGTGCTTGTGCACCCGCCTGTACTTTCCATGGCCCCGCCTGCGCGGCGAGAGCAGCAGATGGGCAAGGGAGTGGAAACATCTCCTGTTCTCGCCACCCCCCTGCCCAGCCGCTGCCTGCCCGCGCATCCGTGCGCCTTTGATACCCCCTGCTCGACCCATGCGGTGCTGTACGTGACCATGCGGTGTGCAAGCAGCGGCGGCGCTCCCACCAGGGACGCCCACATGGCGCAGAGCTCGCTCTTGTGCTAGAGACCTCTCCCGTGCCAGAGGCAATGTGCAGCTTGGCTGGGCAGCGCATCAGGCGGCCAGATCAGTAGGACCCTGCTTGGCTGGTGGCGGGTCGCGGCCGCAGGTTCCGGTGCACAAGGAACCAGCACGCTGGCACGCCCCCACGCGCCCGCGGCTGGGGCTGCCCTCCTTGCCACGCATGCGCCATCCGCGAGCCCAACAGGCGCATTGACTGGCGCGGGCTGCGTGCGCTCCTGCAGGTGCTGGCGCGTGTGATCAACAAGCAGACGCGCAGCGGCAAGACGAGCGTGGAGCTGTCTGTGCGCGCGCTGGAGGCGCAGCCCGGGCAGTTCATGGCAGACCCAGACGCATTCATGGCGCACGCAGAGGGCCTGCTGCAGCAACAGCAGCAGCAGCAGCAGGTGAGTGCCTTGTGATGCCCTTTTTGGCCTGCCTGCTTGCCTGCCTGGGGGCTAGTGTAGCCGCTCTTGGGTGGCGTCAACTGCGGACTCTGCTGTGCTGCTTCTGTTTGACGCGGACGGTCCCGGCAGCGTGCACTGCCGCCATGAATGCTTGCCCTGAATAGCGCAATCCCCCTCTCCTTTGCGCAGCAGTCCACATCCCAGGCCGCTGCCCCCCCTGGCAGCAGTGAATCAACCAATAGTGATGGGGCGGCCCCTGGCATCCAGCCAACCACAAGCTCGCCTGCAGCGTTAGATGGCCCCAGCAGCAGCAGCAGTGGCGGCGGCGCAGGGGGCAGGGCGTCGGCGCCGCCACGTATGCTGCGTGTGCCCCCGCCCACATCGCACCTGCGGGTGCTGGCAGCCGCCGCCAAGACCCTGGACGAGCAGGCCAACCTGAAGATGCTGGCTGAGGCAGCGCGCAGCAGCAGCAGCGACGGGGAGTACGCGGACATTGCACAGGAGCTGGGCAGGGAGTTCCTGAAGGTGCGTCTGGGCCGGGGCGTGTGCGCAGGTGGCGATCGTGGTTGAGACTGCACAGACTGGGCTATGGCTTGAGTTTGGCAACAGCATAAGCCAGACAACAACAAATGAGTCAATACTACAGAGGCCAGGTGATGATGAAGGCCAGGCAACAGCACAGAGTAATTTGGGCGGGACCCTGTTTCCTTGACGTGAACAGGCCTCCGTGTGGTAGAGCTGTGGTTGGTGGGGCATTGCGGCAGGCTGCAGCAGTGGGCCGCGGCGGCAGGCCATGGCCAAAAGGAAGGATGCCATTGGGCATATAGCCGCGGGCCATGGCCAAAAGGAAGGATGCCATTGGGCATATATAGCCGCGGGCCAGGGCACTGGGCCGTGGCGACAGCAGGCTGCAGCAGTGGAGGGCATCAGCCCGGCCAGGAAGGACCGACAGCGTGGTGCGTGCGTCCCGCCAGGCGCGCGCGCTCTGAGCGTGCTTGCAGCCCCTCGCCTGCCTGCCACCTCAGGGGTGCCCCTGGGCACAGGGGCCGCAGGAGCCATGGCTGCAAGGCGCCCATGCTTTGCCGCCCGCAGGATCCGCTACCCCTGCTTGAACACGGCAGCCTGCTGTGCTTTGGGTGCAGCCAGCAAAAGGGTGAAGCAATTGGTGGTCGGCGTGCACGCAGGTGGCTGCCCAGGTGGATGCGGCGGTGGCAGTGGCGGTACAAGGGGACCTGCCTTGGAGCCCGTCTCCCCCCGCGCCCATCGCTGCCGCCAAGCTGCCCGCTGCCCCTGGCACAAGCTCCACCCCTGATGCCGCTCCCAGCAACAGCAGCACTGCAGAGCAGGATGCTGCGCAGCAGCAGCAGCAGCAGGAGTCGTTTGTGCACCAGCTGCTTGCAGCCCCTGAGCAGGAGGGGGCCGTGCTGTCCGCAGAGGCATGGAAGCGCGCCAGCTCGATGCAGGCCGCGCTGCTTGCGCTAAACCTAGGGTGGGTGGAGCTTTTGGGCGCTCGAGGGTGAGAGCGCTTATGTGTGTGTGTGTGTGTGTGTGTGTGTGTGTGCGCGCGCGCGCGCACACTTGTGTTGCGTACCCGTTGGCGATCTGCACGTCGAGTCTCCAGATCCCTGGCAGCGCAAATGATGCGTCATGTTGTTGGATGGTATCGGTGCTCAGCATGATTGCCTAATTTTCATGGAATGAAGTGTGTGCAGGGCACATGTGGTTTGTGGCCGCACGTTTTTGACGCATGCATGTGTGTGTTCATATCTGTTGTGCATGCTCGCGCATGCACGTGGTTGCTCTGCTGACAATCCATCGGTCACAGTGAGACAACATTTTGTTGGTCAGGGGGGTTGCGCACCCCTAAGCTTACCCGGGCATATTATGAGCAGCTGGCTGGGTTCACAAATCATCAGGCATCGAGCCAACTGTGCCTGCCTGCGCGCTCCTTCCGCTGAGGTGCCTGCTTGCCCGCTCGCTTGCAGGCTGCGTATGAAGGCGCGTGCGCTAGAAGCTGCGCTGGCGTGGCAGCGCCTGAAGGCGCGACACAGCCGTGGCAGCAGCAGCCGGAGGAAGGGCCGGATCTCCAGACCCCTGACTCCCAAAGATGGCCGTGAACTGATCCAGGTTGGTTGGCTAATGCAAGGGTGGCCGCGTATTCACTCAAGTCGGTGGGTAGTGGAAGTGAAAGGGCACTTGAGACGTATGTTGACAAGCAGGGTTGGGTCATGCGTCCATTTGCCCAGACCAATGCGCGTATGATACGAACAATTCGCGTATTTAACGTCAATGCGTCCGCATTTAGGGGTCATTTTTGAGGGTAGTGGTCAGGGGGGGTAGAGGAGGGCCTGTGGGTCCCCAACTGCCCCCCCAGCTACCTATAACCACCCTATACGTTCTTACATGTACACATGTATATTCAAAATGCCTAGAGAGAAGGGGAAGGAGTGGAATCATGTCAGGGTCATTGAGCTTAAAGACAAGCGCACCAGCACAAGGTGGAGTGCAAGTACTGCAAGCATGTCTTTGTAGGTGGTGCATCCCGCATCAGGGAGCACTTCCTGCACATTAATCCAGCTTGTGGGGTAGCAAAGTTCACAGCAGACAAGGCAGTCCTGCAGCCTGTCCTGAATGAGATGAGGGCCATTGATGCTCAGAACAAGGCAGCAGCAGGAGCAGCAGCAGCGCAGCGCCAGCTCAACAGGAGTACAGCAGCAAATGCGAGCAGATCTGAAGTTGATTTTCCTTTGTACACAGGGACAGCCGGAACCGCTTGACCACATCGCGCGCATGCAAGCCGGTGTGGCCGTACAGCAACCTGCGCTCGGCTGAGCGCACCCAGCCCCTGGAGCAGGGGCCTCATGCACAAGCATGGGAAGTCTTCAGCGACGATGAGGAGCGCCAGGGCAGTGATGCAGACAGAAGCAGCGATGAAGAGTAAAAAGACTGCTAAAACTTCCTTATTTCTCTTAACTCGCTTAAGCTAAGTAAGGTCACCAAGAGAAAATGAGCAGGAACGAAGGAAAGGCCGGCGGGGAGAGTCCGCATTTAAACCCGCACTTGAAACCGGGTATTTTCAATTCGCGAATTTTAGCCTAATTTTTCAATGCGTAAAATGCGATAAAATATGCATGACACACACCTGTTGACGAGTAAAAAGTATTCGGCTGTAATCGTAGGCAATCCAGGAGTGAATTGCCACCTCCTTCTGGGTGGGATTGTTTGAATGAGCGCACTAATGTCTGTGCCCTGAGGAACCCATGGCTCCTAATGGAAGGTCACAAAGATCCAGTGCCTGTGTGCGAATGTGTGTGTGTGAGTGTGTGTGTGTGTGTGTGTGTGTGTGTGTGTGTGTGTGTGTGTGTGCACGCGCGCCATGTACCTGTGTGTGTTAGATGTGCAGTGCTCGAGCTTGCAGCATGGCGTGCTGCAAGCCAACATCTGTGCCCCTGCATGACATGCTGTGTCGCCATTGCCTGCCCTTGTACATGCAGCGTGCTGCGGCGGACGCACGCATGGACGCGCTGGCGCTGGGCACCGCCCCTGCTGCCCTCCCCGCCCCCACCCTCCTCTCCCAGCTCCTCGCCACCGCCGCTGACTCACTGGCGGTGCTGCAGGGCCCGCAGCCCCCCTTGCTATCCCAGCAGCAGAGGGGCGGCGGTACAGTGCCCGGTGGGCGCCGGCGCCTGTTCCCCACCTCCCTTTCGGGAGCGCCTGTGTCAGCCACTGCTGCCGCGGCGGCAGCAGCGATGGGCCTGGAGCAGCAGGCTGAGGAGCAGGTGGGATCCTTGCTTGGGCCGAGCAAATGCGCTCCTCAAGAGTGTGCGTGCGTGCGTGCATGCATGTGTGCACATGCTTGTATTTGTATATGCGAGTGAGCATGTATGTGCATGTCAGTGTGCATGCATGCATGTGTGCGTGCGTGAGTGCGTGTGTGTCTGTGCGCGCGCGCCCATGCACCCTTGCAGACACATGTACTCGCACGCGGCTGCATGTGCGCGTGCATGCGTGATGTGCGCATGCTTGGTTTGCCAGGGGAGGCTCTTTTGACCCTCCGTGAGCAACGCATGAAGATGCTGAGTCGCCGCCAACACTTTCCTGTACAAAAATGCCTGCACATGTTGTGCAATCCCCATTTGATTGCCCTTTGTGAAGGTAGAAGTGACACAGTGCATGCTCGCCGGTGCTAGCTAGCATGAGGGCAGGCGTCTAGAGTGAAGGCACAACAGCTGAATTATGGCTTGCTCAAGGCTGTCTGCTTTTGACACCGGCTAGCAATAAAGCCCCATCTGTTGGTTGGTGTAGCAAACCCTCCATCTGGTGGTTGGTGACAACTCTGTGTCAAGTTACAGGCACTGTGAAAGTCAACAGGCGGGAACTGGCATGTGCCTGTCGACCCAGGCGTGCTGTGGCCGCGCCGTTGTGTGCGCAGGGCCTTGGTCTGGCAGCGGAAGCGCGCAGCACGTGGTTTGGCCCCGCCACGCCGCTGCTGATGGACTGGGCCGCGGGCGGCCGATCCAGCGGGGCGGAGGTCATTGCCAGCGGATTGCTGCCGCAGTGCATTGTGCGAGCAGGGCTGCTGGGTGCCTTGCCCCCCGCGCAAGCACAGGCAGGGACGGCTTCTTCAGGTGCACAACAAGCCCTGATGTGTTTGTGTTTGAGGAGGGGGGGAGGGTGAGCATGTGTGTGTGTGTGCTGGCTGTTGCACACCCCCAATACGGCTGGCATGTGCAGCCAGGACAGTGGTCCCATGCTAGAAAATGCAGTAAATGCATGTATTCTGTGCTGCTGCTGCTGCTGCTGCTGCTGCTGCTGCTGCTTTGGGGAACATGATCAGGAGCCGGAGATTAAGGGCTTGATCCTTTTTTAGACTCTTCTAACAGAAGTCCTCTTGGAGAAAGAGGCTTGTGAAGGAGAGAAAATTCATCAGAAGGCTGGAATTCGTTTTAAAACAGGGTGCAGAGAGCCGCCTCTAGTTCTTGCACCCATGTACATGCTGCTCCATGGGCCAGATTACGACAATGCCAGCCCTCATCAGCACTCAGCCCGTTCGTACATAGCCTGCGGTACTCAATCCACCCCATCAGCACATGATCTAGCCCGATCAGTCAATCCATTTTAACCTAGCCTCCCATCTACATAAATGTCTGGCTCGTGCGGCTCTACTCTTTTTGGTCCACAATGGAAGACAGGGTGCATGATGCGAGCGCTCCTCCCTTGCACCCACCTACCCACCACACGTAAATAAGCACGCGCATGTACAGAAGCACAAACACCCATGCACAGGTGAGCAGGCACTTGCATGCACACACGCGCACACACACACATACACACAAGTTTTCACACCTTTTCCTACACTCTGTGATGCTTCCAGGCTTACCCACACAGTCAACCACGCATGTTGTCCGCACATTCTTAGACCGCCTCTTCTCAAAACTTACCAAAAGGTGAGCCAGCGAGTGCCTGTGCCCCTATGCCCCTACTCTGCAAGTATGGACCAACGAGCAAGTAAGTATTGGACTACATGCTACTGTAGGCGGCAAACATGTGTTGGACTGCAAGCGTGTGTTGGACCGTATGCCAAATATTGGACCGTGTGCAAATGTGTATTGGACTGTGTACTGTATATTGGACCATATGATCCAATGCACAGATGCATTGACCGTATGCTGTATGCTTTTGCAGTTGCGCTCGCCCACATCCTCATTGCAAATCTGGTACTGCATCAGAAAGGTTCCTGTTGAGGATCAGTCGGATTCCTGATTAGGAACCTTCCCGGTGCAGTGCCAGATTTGCAACGGGGACGTGGACGAACGCAACTGCAACGGTTCAGGCGTATGCCTCCACTCGTGCTTGCATGCGCATGTGCAAGCCCACACGCCCATGCATGCAAACAGCAGCTGCACACAAGACCACGCACATATCTCTGGGCACGCCCCACACTACCATGTATGCCCACAAACATGCTGTCACGCAGCATGGTGCCCAGCCTGAAAGTATCTGCTGCCGTGACCAAGGCTCACAGTGCCGCCATCCAGCAGCAGCAGCAGCAGCAGCAGCAGCAGGGCAGGCGGCAGGGCAAGCAGCATCCAGCAGCGCAAGACCCTGTGCTCCCCTCTCCGCCCCCCCAGCCGCTGCAAGGTGCGCTTGGCGCGGGGTTAGGCTTCTCGGGCAAAGGATGATGTGCCTGGACTATGTAGGCGCTGCTCAGCGCTGCGCCTGCTGTGAGCGGCTGCTTGCACTGCCCAACCCTCCCTCAAGCTTTGCCCCAAACCACGCGTGGAGGTCCTGTGCAAAGCTGGATTTGACTTGTGCAAGGGAGCTAGTGCAAGAGGGCGCGCGCAAGAGGCCTAGATGTGCGGGTGGGCGCGTTTAAGAGTGCACATGGGAGAGGGCCAGGCATGCGCGCATAGCCCATTTGCTCTGCAATTGATTGGCAAGAGGCTTGCAGCGGGCGCCTTTTTGTTCGAGCGCCTGCAGCCCTCCCTGAGCACCTCCACAAACACAGCTGGCTTTGCCTTGCCTTTGCCAACCCAGCTGCCCGCCATGGCAGGTACAGCTGCGTGGCTCTCACTTTGCATATGCCATCATTTCATCATGCCATCAACCATCATCATCATACCATCATACCCTTGGCTGATCCCCACCCTGCCCCTGCCTCCCCCCCCTCACCTTGTCTGCACTATATCTCACACCTCGTGCAGGCGCGCTGGCGCTGCTGTGGATGGGCGAGAGCGTGGGCGTGTGGCGGCCCTCCCACGACTGGTGGGACGCATTCCTGCAGCGCTACGCGGCGGTGTTGCCACCCGGGGTGGCCCTGTTTGCCGCTGAGTCCGAGCCTGCTGCAGGCCCAGCAGCAGGCACCGACAGCAGCTACAGCAGCAGCACCACCCCTCCTAGCACCAATGGGGTGGCAAGCAGCAGCAGGGATGGCAGCAGGGACAGGGATGCTGGGGCTTTCAGCCAGGCAGAGGGTGCTTCTCTTGAGGGTGCCGCGTCTTCAGGCAGAACAGAGGCGGCAGCCAGCGGGGCCAGTGGGGTGGAGGAGACTGCCGAGGCATTGTCAGGGGATTGTGAGCAGGCGCAGGTTGAGGGAGAGGTTGAAAATGTGGAGGCGGCAAGCATTGGGGAGGGCAAGAGTGAGGGCAATGGGGGTAGGCAGCAGGGATGGACACAAGGAGCAGGGGCAGTGGAGCCTTGGGAGGTGCGGGAGGCACGGGCCACAGCTGCACGCTTGAGCAGGGCGCTGTGAGGGGCAGGTTTCAGCTTCTGGTGCACAGTTGAAGCAGTGCGTGCTCGTGAAAATATGTGCATGTACATGACCATGAACTTGTATGAACTTGTGTGCTTTGTCTGGTTGCTTGCTTTGGATCAGATGGAAGTATTGCCAACCCCTTCTTAAAGTCTGTTGGTTGGTTTGACAATTTTGAAGATAATCTAGAACACAAAGGGTGTTGTGTGGATCGGCTGCGGACAGAGCAGTATATATACACAATGCGCAAGCATAGCTTCGAGACAGGCAATCATAGAACCTGTGGCCCTGCTGGACTCTCTCTCTCTCTCTCTCTCTCTCTCTCTCTCTCTCTCTCTCTCTCTCTCTCTCT
>LFCJ01001852.1_pt1 | contig 15054 bp, 12 predicted proteins | sample 643141 | NCBI WGS metagenome assembly LFCJ01 (sample SAMN03766243, study PRJNA286221) | soda lake metagenome | biome: soda lake; feature: Kulunda steppe; material: water; isolation source: sample B1-Br-g2 brine of Lake Bitter-1 | place: Russia: Kulunda steppe | collected 2010-07 | reverse complement strand
GGTACATGTCTTTCAAGATGGATAGGATATGGTCGGGCATCCGGCAGCTGCGTAAATGGCCCCAAAGCTTATGTCTTGGAATACAATCATAAGCTTGTTTGAAGTCAATAAATGCAGCATACAACCTATATGACCCGCTTTGCATTCTCTTTGCAGCATGCTTTATGTGTCTTAGAATGAATAGGGGTTGCAAGGTGCTTCTGCCTGGGTAAAACCCAAGGGTTACAAGGGTTGGTCCTGTAAGAAAGAAAAAAGAAAGAAAAACTACGCAAGCAGCAAAAAGGGTTGGTCCTGTAACCCTTGCTCAAGAGATGCTCAAGAGACCAGCCACAGGAATGTCTAAATCCGGATGTAAAGGGGAAAAGTTGAGGTAACAATGGGTTTAGCCCCTCAGCCGGATGGGTTTACTGCTGGGCTTGCTGGCCATTGCCAGCTAGACAAAAAAATATCCATAGACTCAGGAAGAATATGGAGTAAATTTTACGTCTGCTTCAATGGAAACAATTTCACATCCTCAGCAATAATGTTGTCAAAGTAGAAAGCGCCTGTGTCTCCAATATATGTCCTACTAGGTAGTACCAGTAAAATCAGCAAATTGTTCAGCAAATCTCCTTCTCAAATAGCACATTTAAGCAAGGGCATGAAAAAGGACATGCATTTCGTCCAGGACATCATGCAAGTCACATAAAGGGGAAAGGAAAGGAAAACTACGTTGGCAGTGAACACATTTCCAGGGAAAAGGAAGAACTAGTGAAGATCTGGAGGGTGGCAAGCCGCCTCCTGCTCCAGACCAAAATCTTGAGAGCAACTGGATTTTTCCAAGTGTGCTGGTAAACACCTGAAATAACCCACACCAACTGACTTAGGCACTTTGACTGTGGTAATCTTAGGATAGTGTGGAGGCTAGCGTTGGCGGCAGCTTGACGAGGGTGTTGGCATAGCTTGCAGTGCCGTTGGTTGGCGACCTCAAGCTGGCTCCTAGGCCCTGCGTCTTCGCAATACTTGACGTCCTCTAGGTGAATGTGCCGCTGGTTGGAAGTGAGCTGACTGAAGTCCGGGAGTCTATGCAAAGGATTGTTCATCACCACTTCCAAACTAGAGGGGCATTAGACTGTTAAAGATGTCTATATTGAAGGAAAAGGAAACTTGGCCAAAATGAAGTAGCAGAAAATAAAAAACAATATTTAGTGCATACAGTGTAATAAGAGCCTCTAGAGGTACTACTATTATAGTATAAAGATGGGCACTGCCAATTAAAAAGAAGTCAGAGATATTCAGATTGAAAGCATAGCAAATCAACCTAGATGCTGCTTCGAGGATGCCAGCTTTGAAATATGCTGTGATCCTCAGACTAAAGAAGAGCAGGTTGACCTAACGACGGGCATGTATCAGTGAAACTTGTCACAGGACATACCAGTGGCACTGCCTCTTGGACCTAGAATGCTATACTGATGCCCAATGTGATGGTATCATAGCAAAAGATGATTGGGCATGTCCTGCTTGTAGCCACCTAACCTCTACTTATAAGAAGGAGAAAACAATAATTCAGGGCAAGAGCTAATAGAAATAGCCTGGGCTCCAACATAGGAGCCGAAGAACTATTAAATGAATGGAAGAGCTTCAAAAGATGGGTTTCTGGATATGAGTCCCAAGTACAAACACTAAAAGATTCAAGCTATGATAACTTGGAAAGAAAGAGAAAGAAAACTACGCAGATGGTAGAACAATCCCCGCATCAATTAAGGAAAGGGAGACACTTCGGCCCGAAATACCGTATGCCAAACCCCCACTAAGAGACAGGAAGTAAGAAGAACACCTGGAAACCCCCACCCAAACTTCCATACAAGAGCAGGGGCAAAAAACGAGACATACCCACCCACTAAATAACCTTGAACGCCAAGGCTTTGACCTTCATCCAGATCCTTGAAATATTTGGAAAACAATACAAGGAGACACGATTCGACAAAAAGCTGTCTTTGATACGCAGCCTACTAACCCTGAACTGGATATTCACCAACTGGGAAATACAAAGTCTGGATCAGGGAGATCAACCAAATTGCTCAAGTTAAGCCGGCAAGGACGGAAGCCCACCGCATTGATACAGAAATTCCTATACATAAGCCCTACAAACTATGCCACTCTTCCACAAGTCTCAGATTCTTCAAGGGCTTGTATATACACCCCTGATGGAAAATGTGTTGGTATGCTGAGTACTCAGCTATACATAAATCTAGCGAATGCCTTCCACCATGCACGGGATTCAGGTTATCGTACAAGTCATGCATCCACCCAAAGACCTGAACTCTGAATAAGCGGTCTCCTCTCTTACAAAAAGGGATGCACCTAGAAGGTTCATATACAAACAAATCAAAAAGTTACTCACACATGTGAGCCTCACCTGACCACATACTTAAAGCACTACAAGCATGGGCTATGGTGACCAAGGACAGATTAGCATCTGATGCAAGCTATGGCTCTACGTTCAAAGAGGTGTCGAGCAAATGGAAATATGTATGGTTTTTGGATCCTATTTCAATCCTTTAGCTACAAATTTCACAGGCTTCTCGGTATGCCACCCTCACCACGACCATAGCGTCATGCTTAACATTGCGTCATGCAATCTACTCAGTTCTTTCCACTGAAAGTGCCACTGCAATTTTCTTCTCCTCCCAAATTGGAAGGGCCTTAATGCAAATGCTTAATGCAAATGCATACATGCAGATTCTTAGAAAATATCCAGAGCATTGTACTATCTTCGGCACTATACCCCAGGCATCAGTGACCTATCGCAGACAAGATTTCTGGATTGGAAACAATACAAGCACTCCAGCTCCTCAATGGGATCTTGAAATTATTATATTATGGAATAAAGAAGCACGGCACATGTCAAATAATAAGAACCCAAGGTGGTGTGCAGCGTTGTCTAATGCCATCCCCGAGGCAAATTTTCAGCCCTGCCCACATCCACCCACTCAGAATGCGGCAAAACATATTAAAACACCAAGATCATCTAGGAAGAAACTGAATGACTCAGCTTTCAAAAACATTCCTAGCTCAATAACTACGGCCCCTAGCCTCACAGCGCTCACAAATAATAATCTAAGACTGAAGGTGTCTGTGGGCCTACACTGATGGTAGTTGCCTGACTGATAAAGTCTTCAACGGATTGGAGCAGGAGTCTTTATACCTGAGACAAAAAAACAGTCATCTATGCTAACCCTGATGGAGTTGGGATAACAATACCATAATAAGAGCAGAAATGACTGGCATTGCTTCTGCACTTAGGGCAAAGTGTACCCACATAACCACAGATAGTGCCTGTTCTCCATCTCAGACACAGAAACAGCTCTTATTTCCTGAATTACACAGGAAGCACACACATACTACATTCTCGGAATAAATCGTCTCAATGATGAATCAGACACTCCCGTTAACTTTTTCAAAGTTATAGCCCACATTTGTGTGATTGGAAATGAATCTGCCGACGCAATAGCAAAACATGCTGCTCTCCATAACTATGGGCATGACGAAGCATTCACACCACCATCACCTAACAAACCTGTTATCCTTCCTCCCATACATACTGGCTCGCAGTAGAGAACAATGAGACTACTCACACTTCCACTAGAATCAGCCTTGTACCATCACAAAACATTAAGGACAAACTAAAAGCTCGCATGAGCAAGCATCACAGACTCGGAGATGCTAATACCAACTCAGGTTACTACAACTTTTGGAAGAGACTGCTCACCTCCGTGAATCTGACAACTAGCAATTCTTTTTGGAGCAATACAAGAATAAATGTATCAAAGAAAAGGAATGCCATAATATTTAGAATGGGTACTTCATACTAAAAAAATGGCCCATCTCTACGGCGGAGCCACGAGTTCATCTTGTTTGTTGTGTCATCAGCCAGGCACTGCTGGCAGCCAAATCCATACGCTTTCTGGTTGTCGAAATCCTTCAATTCAAAACATGGTGACTGAAAGACATAAAATTGCTTCAGGCTCATCATCAAAACCTTGAGCAAAGGTGGCTTTGGAGGAAACACCATTTTCACAGGTATTGGATGTGAAACATGGATGGCTCAACAAAGTCTGGTCTTGCCGACACATGTAGCCAACAGGACTTCAACCCAATGTTTTCTACCGAATCGTTCAGCAGATGAACTTCGATCCTGCTCTAGACCAGATGCTTTTTGCATACTGCCAGTTGGAACGAAAAATGGCCATCAAAGAGACATACAGGCTATACATCTTTCGCGCTGGGATATACATCTCGTTGAAGTCAGATATTGTGATGACACACGACCAGAGCAACAACTAGCAAGAGCAACTGAACAGCATACTAGATCGAAACACGCCCTTGCACAGCAATGCCACAAGGCAAGCCTACATAGCATCCTGATTGGACTGATGGGGACCATCTATTAGCCCCCTGCTACAGAGCTGCACCCCCTGGTGTGGGCGGCAGTGTGTCTGGCCGCCTTGATGGTCATGCTGTTGGTCAGCAAGCAGCTGCGCCGCTGCTCTGATCAGGGCCAAGCTACAGGAGAAGTGGACCGAGTCCCTGACCTCATGTTAGAGGCCTTGAAGGACTTAGTGGCCTGCCAAGGCCCATAGAGTTCTGTGGGTGGTATAGGGTCAGGACATCCTCCAAGCCAGGCCGGGGGGGGGGTCTAGAGTGTGTTTTGCTCTAGCGCGTTGGTGCCTCTGTAATAAGTTCCTAGTCTCGGTGCCCTTAGGAGGACCCTTCTCATGGCCTTCTTTTGTGCGAGCTTTTAGCCGTAGTGGTAGCTGAGCCCGAGCCGGCCTGCCCACAGGCCAAACTGGTAGCCTTAGCCTGAGCTGTTCTTGTAGTTTTTGGGGCGATCTCTTAGCTTGTTGGCTTTTCTGGCAGTTCTCCTTTTCCTAGCGTTTTTCCAGGCGTTTTTCAGCTCTTCTGCCTTTCCTGCCTTAAGGACATTGCTGTGTCCGCTCGCGTCTTGTAACAAACAAACAAGCATCTATTAATACCATATTGAACTACCCCTCAATAAGCTTAAACTAGAACAGCGTAGAGTAAGAAAACTCTTGATCTTAACACTCATTCTATTCAATACGCAACAAAAATCATAAATACAGGTTGGAAGTTGAAAACATGAAGGCAAGAACATATGGCTCTTTTCAGAACCCTCCCGACCTCACTAATGACCTTCTTCCTAGTTTGATGGTGGGGGTTTGTCTGGTGCTTGCACCAGATGCAGATTTCTTCCTTAATTCACGCAAAGAGGGGGTTACCTTGTTGGCATAGTCTTATCTTTTCTTTTCAAGGTTGAACATCCCTGTACCGAAACCAGTTTTTCCTTGATCACCAGATCACCTACAACTACTTAACCAACCACTGGTGGCACCAGGCTAAGGCTTCGGGCTGGACTGGGTTCAGGCCAGACCATTAACCGGGATCGTTCCCCGACCAGCCCATTAAAAGACCCTTCTTCTTATAGCATTCTTTACAATCCCCTCTGCAACCTGCCCTGCTTCTGATAGCATATTTTGGGCGAGGAGCCCTGGCATTGTCTTTTCTTCAACTTTGCTTTTTCTTGGTATTTAGAGCATTTGGATGTGTTGTGTGGACTGGCTGCAGACAGCGGGCAGTGTACATAACGCGCAAGCGCGGTGGGCTTGCAGACTGGACAACCACGGAACTTGTGGCCCTGCTTGACTCTCTCTCTCCCTCTTTCTCCTTTCAGCGGCTGAATCTGAGTTTCTCAGGAACGTGTTCTATTCACACTGTACTTGGACTACACACTTGGACTGTTGCACAGTGCAACTTGCACTGCCGTGCCGTGTTCCCCAAGGACCTGGAATGGACCACTCCATGAGGGTCATTGTTACAAGGTTGCTTCCAGACTCAACTAGGTATTACTACGAGTTCGTCCTTCCTTCAAATGCGAAACTGGGCAAGATGGGACGCTCTAAATACAGCGATAGCTGTATTGCCAACCGGTACTCAGCCAACCAACTCCAACCGACTGAACACGCAGTGCAGTACACTTCTGGCTGCAGCACTTATCTGCTGTGGCATCACTTCTCAGATCTGTCAGCCTGCCAGGCACAGTGTGATGAGAATGAGCAGCTACTAAGGCCCGCTGAGGGCGGTTCAATCCAACAAGTTGTTGGATTGCTTAAACCGGAAACAGAGCTCCTGCACAAATCCTGTTTTTGGCAGGACCCTGGGTCCTGATGCTGGGGCTCCTTTTGGAAATTTGCTTCCGACCTTCCTCTCCTGCCAAACGGTTTTTGCCCAAATAATAAAACACGCCCCCGTTCAGCAGGTGCAGCTTTGTAATTCTTTCCTTTCCTTACTTTTGCTTAGCTGACCTTCAGAGGAGCCAAGTTCTTCAGCAAGAGCAATCTCAATTCGTGGGGGTCTGAAAGCTGTCCTCGGCAGGGGAACTTTCGTAACCCCACGCTTACCTTGTTCAAGATATATACCTATCGCAATGCAATGCTATCCTACCTCGCCTTGCCCAGTACTGAAGCAATTCACAACAAACCAATCAGCCTAACGACCAACGACCAGGCTGGCGTTCAACCAAAACTTGTGAACTCAACATTGCTGCTGAAAGTTTTAAGGTGGAAATATGAATACTACATACCCCTTAGACTCTAGTCGGACGCACTGGACTTACACATACATTGTGGATGCAATGCGTCCAACAGGGCTAGGCAAACCTTCAGAGGTCAGATTGCTGTTGATCTGACGGGAAGGAATAAGCACGCATGAAAGGGCCTTGTTGATACAAATTTGAAAAAGCCAGGAAAGAAGCAGATCTCAAGGAGGTGCCTCTCCCTGTACATTCCTGTTCAAGATAAGGCGCAGCTGCAGCTATAAAAGTCAGAGCAGTACGTAATCTGAAGGCAACCAGGCATTAATTGACAACCATGACACCTCGCGTGTGCACCATGCTTGTTTTTCCATGAATTAGCCCTGAGCCTGATGACATAAGTCATGTGAAGCTGCCTCACAGTTGATGCATTAGCGTTCAATGTCATGGACTCGACATTTGAAATGCTCATGCAGTGCATCTGACACTTGGCACATTTGTACCTGACACATGCAGCCAAAGTAAGCCCAGACCTGCACAGCTTTACATAGCCAAACAACTGGCACTGCCCATTTTTTTAAGGCATGATCCAAAAACTTGCTTTTGGCAACAGACATGCTTGACTTTTGCAAGCCCTCCTTGCCACCTCAAAGGAGGTTGCGCTCCTGCATCAGCTTTTTCATGGCCACCCCCATTTGCGCTGGCGAGCGGACAACTGATACACCCGCGCCTTCCAGGGCTGCTATCTTGTCGCTAGCAGTGCCCTTGCCACCCGAGATGATCGCGCCTGCATGGCCCATTCGTCTGCCTGGTGGCGCGGTCAAGCCTGCACGTGCAGGCCAAGCAGAGTGCCTAAGCAGCCTGCCACGCGGCTTGTTGATGCATCACATAGGGGAGCAGCCGAAGAAGGCGGGTGATGAACCAGCCTGCCACTCTATGCTCACAGCATGCTGCTGCTTGGGCTGTGATAGCTGGCTGCCTGCCTGTGGCGTTTGGGTGCTGGCAAAGTAAGGGTGGCAAGCTCACCAAGCAAAACCTGCTTGGTTGCAAAGGTCCTGAGTGCCTACCTGCTATGAAGGACACAATGGGCTTTGTGGTCTTTGACTTGGTAATGAACTCCGCAGCCTCCTCCTCTGCTGTGCCGCCTATTTCGCCTATCATGATGATACCCTCAGTCTGCAATTTTAATGTACGTGCAAGGCATTGGTTGGCAGCACCAAACAATTGAGCAACAACCGCACAAGAGCATGCAGGCTGCAAATTGCAAGTACTTCAGCCCATCAGGTAAGGCCCAAGATGAGGCTTGCGTGATATGACAAGAAGGAGGTTATTCCATTTCAAAGCTGCTAGTGCCAGCTCTCAATATCTGCATGCATTGGTAAGCCCCCTCTTATAACATTTCATAGATAGTATCAATACTCAAGGTTATCGACAAGGCCATGGCACCAACCATAAATTTCCTGATCCATCCATGCAAACACACACACGCACGCATGCACGCACGCACGCATGCAGACACACCCACGAACGCACACACCCACACACTCACACTTACATAAAGACTCAAGTGTGCACAAACACACTCGTGGCGTCAAGCGCAGCACTTGCCTGTGGGTCTTTTACGAATCGCTCCATGCAGTCAACAAAGTTTGTGCCGTTGAAAGGGTCACCCCCAATGCCCACCACGGTGGATTGGCCAAGGCCTTCGTTCGTGGTCTGGAACACTGCCTACAAGTTAAGTTGGGAAGGCTGCAAGGTATCAGCAAATTCAAGTGCCTTGTCATCCTAGAGAGCCAGGGAAACCACGAGCCATGAACGAGCCATGAACGAGCCATGAAGGGTAGAGTGTGCTTCAGCCAACGTGCGCAAGACTTTGTACATTTCACGGTCATCTCAAGATCAGTCGATGCAAGGGTGCATGATGTCTTCACCGTCTTCCTCTGTTTTATTGTAGGCAATTAATCTCAAATGTTGGAACAAAGAACGCACTCAGGGAACAGCAAATGATTATCCCAGGGAAAGATGCCGAATCCCTGGCCCCAGCCCAACTGATGAAGCAGAGCATCAGAAGGCTGCAGGTCACCATGAGCTGCACAGCTGGCTCTGCACTGGCCTTAAAAGCGAGATTGGAGCAGTTCATCTGGTTCTTGTGACCTGCTCCACATGGGATCCAGCCCCCTTAAACACACAATTTCCTTAGGAGGCCCTTGCAGTCTAAGGCTGACCACCAGCAGCCAGCCGGCCAGGCGTGCTTCTCACCTCGTATGTTAGTGTCCCTGAGCGCGACACGACACCGATCTTGCCGGGTTTATGGATGTAGCCCTGGAGGACATATAGGTGCCACACACAGAGCAGCAGTTGCAGAGCATGGAACAGAGGCAGCGCCCAAGGACCGCAGCGGCAACTGAGCGCTTGGCCCTGATAATGAAGGAGTCTGGTCAGACTTTTGGGTGGGCTGGTTGGTTGTGGCCTCGCGTGTACAAACTTAGAGATGGAAATTGGCAGCTGTGCGCTCATGAGCTAAGGGTCATATCCCGATCTTACCCGAGCCACACCCTATCTAGGGGGTCTGCCTGTTGTCCTGATTATGGGGCCCAATAACAAGATCTGGGTGACAGAGCCAGCACATAACGCGTGCATTTCTGCTTGCGCAACGCGCAGCTGGGCAAAGCCCCACGCACATACGCACTGCAGCACAACCTCAATGCTTCACTTCAGCAGCAAGACGCCCGTCAACATGCAAGCTGTCCCAAATGGCCTATTGGTCTGGGCAGCAAGGTGCCACGACTCACTGGCATGATCCCCATCTTGCACTCCCCCGGCTTAATGATGCCAGGGCAGTTGGGCCCTATGAGGCGCGTCTTCGTCTGCTCGCTCATTATCTTCTTGACCTTCACCTGCAAGCCGTATAACAAGCATGCCAGGGCCTGTCTGCCACCAGGAACTCCTTGTGTTAGGCTTGAAGAGGATTTAATGCTGACGAGCACGCTTGTTGACCAAGCACCCGCACATCTGAGCAGACCCGAACTGCTGCAAGCCGGGCGCGCGCGCAGTCTGGGACCCAATCAAAACCGGACGTACCATGTCATGCTGAGGAATGCCTTCCGTAATGCACACAACCAGATCCAGCTCAGCCTTCACTGCCTCAAGAATTGCGGCTGCAGCAAAAGGGGGCGGAACGTAGATCACGCTGGCATGGCACCCAGTCACTGCTTTGGCCTCCTCGACGCTGTTGAAAACTGGCAGGTTCAAGTGCTGCGTGCCTCCTTTTTTAGGAGTGACACCCCCCACCATCTGCGTGCCGTATGCAATGGCCTGCAGAGGACAGGTGAGGGAGGGGGGTTGCACACAAGACATGCTTTCAGGAGGATCATGCGCAGGGAGAGTGGGGAGCGCTGGCGTCGCACATAACAGGGTTGAATGCAAGAGGCGAGCGCAGGTGCAGAGTAGAGCCCATGGAGAGCCCTTAGCGCCAGTGTCAACTGAAGCCCCACCTGCTCAGAGTGGAATGTGCCCGTTTTGCCAGTGAAACCCTGGCAAATCACTTTGGTGTCCTTGTCCACAAACACAGAGGGTGCCTGTGGGAGTGTTGAGGAGAAGCAAAGAGGGGTTGGGGGACCAGGGACGGGCGGCATGGCAGAAAGCATAAGCCAGTGAACTCACATAGGTGCTGAAAGAGCTGTGCGCAAAGGCATCCCTCAAGGCAGGCAGCAGGCGCGCTGATGCCTGCTCAAATGAAGGCCTGCGCGTGATGGCATTGACTTAGCATCGATTGGGCGGGAGATGGGAGCATGGCGTCGATGGGAGAGAGGGGAAATTTCTCGTTTCGGAGCAATCAGTAACTCAGAGGCCCACCTGGCCGCCAGCAGCTGTCTCAACATTGCAGTACACTACTAGGGGAATCAATCAAAGCTTGACACAACTCGTAGGGACGCACGACCCCACAACCCTCTCGTCGTTTTCTAATGATGCGAATTCGGTCGATTTTATCTTCTATACAACCCTAAACAACAAAATTTTACAACCAAAATGCCCTGATTCACCTGACGAGGCCCATCTCCACCTGTCCATCCCAGCGACAGCTGCAAGGGGAGCAGGATGGCCGCTCAGGATGCGGGGCAGGCCCCCAAAGGAAAGACAGCTTACTTTGTGTTCTGTGAGCTGCACAGGGCGAGTGTGCGGGAAGAGCTACTTGCTGGGAAGGAGGAGGGAGCAAAGGTGTGTTGTCTTTCTAGCTGTTGGTCCAACTGTGCGCAGCACAGCGCTGTGCGATGCTGACAAGGTGTCTATGCGTGCCTTGCACTTGATCACCACAGTGTGCTGTTGCTGAAGAGGCCAAGGCTCTCGGCCAAAAATGGAAGGATCTGACAGATGAAGAGCGCCAGACATACAAAAACGGTTGGTGTGCGGCAGGCAGACAAGGTCCTGACCAGGCTGGATTACGACATTCTAATGATGCCTTATTTGTTTTTTTAACTGCGGCCGGTGTTGGTTGGTGAGTTGGTTGGCTTGCCAAGCACGGATATGCATGGGCCGACAGGTGCACCCTGACTCATGCGTTCGTGTTTCGGTCCCTGGAGGAAAGGCTTCTGGTGGACGTGCTTAAACAAATACACCCCTTTCCTGCATGTTATTCCACAATGCAGTTGCGGCCAAGAACAAGCAAGCAGAGTTGGAAGCCAAGGAAGCGCAGGTGTGGTCCGCCTTCTGCGCAGGCATGTCTAACGGGTCTCAGTTTTTCTAGATTGGTGCCCACTGACGCATATGTCTGCGTATATACGGACTGGAGCCTCAAAAGGGGAGAAAGTTGTATCTCCCAAACCTTCCCCTTACAGCTTGATCCATGTGCATCGGCAGGCCCCACTTGCTGCATCTATGGGCGTCCGTGTGGTCTTGCCTCCCCATGCCTTGCTCGCTCACCCTCTGCAGGGCGCTGAATGCGGGGTGGGTGAGGGTGATGCTGTGGCAGATGCACCCGCAGCCGGTGTCCAGGCAGGTCTGCCGATCAGCGTGGTGCGTCGGATCATCACGTGCGACAAAGAGGTGCGTGCACATTACAGATGCTGCAGGGAGTGGGGAGGGGGCTGCTGTCTGACACATGGAGAGTTTCTAGTCACCTCTACCTGGATCTGCCTTTCGTGCTGTGGCTTTGTGGGAGGAACAGCCCCTAGCGGAAGGCCGCGTTGAGTTGCTACTTGCGCTTGTTTGTTTGCTTTCCCAAGAACCACTGCCTTACTCGGGAGGTCCAGCTCTGCGCAGCACCTGCTTCATGATTTACAGGCCAACACAGTGTAAGTGTACACGCGCTGGTAGCATTGGACCAATGCCATTGGTAGCTCGCGTGTATGCAAGAAGAGCTTGGAGCTAAATTTGCTTGCATGGGGAAGACCCACGATCAACAGACCCAGGAACTCCCAAAAGTTTTGCCAAGCAGGCACAGTCACGCCAGAAAGCCACAGAAGCAAATTTTGTATCAGGGTGCACGCTGAGCTAACTGTGGTCTCGGTGTGCTGTGTAGGTCGGGAGGGTGTCAAAGGAGGCCACAGTACTCATAGCTGCAGCTGCAGAGGTCTTTCTGGAGGTGCTGACAGAGGGCTGTGGCGCTTCAACAAGGGCGGCTCGCCCCAAGCGCCGCACTATCAAGGTGCGCCATGGCTGCACGTGTCGCCCAGCACGAGACGGTGCCACTCCATGCATATGTCCGGAAGGCTGCCAGAGCATCTGCAGGAATGGCAGCAGCCCTTTATTGAAGATGCCTCATGGCCAGATTCTGAAGCTGTGACGCCATTAATGGCCTTGTGAGCGCCAAGCCTCCAGGTGTCTTCTTATTCTAAGATATAAGATCAATAGAAGCGCTGGAGCAGCTCCTCTCATGCCTGCCTGGCACATGTGCACATCACACACATTAATAACGCGCATCAAAAAAGCTCTCTGACAATGCTGGATTTCTTCTCTTGGCCAGCAGCCTAGCCACTATGTGCTGGACTCGCTGGTGGTTTTGATTTCCTTCAAGCAATAGCTATTTTCCTTTTTGTCCTGCAGCTCGATGATTTTGCACACACCATCCGCTCGGATCGGCGCTTTGTTGCCGCTGGCATGAGGGATGTAGTGGGCTTGGTGGGAAGTATAGCAGCTGAGCAGGTGTGGCTTTGACTGGTTTATGCGTAAATAAATGCAGGAGAGGGCCTCCTCTGGCCCAAGGCAAAAGTTGCCAAGGCGATTAGTAAGGTGCATAGTCCATGCCGTGGCTAGCAACTAAGCGTTTCCCCCTCGTCTTCCAATTTGTACGCCTCCTCTAGTCTGCATGTCTGCATAACATGGCCTCTCATGCTCAGGCTTCTGGCAAATCTAGCTTCATCTGCAACACATCATCTTCCAGCTTTGCCAAAGCATGCACCAGCAAATAGTCCACCCTTTTAATCTTTCGGAGCAGGTTGAGGAAAAACAAGCTGCTGCAGAGACCACCAAGGACAACCAGGTTGAAGAGGTGGGTCCTCAAAACTTACATGGCATTATACAAATGTGCATCAGGTAAACTTTGGGCCCTAAAGGAAGTGCAATGGTGAGAAGATGGTTGCCCTTCCTTCATCCTAAGCTCCTGCCACATATCCCAATGCTGACACGCAAGGCACGGCCTCCACGGTCAAGAATGTCAGCATGGCCACTTTGTGACTGTTCTGCTCTGTGTAGCAGTGTGCTCCAGTGGACTGTACCTTGCAGGCCAAGGTAGTTTGCAATTCTGATTTAATTGTTATGGCAATGCAGCCACAACCAACGAACATACTGCATCTTGCCCTATTTGCATTGCGCAAGTAAGGAGTGCTGCATGAACTGGACCGCTCCAGTGTGTGCGCTCGGGTTTCACACAAGTTCACCCTGCATTACAAATTGCAGGGTGAGGAAAACAACGATGCTGGTAGCCACAATGCAGCCACGAGAGGAAGAGGAGGCCCAGCTAAAAAGGCCCGTACTGCACAAGCGCAAGTGCCTGCCAGCAACACAATCATGTCCTTCTTTGCACGCATTCCCTCTGCACCAATGAGCAGTCAGTGAGATGAAACCGTGCCTCAGCTTATGACTCGAATGGTGTGCACCACATCCTTATTAGATTTAGCTGTAGCAATGCAGGATGCGCCTCGCTTTTTGGTTATGAATGGTGCGCTTGGACTCCTCGGTGCACTGGGACAATCTTTCTCCGATGCAATTGTGCATGGATACCGTTGCATTTGTGCATGGACTTGCAGGGCTGTGATGAAAAATGTCAGTAGGGTGATGTAAGTTGGATCAACCATGTGGCATCAGCAGGATAAGACTGTTTACACCCTGGCTGAAGGTTGAGTCATACCAGTGGTGAGCTGGCCCAGAGATGGTTGGTTGGTGTGCTTGTGGTGAGGTGCAGTACAAGCTCCTATTTTTGCGCCATTTTGCTTGTGCTCCTTAATGGTAATGAGTCATTACCATTATTCATGAGTCATTACTAATGACTCACCAGTCCTTCCAAGAGATGAGGTGTGTGTGTGTGTGTGTATGTGTGTATGTGTGTGTGCGCGCGTGCGTGCATGCATGTCAAGAGTGTGCCTCTTGTTTGGCTTCAGACTTTTGTATAAAATATTAATACTACTAGTCAGGACCTTCAAGCTGCAAGCCACGGTGTAACCCTTGCCCATGCCTTCTTGTCTGTTTAAGTTGCAGAGAGCCTAATATGGTGTTGATTGCCGCAACCTCTCTGAGATCAAACACCTGTCAGGTCTCTTGTTTTTACGCTTACATGCCTACTAGGCTAGTAGCCTAGTCAGACTTAAAGTCACAAGTAAGGATCAACTGCCAGCCTGGCCATCAGGGTTATTGGTTTGTGGCTGGTCATCACCAGCCAAAAAATAGTCCATAATGTCCGAAATGAAATGGCAGAGTTTGTTGTGCCGGTGAGAAAGAAAATCAAAGACAGTCTGACTAGGCAAGGCATGTAAAATGTAAGGGCATCTTTAGAAAAGGATTGGCAGAAAGGGAGGAAAAGGTTAGGTTAGGTTTCATAGCTGTATTCGCCGAACGAGGGCAGCTAAGCTGAAGCCTAAAAGGCCTACAACCCCAAACCAAAACTAAACAGCGCTCAAATCAGAAGAAAGGTAGTGTCTGGAAGCCAGATGTTTTGGTGAATAGCAAAACTGAAAACCTGAAGACGTTTGAAGGCAGTTCACGAGCACGCAAGGGCAAAATCACAGCAAAGGATGACAACTGGAGAGATCAAAACGAGCAAGGCTCGCTGACTAGTTCAACCAACCAGCCGCCAGAGCACTCGCACATTTGCGAGCCAGTCCACAAGCACGCTCTTGGAGGTTTTCCGGTCTTGATGGATCTCCAGGGTCCTGTGTTGGGGGAGTCCCGGTCGCCTTCCTCTTTGTCGGCGTCAATGCTGTCAGCCTGCGGCGTTGTTGCTCTTGCTGCTTCTGCTCTTGTTGCGGTTGCTG
>LFCJ01001850.1_pt1 | contig 15067 bp, 13 predicted proteins | sample 643141 | NCBI WGS metagenome assembly LFCJ01 (sample SAMN03766243, study PRJNA286221) | soda lake metagenome | biome: soda lake; feature: Kulunda steppe; material: water; isolation source: sample B1-Br-g2 brine of Lake Bitter-1 | place: Russia: Kulunda steppe | collected 2010-07 | reverse complement strand
CAACCGACTGAAGATCACCGCGACGGATGGGGTGGCGTTGGCCGACGCCAAAGCGTGGCTGCTCGAGACGATCAACGCGAGTGAGGCGCCGGTGTCTCGCTCACGCGAGTGGGAGGAGGACTAGCTCGGGTACTGATTGGCACCAGATCATGCACGATCAGGAGAGGTCAGATATCGGGTGGTGACTCAGAGACGGCGACGACATCCTCGGCAAACTCACTGAGTGCAAGGTTCGTTTTGTGCGTCCCCGATCGAACAGGGAGGAGATCACAGCAGAGTAGATTGTATGAGATGTGTACCGTATCGATTCGGTAGATCGATGGCCCAGTATCGTTCCAGTGGGGGTCGATTTCGATGACATCACCAATGTCGAACGAAGGAGATTCATCATACGCGTCACCTGCCATTTCGGCTTGCCTCCCGGCGACAGCTGGCAGCGGATCATGCAGGCTCTCAGCGAGAATACACCAGTCATCAATGAGTCGCTGCTGTTGAATCGATGTTCGTTGTTCCCCATCGAGTTCGACATCGTACACCGGGCGTTGACGGATCGGTGACCGATCCCAAAGTGGGGGTAGCCATGCCTCATACCGGTCGTGGATCCGACAGCGTCCCTTCCCGGTGGTGAACTCGTCGCCGACGGCAAACAGGAACTCATCACGACACCCACGCCCGCGAGTGAAGCGTCCATCGACGCGATCGCCTACCTCGAGTGCGCCCGGAAGCGAACGCCAGCCGGCAAACGTCGATCGGTAGCCGTCATCGACGAACGGCCACGGAAGATAGTCGTTTGGTGTTCCGAAGGGAGCGGTCAGCCGAGTGAGGGCCTCATGCTCTGGAAGGTGATCGGGGCGACTGTCGGCAGTGGTATCGAACGACTCTAAGACCGTCGTCGATTCGGGCGGACAGTTGATTGGCGGGCCGTCCCAACTGTCGACCGGTGAGTGGAAAGAAAACGCACCCACGGATAGACAATAGTACTCCCTGTCGTCGATTTCGTGGCGCGAAACGGTATCCACACATCCCGTCTCGACGAACGTTTCCAAAACCGACTGTTTGTACGCATACAATGCTCTCTTCCGGAGACTGTGTCGTCTCGCTGTGGCTTTGCGGCCGCAATCGTATGCGCTCTTGGCAGCTTCGGCGTACCGCTTTGCTTCGACGTTGAGTTGGAACAGCGCCCGCAGTAGGGCGGTCGAACACGTCGAACAGGAGGAGTGGTCAGTCATCGGTCTTAACCACGAACCTGTTTTCGTGCCGTAGCCGGTTTGAATCTCGAGGCAGGTACTGGAATCGATCGGTTGTCTACGCTGGGACGTCCCCAGACGTGAGAGACTACTGTCTGGATTCGAGGAGCCGAATACATTATAATCTACATTCCAGCTTAAAAATAAATAGGCGAGCCTAGCGGAGTGAAAGTGAATAGAACGCCTGTTCGTCACCGCTTGGTGAATCGATGCCTTGAGCTGAAAGCAATAGCGAGCCTGTGCCTTGGTGCTCAGAGATCGGTAACGAGTTCGCTCCCAACGCCAACATACGTCGCTGGCGTCAGCGCGCGAAGTTCCTCGCGGACGTCGGCCGACACCTCGAGGTCGTCGAATAAGTCATAAAAGTCCTCGAGGGTGACGTTCTTTCCGCGGGTCAGTTCTTTTACCTGTTCGTAGGCATCTTCTTGGCCTTCCCGGCGGAGTATCGTCTGGACGGCTTCACCGATAACTTCAGGAGTGTTCTCGAGGTCTTCGGCCATGACCTGTTCGTTCGGGGTAATTTTTCCGAGGCCGGCGGTTGTTTTAGTGTAGCCGATCAGGCAGTGAGCGAACGCGCCGCCAATGTTCCGCTTGACTGTCGAATCCGAGAGATCCCGCTGGAGGCGGGAGGTGGTGATGTAGTCCGCAAGGAAGGTTAGATCTGAGTTGGCCTTTGAGAGGTTGCCTTCACTGTTCTCGAAATCGATCGGGTTCACTTTGTGGGGCATCGTCGAGGAACCCGTCTCGCCCTCGGTCGCGACCTGCCCGAGATACCGATCGGAGACGTAGAGCCAGATATCGAGGTCGAGATCGAGGAGGACGGTGTTCGCGCCACGGATGGCATCGAAGACGGCCGCGAGATCGTCACAGGGGTTGACCTGCGTGGTGAGTGGCTCGAACTCGAGGCCCAAGTCACCGACAAATTCGCGGGCGAACGCCCGCCAGTCGACATCGGGATACGCGGCGACGTGGGCCGCGTAGGTACCGGACGCGCCGCCGAGTTTCCCGCGTAGTTCCTCGGTTGCCGTATGAATCCGTCCGGTTGCCCGTCCCAGTCGGGCCGCGTAGACGGCCATCTCCTTTCCGAACGTCGTCGGTGTCGCCGGTTGGCCGTGTGTGCGAGCGAGCATCGGAAGGTCACGGTGGTCTCGAGCCAACGCTGTCAGTTCGTCCCGTACATCGTACAACGCCGGGAGCAACACCTCCTCGACAGCCCCCCGGATCAGCAACCGATTGGCGAGGTTGTTCACGTCCTCGCTAGTGAGGCCGAAATGAATCCACGGACCGAGATCACTGCCCTCGGGAAGCCGATGGCGAATAAAATACTCGACGGCTTTCACGTCGTGGTTGGTCGCCGTATACGGCCCGTAGCCTTCGACCTCGAGTTTCTTGATCAGGCGGGCGTCCTCGTCGGCAAACACCTGGTAGAGGTTCCGGAGGTGCTCGCGTTCCTCCACGGTGAGTGAAATCGGTGTCGTCTCGAGGTTGGCGATAGCGATCAGGTACTCGACTTCGACCTGCACACGAGCGCGCATGAGTGCGGCCTCGCTGGCGTAGGGCGACAGCGGTGCGGTCCGGCCCGCGTATCGCCCGTCGAGTGGGGAGACGGCGTATAGTTCGTCGGTCATGTGGATGGGTGTCCGGCGGTAGCGCAAAAGCGTGTCGAAACGGAAGGCCACGTTTGTGTATGGGTTTGGCGTTTAGGGAGCCAGTAGCGGGCTCAGTTATACACAATCGTGAATAGCTTTGCATCCGAGACCGCAACCACTTTTGTCGTGCCACGCCCGATTTCGGCTATGACCACGATCGCTGGGATAGCCGGCAACCGCGGGCGGAATCTGTTACAGATTGCCGACCGGACACCAGGTGGCGCAACGTTCGACGTAATTTTGACAAATAACCCCGACGCACCCGTCCTCGAGGCGGCGGCCGACCGGGGAATCCCCACCGAAGTCGTCCCACTCGAGACGGGGATGAGCCGCCGCGAGCACGAACGAGCAGTACTCGAGGCCCTCGAGAGCTATGCGTTCGATCTCGTCTGTCTGGATGGCTATATGCGCATCCTCTCAGATACCTTCCTTGACAGCGCACCGATGACGCTGAACGTCCACCCCTCGCTGCTACCGTCGTTCCCCGGTATGGACGCCTGGGGGGACGCCTTGGCGGCTGGCGTCTCAGTCACTGGCTGTACGGTCCACGTCGTCACCGACGCGACCGACGAGGCGGGCAACGTCATCGAGTCGGCCGTCGACGCTGGCCCAATCCTCACCCAGGAGCCGGTTCCCGTCTACGAGGGCGACACGAAAGAGACGCTCAAAGAGCGCGTCCTCTATGAGGGCGAGTTCCGGGCGTACCCCCGTGCGGTGAAGTGGGCTGCTGAAGGCGCACTCGAGGTCGACGCCGAAACCGGTGCGGTCACCGTCGACACCGACGATGCCGACGCCGACGACGGACTACCAACGCGACGGGTCACCTCGAGTGATCGGCACTCGGGGCTCCGATATGGGGAGAACCCACATCAGAACGCGGCGGTATACGCCGACTACACCTGCGAGGAAGCGTCGGTTGTTCACGCCGAGCAGCGAAACGAGGGTGCAAAGGCGTTGTCTTACAACAACTACAACGACGCCGACGGCGCGCTCAACCTGATCAAGGAGTTCGAGGAGCCAGCCGCAGCGGTGATCAAACACACGAATCCTGCCGGCTGTGCGACCGCCGACAGCCTGAGTGAAGCCTACGCGAAGGCACTCTCAACGGACCCGATGAGTGCATTCGGTGGCATCGTCGCACTCAACCGGGAGTGTGACGCCGACACCGCTGAAGCGGTCGTCGACTCGTTCAAAGAGGTCGTCGTCGCCCCCGGCTACAGCGAAGACGCACTCGAGGTACTCTGTGAGAAGAAGAATCTCCGCGTGCTCGATGTCGGCGAGTTCGACGGCAAAACCGAGCGCTTTACCGAAAAAGCGCTCGTCGGCGGCCGACTCGTCCAGGAGCGCGACGACCAGTCAGTGACCGTCGAGGATCTCGAGGTTGTCACCGACCGCGAGCCGACAGCCGAGGAACTCGAGACGATGGTGTTTGCCTGGCAGACGCTCAAACACGTCAAATCGAACGGGATTCTGTTTGCAAAAGGGACCGAGACGGTTGGGATCGGCATGGGTCAGGTTTCCCGTGTGGATGCAGTACGTTTGGCAGCGATGAAAGCCGAGGAGCACGCAGAGGGGAAGGATGCAGAGGGAGCGGTGATGGCTTCGGATGCCTTTTTCCCGTTCCCGGATGGAATCGAGGAGGCGGCAAAGGCGGGTATCACGGCAGTCGTCCAACCCGGTGGCTCGGTCAACGACGAGGACGTCATTGCAGCGGCTGACGAGCATGGTATGGCGATGGCGTTGACTGGCCAGCGGTCGTTCAAACACGATTAACCGCGAGCGGCTTTTTAGTCCAGGTTTTTTGCTGACAGCGAACACCGTGAGCGAACTCGAGGCAAAAAAGGTGGATGCCGCGATGGCGTTGACCGGCCAGCGGTCGTTCGAATACGACAGGTCGCTCTCACAGGAGGGGCTCTGGAGGTGTGCATGCCGAAACCAGGAGTGTCAGTAGTCGGTGAGCGGGTACTCTCTACGTTGAACACCGGTTACACAGGCCACTCGCACCGGCGCGTTTTGGAATCAGTTCACCGCAGCCAGGACAGCGAGAGCGCGAGCGTACGTATTGGGTATGGGACTGAATGAGCGAGTCGGTTTCGTCTCGGGGCATGGTAGACACAAACACGCATGTCAACAAAAGTCTTTCCCATGTTTGTCGAGCTAAGCGAATTAATAATCACTATTTATCCAGATCTTCGTTCATAAGTCCACGAGATCATACAGAGGGACTGCGATAGCTACCGATGGCAAATATTGTTGACGGTGCTGCTACGACAAAGAAGTGAAGCCGTTAGTCGTCGGCTGGAACGGCCGCCTGGTCGTGTGCGGGTTCGGCCATCGCCAGAACGTCATCGAAGAAGCCGAGGGTATCCTGTGGGCCGGGGTTGGCTTCGGGGTGGTATTGACGCGTGATGACGTCGTACTCAATCCCGTCGACACCTTCTGGCGTGTCGTCGTTGACGTTCACCTGGGTCACCTCGAGGTGTGGACCGGGGTCGGCGACGGTGTAGCCGTGGTTTTGGGTGGTCATGACGACTTTGCCGCTGGTGAGGTCACGGACGGGCTGGTTGACCCCGCGGTGGCCAAAGGCCATCTTCTCGGTTTTGCCGCCGAGGGCGAGGGCGACGATCTGCTGGCCGAGACAGATGCCGGCGACGGGGATGTCTTCGACGAATGCCTCGACAAGGGAGACGGCGTTGGCGTAGTTTTCGGGGTCGCCGGGACCGTTGGAGATGAACAGAATGTCAGGGGAGAGCGCGGCGACGTCGTCGACGCTTGCGTCGTGTGGGAGGACATGAACCGTCGCGTTGCGGGCGAGCAGCGAGTCGGTGATCGAGCCTTTCGCCCCACAATCGACCAGTGCGACAGTTGCCCCGTCGTTCTCACTGCCGTAGGTGATCGGTTCGGTGACGCTGACTTGATCGCCAATTTCGGTGTGCTCGCTCATCAGTTTGCAGGCCTCGAGTTCGGCCAGTGCGTCCTCGGGGGTGACGTCTTCGCCGACGGCGATGCCGCATTTCATCGCACCGCCTTCGCGGATGTCGGTGACGACTTCCCGGGTGTCTAGGTGGTCGACGGCTGGGACGCCTTCCTCGGTAAGCCAGGCCGAAATTTCGTCGGTCAGCTCACGGGCGAGGACGGCTCGTGGGTGGATGCGATCGGATTCGAAGCGTTCGGTTCGAACGCCGTAGTTACCGATCAGTGGGTACGAGAACGTTAGGATCTGCTCCTCGTAGGAGGGATCGGTGAGACTTTCTTCGTATCCGGTGTATGCCGTTGTGAAAACCAGTTCGCCACGAGCTGTGCCCGGAGCACGGCCACGTCCTTCGATGACGTGTCCGCCTTCCAGTGCTACGTAGGCCGCTGTCATTACGAGATACGTATTGCATACAGGGTGATAAGTGTTTTCTTCGAAGGCAGATTACGAATTTCGTAATTATCAAGTGAGTACCGCCCCTAGAGACACATCTCAATGGATGATCTGGACCGACAAATACTGAACCGGCTGCGACGGGACGCTCGGACGCCGTACACGGAAATCGCCGACGAGGTCGGGACAAGCGAGGGAACGGTCCGTAACCGAGTCGAGCGGATGGTAGAGGGCGGGATCATCGAACGGTTTACCGTGACGACGCGGACGGGCAACGTCAAAGCAATGTTAGAGATTGGCGTGGCGGTTGATGTCGATACACATGCCGTCTCAAAGCGAATGGCCGAGTGGGAACAGGTCGACTTCGTCTGGATGGTGTCCGGTGAGCAGGATATAGTCATGGTAGTCGACGCAGCCGACACGGCCGGCGTCAATGACCTCATCACGCAGGCACGCGAGCAGGAGGAAGTAATCAGCACGAAGACGCGGCTGATTTTAGACGAGGAACTCGGCTAGTGCTTTGACAAGCCTGAACTATTGAGTCGAGCCGACACCTACCAACTGGTTCGACGCAGCAGTCGAGGCTTGGCGGAGTACTAGCTGCCCGTCCGGAGTCGATACTGGTTTTACCCGCCTGTTCAATTGTAGGCGTATGAGTACGCAGGACCAGCCAGACCTCCCGCACAAAAACGCCGGCCAAGACGTCATTGCCGTCGACGAAGACGACAACGAACTCGAGCTCGTCAACCGACTCGAGGCCCATACCGGGGAGGGAATTCGCCACCGAGCGTTCACCGCCCTTATTTTTGACGAGGACGACAACATCCTGCTCGCACAACGGGCTCCCGAAAAGCGTCTCTGGTGTACCTACTGGGATGGCTCTGTTGCCTCTCATCCAGTCGAGGGACAAACCCAGGAGGAAGCAACCCGAGAGCGTCTCGAGGAGGAACTCGGAATCACGCCCGACCAGTACGACGACCTGCGGGTAACAGACCGCTTTGAGTACAAGCGGTATTTCGAAAACGAGGGGCTCGAGCACGAGGTGTGTGCGGTGTTAAAGCTCACGTTGCACGATACGACCCTCGAGCCAAATGAGGAGGAAGTCGGGGGCCTAATGTGGGTTCCGTATGACAGGCTACACGCCCATCCGGAGTGGTACCGGCAGCTTCGACTCTGTCCGTGGTTTGAGATTGCGATGCGACGTGACTTTTCCTGAGGACAGCCCACTCATTTTCCGATTCCATTTCTGTTAGTGACCCCGCTTCTGAGGGCTACCAGAAGCATGCCACCGTCGATTGCCCCCACTCTGACAATTGTTACCAAGAGACAATCTTTATAACCCCCACACCCATACTGTCGGTTACAGGCTGTCAAACACCAGCCACTACAACGTATGAGTTCGCCGCCACAGGAAGCTGAAATACGGGAGATTGATCTCACTCGAGAGGAGCGATGGGTCGTCCATCATGTGCTCACAAAACGGGCTGACGAATCGATTGACGAGCGGGAGGTCCCACCGGCGTGGGTACTGTGCCTGTTCGACGACATTGAAGCCGGTGAAGACACAGTAACCCGAGCACAGGGCTGGAAGCTTCACGACCTCCTGCGGCGGTATTGCGCCCTAGACCTCCACAACGATGATCGGGAGCATGCCAGAGCGGTAGCCGATCGACTCAGCAACTGTCTTTGAAATCGGCCAACCGTGTCTCGTCTACTGAGTATGAGACTCACAGACATGCAAGGAGGAAGCCCACGACTTTAGTCGTGGGTAACTGACTCAGGGGCGAGTTGTCGCCCATACTGCAACAACAGCAAGCAACAGCGCCGGCACGAGCGGGAGGATCAACAGCGCAACAAAGTAGTTGTATCCCGGCGGCCAGAGCAGGATCGAAACCGGTGCGACAACAAACGCGACGACGATTGCTGCGACGAGCACCCAGCCTCGCCAGTCAAACCGACGGTCAACAGCCTCCGGATGAACTGGGTCGCGGAGCCATCGGTCTGAATCGTCTGCATCCCCATCACCGTCGTCCCGACCGCTCTCTTCGGCGACTCGCCCGCCATCCTCGTCGAACGTTGATGGATCGTGAACGTAGCCACCGTCGTCCCTAGAACTCACACTCGAGGGTCGGTTCTACGGCGTCATAGACCTCACGATTGCGGTGGGGATTTCTCCGCACGGCGGCCTCGAGTCGCATCTGGCAACGGCGTTTGGCTCCACCGCAATCGGACTTCCGGGCCACCGAACGCAGATACTGAGGTACTAGTATCCGCCGCACAAAGGACCTGTATGACCAAACAGGCCATACGCGAACGGATCTGGGACGACCTCGAGGAGCAGGGCCTCGCGCGATTTCCGTTTCCACCACACAATCGAATTCCGAATTTTGCGGATGCACGGGGGGCGGCCGAGCGGTTAGCCGACCAGCCCGAGTGGAAACACGCCCAGACGATCAAGGCAAACCCTGACGCGCCACAGCTCCCAGTCCGTCGGCGAGCCCTTCGCGACGGAAAAACCGTCTACATGGCCGTGCCCCGGCTGCGCGATGAAAAATGCTTTCTCCGACTTGATCCTGCCGAACTCGAGGATTTCGACGCGGCGACAACGGTCTCGGGCTGCTCGAAACACGGTGTTCCGGTTGGCCCCGACGCAGTCGAGGGCGTCGACCTGATCGTCTCCGGCTCCGTTGCCGTCGACGAAACTGGCGGTCGGATCGGCAAAGGCGAAGGGTATAGCGATCTCGAGTATGCCGTCCTCCGTGAACTCGAGTTGGTCGACAGTGAGACGCCGGTGGCGACGACCGTTCACGACCGGCAGGTTGTCGAGGCGTTCGAGACTGACGACCACGACGTCCCGCTGGATCTAATCGTTACGCCCGAGCGTGTGATTCGGCCCGCCGAGGGAGAGTATGGCGGTGAACGGAAACACGAGAAACCGTCCGGAATCGACTGGGACCTCCTCGGAACGGAGCGCCGACAGGAGATACCGGTCCTCGAGCAGATGCGGTAAAAAAGGTGGGTGGAACGAAGGGTGGGGGAGGGGTAGGGTTGGGTGTGGCTGGAAGCAACGGACAACACAGTAGTCTCCACCGCGGTGTCCCGTTGACTTCCAGTTTGAACTCGGAGGTGGATGTACTTGAATCGCCACGACAGTTAGCGACGATGAGGATGTCGTTTGACTGGCTTCATCCCAGTTTATCCCAACAAATCACCCACGAGACCGTTCACATCGCCGTTATTCGTCGCTTGACAACTCCTCGGCGACGACCGACACGTCGACGACTCTGGGATCGATCGCGAGGTCAATCTGTCCGCGAACGAACTCCGGAATCGTATCCTCAGCGTAGGCGACCAGTCGCGCTTCGTCGTTGAGATCGTAGACAATCGGAATCGTCGTCGCCTGACTCACGTCAGTCAGTACATAGAGGTCGATGTCGACGATGCCAGCTTCCTCGAGGATCGGTCGTGTCAGAACACCCTCGAGTCGGGTGACTGAAACACCCTCGTCCTCGAGTGCTGTCGCGATGCCACTGTCATCCGGTCCGGCAACGAGTGCATTCATTACTCTCACTCGTATTCGATGGTCGCCGGAGGCTTGTGAGTAACGTCATAGACAACACGGGCGACGTTGTCGTTGGTGCCGGTGATCCGCGACTGGATTCGCTGGAGGGTCTCCCAATCGAGTTCTTGGGCACGGGCGGTCATTCCATCGCGGGACTCGACCGACCGGACGGCGACAACCCAGCCATGAACCCGGTTGTCACCTTTGACACCTGTCGCCTTGCCGATTACGGCAGCCAGCGCTTGCCACGGCTCGTATTCCTCGAGTTCTTCCTCAACGACGTGACAGGCGTCACGGGCGACCTCGAGTTTTTCATCGGTCACCTCGCCGATGACCCGAACCGCGAGGCCGGGGCCGGGGAACGGCATCCGTTCAGCGACCAGTTCGTCCAGACCGAGGTGGCGGGCGACCTCCCGGACTTCGTCCTTGTAGAGATCACGGACGGGTTCGACGATCCCCTCGAAATCAATTAGTTCGGGGAGGCCGCCGACGTTATGGTGGGATTTGATGTTGCCTTCGCTCTCGATCCGGTCGGGGTAGATCGTCCCCTGGACGAGATAGTCGGCGTCGGTCTCTTTGGCTTCGCGCTCGAACTCGCGGATGAACCCCTCACCGATGATATGGCGTTTCTCCTCTGGGTCGGTTACGCCGGCAAGCGCCTCGAGGAAGCGGTCTTTGGCGTCAACGACACGGAGACTCTCCATATAGGAGAACGTCTCCCGAATCTGGGCTGTCTCGCCTTTGCGCATCAGGCCGGTGTCGACGTAGACCGGGGTCAGTTGGTCGCCGATGGCCTCGTAGGCCAGCGCCGCGGCGACCGAGGAGTCGACGCCGCCCGAAAGGGCGATGATCGCGTTTGCGTCGCCAATTTCGGAGCGAATCTCCTCGATGGCTTCGGGGACAAACGTCTCAACGTCGACCATTAGGCGGTCACCTCCTTTTCCTCAACTTCCTTCTGGGCGAGAACCGCCTCGACTAAGCCGACAAACGGCGGACTCGGCCGTCCTGGCCGGGAACTGTACTCGGGATGGTACTGCGTTCCAAGGAAGTAGGGATGGTCCTCGAGTTCGAGAATCTCCATCCGGTTGCCGGCAGTCCCGGAGAACGAAAGCGCTTCGGCGGCAAAGTCATCGAAGTACTCGGGGTTGACCTCATACCGATGGCGGTGGCGCTCCGTACAGACCGTCTCGCCGTAGAGTTCGTGGGCGAGCGTTCCCGGCTTAATTTCCGTATCGTGTTCACCGAGGCGCATCGTGCCCCCCATGTCGTCGATTTCATACTGCTCGGGGAGGATATCGATCACCGGATGTGGCGTGTCGGCGTCCATCTCTGCGGAGTGTGCGCCCTCGAGTCCGAGCACGTTGCGGGCGTACTCGACAACGGCCATCTGGAAGCCAAGACAGAGGCCAAGCAGTGGGACGTCGTTCTCGCGGGCGTAGCGGATTGCCTCGATTTTTCCCTCAGTCCCGCGCATCCCGAAGCCACCAGGGACGATGATACCGTCGGCCTCGCGGAGTCGTTCGGTGTGGGTGTCGGCCATCTCGTCGGCATTGACCCACAGTGCCTCCACGTCGACGCCGAGTTCGAAGCCGGCGTGTTTCAGCGACTCGTGAATCGACATATAGGCGTCCTCTAAGTCGTACTTCCCGACGAGGGCGATTTCGACCGAGCCGTTCTTTTCGGTGGTCACAATATCGCGCCACTCGTTGACCCGCTTCTCGGCTGGCAGCGCGCGGTCGGCAAGCTCGAGCCGTTCTAAGACGTACTCGTCGAGTCCCTCCTCTTCGACGACTAATGGGACGTGATAGACGTCCTCGACGTCGGGGTTCGAGAACACCGCTTCAGTTGGGATATCACAGAAGAGCGCGATTTTCTCTTTGGTTTTGGGCTCGAGTTCAACGTCACAGCGGCCGACGATAATATCCGGTTGCAGGCCAATCGAGCGGACTTCCTTGACGCTGTGTTGGGTTGGCTTGGTCTTTTGCTCGCCGTTTTTCGAGTACGGGACGAGGGTGACGTGTGTAAAGAGGACGTTCTCCTCGGGTTCTTCGTGGGCGAACTGGCGAAGGGCTTCTAAGTAGGGCATCCCCTCGATGTCGCCGACGGTGCCACCAACTTCGACGATACAGACATCGGTGCCGGCAGCAGCTTCGCGGATGCGGCGCTTGATATCGTCGGTGATGTGGGGGATAATCTGGACGGTCTTGCCAAGATAGTCTCCGGCGCGTTCTTTTTCGATGACGTGCTGGTAGGTTTTCCCCGTCGTCACATTGTGGTCGGAGGACATGTCGATATCCAGAAACCGTTCGTAGTTTCCGAGGTCGAGATCGACTTCGCCACCGTCTTTCAGGACGTATACCTCGCCATGCTGGAAGGGATTCATCGTCCCAGCGTCGACGTTGAGGTAGGGATCGATCTTGACGGCCGTCACGTCGAACCCGGCGTTTTTGAGAAGTCGGCCAGTGCTTGCGGCCGTAATCCCCTTGCCAAGTCCCGACATGACGCCCCCGGTAACGAAAATAAACTTGCTCCCGAGGGATGGGTCGTAGTGTGTATCCGCTTCGGTCGGCATACCGACTGTGGGCGAGTGGAGGTAAAAACGATTTCGAAGACCGTGTTTGAAAACCGAACGTGCCCGAAATAATACGGATTGATCATGATGGTGGCCGTGAGACGAACAGGTAGGAACGGGGCCCTTATCGTACTCAGCCTACCGAAATAAATCTGGCGGGGATTCTAGCCGGTTTAGAACGCAGTTAGCAGCTTATATAATAATCGTATTATATATTCAGTATATGTGCGATACCCCCAACCGACGAATCGACACCGAAGCGAAAAGAGGCGGCACAACACGTGGTGAGTTGCGTGGCTAGCGGTTTCGAGGTGCTCCTCGCTGGGGTACCGATCCTTATTATTGCGGTCTTGCTTATTGGCTTGCTGTGGCCTGCCTCTCGAGCGATGCCGGTTGCATGGCTGGCTGCCGTCGTTATCGGCTTTTTCGTCTGGAACATGCCCCTGGAGTGGCTTGGGGCAGCCTCCATCGTTGGCGTGATGGATGCCTTTGAAATCATCTGGATCGTCTTCGGTGCGCTCGTGTTGCTCTATACGTTGATGCGCTCGGGCGCAGTCGACCGAATCAATCAGGGCTTTGCAGCAATCAGCGAGGACAAACGAGTCCAGATCGTGTTGCTTGCCTTTTTCCTCGCAACGTTCCTCGAGGGCGCAGCCGGCTTCGGGACGCCTGCAGCGGTCGTTGCACCACTGCTTTTGGCCCTTGGCTTTCCCGCCTTGGCAGCAGTGATTGCGGCGCTCATCGGCCACGCCATCGCAACCACATTTGGCGCGGTCGGGACACCAATTATTGTCGGCATTCAATCGTCACTGTCGGGGAACGAAGCAGAAATCACCGAAGGTGGCTTTACTATCGCCGAGTACGCGACGCTCGCAAGCACCTGGTCGGCGCTGTTCAACGCCATCGTCGGCGTCGCCATGCCGCTGTTTGCTGTGGGGATGGTCGTCTACTTCTTCGGCGAAGAGCGCTCGCTCAAACCCGTCTGGGCGGTCACGCCGTTGTGTCTGTTCGCTGGACTCGCGTTCGTCATCCCCTACACTGCCGTCGCATGGCTCGTCGGACCGGAACTCCCCTCGCTGGTCGGCGCGATGGTCGGCGGAGCGGCGACCGTCATCGTCCTCAAACTTGGCTACTTAGAGCCAAAAGACGAGTGGGACTTCCCCCCACGCGACCAGTGGGCAGACCACTGGGTCGGTGAGATCGAACCCGGCGACGGGGAGATGGACAACAACGAGTACTCCATGTCACTCGCTCGCGCATGGGCTCCGTACCTAATTCTCGTCGTGTTGCTCATCATCACTCGAATCTGGTCGTGGCTCGCAGATGGACTACAGGACCCAGCCCTCGGGGGAACGATCGCCTCGGATGCGCTTGGGACGGTGACCGTCGGCGTCGTCATCGAGTGGACCGAGATTTTCGGGACGACGCTCTCCCAGAGCGTTCCGTGGCTCTACGTCCCCGGCGCGTGGCTGATCCTGACGGCATTGATCTCGATCCCGCTCTATCGGATGAGCACAGACGATGTCGTTGGTGCCTGGGGAGAGGCAGCGGGCAAACTCCCGTCAGCACTTATCGCGCTCGTGTTCGTCATCGCGATGGTCCAGATCATGCTGCTGTCGGGTGAACATGCAACGGCACCGGAAGCGGGAAGTATGATCGTCGTGCTCGCCGACGGAACCGCGACGGCGCTCGGGCCGGCCTACCCACTCCTTGCACCGACTGTCGGTGCACTCGGGGCGTTCATCGCCGGTTCGATTACGGTAAGCAACATCACATTCGGTGGCTTCCAGTTCGAGGTCGCCACGGCGCTTGGTATCCCGACCCAAATTATTGTCGGCGCACAGAGCGTCGGCGCAGCCATCGGGAACGTGATCGCAATTCACAACGTGATCGCCGCACTCGCAACCGTCGGCCTCGTCGGCGAAACCGGCCGCGTCGTCCGAATTAACCTTATTCCATTGACGTACTACTTGGCCGCAGGCGGACTCCTCACGGCCCTGTTCGTCTACGTCTTGACACCAGGGCTGTTCTGACGACCCACGAGGTTTTGAGGATCGCCTCCTAAATTCACACGAACTTCCACACATTCCGACTCATGTCCACATACCCGACTAAATCCGACCCGGCAACCGATGACCGCGCAAACTACGACTACCAGAGCGACGACACCCACCGACCGGCACTCCGACGCGACCTCGAGGGCCTCGTCGACGGCGACGTCCGCTTTGACAGCTACTCGAGGGACCTGTACTCGACGGACGCGAGCATTTACGAGGTGCTGCCAATCGGCGTCGTCTTCCCGAAATCGACCGATGACGTGGCGAGCGTCGTCGAATACTGTGCCGAAAACAAGATTCCCGTCCTCCCCCGCGGTGGAGGGACAAGTTTGGCGGGACAGACGGTCAACAAGGCCGTCGTCCTCGATTTTTCCCGGTATCTCAACGAGTTTCACTCGGCCGATCCCGGGGCCCGACTGGCTACTGCCCAAGCCGGAATCACCCTCGGGAAACTCAACGAGGCACTTGCCCCCTACGACCTCAAATTTGCCCCCGATCCGGCGTGGGGCGATAAAAGCGCCCTCGGCGGCGCAATCGGGAACAACACCACGGGTGCACACTCCTTGCAGTACGGCAAAACCGACGCCTACATCGAGGAAGTCGAAGTCGTCCT
>LFCJ01001849.1_pt1 | contig 15068 bp, 6 predicted proteins | sample 643141 | NCBI WGS metagenome assembly LFCJ01 (sample SAMN03766243, study PRJNA286221) | soda lake metagenome | biome: soda lake; feature: Kulunda steppe; material: water; isolation source: sample B1-Br-g2 brine of Lake Bitter-1 | place: Russia: Kulunda steppe | collected 2010-07 | reverse complement strand
CCTCGGCGTGATCTTCCAGCGCTTCGGAGGGAAGGAGGTTAGTAAGCCGCTGTTCAATTGCGTTTGAGGAGGCTGTAGTGTACACAGCTGTTGCCTCCTCATTCCTGTCGAAAAGAATTCCCGAAAATCCGCTGCTATCAGGTAGTTCTGCGCTTAGCTAAAGACGGATGGGCAAGATGCTTACACTGTTGTATTGTTGATTGCTTTGACTTCATACCGCCAGAAGGCGTCCAATTCCATACAACTTTCACGGAAACCAGACGGAGAAAGAGCCGAGAGTGCGATTAATTAGCGGCGTAACGAGGCAAGTGTTTAGCAAAACAGCACAAGAAAATGATATGAAATAACCAACAGAAGACTTAATTGTTATATCGGTGAGTATTAATCAATGTCTGAACGACGGTTGTTTACTACATCAAACACACATAACGGGCGATCGGCAGCCATGCGATGGGCTGCAGAACGCTCATCAGGTTACCCACATTCTGTACTCTACATTTGCCCTCCAGAAGTACATGAAGAGACACTTGAGGACCAGTGGGAGCAACAACATGGGCCGCGGCTTGCACTACAGACAACCCGGTTTGATTCGGTGGTCGATAGACTGTATGAAGGCGATACATACGAGGGTCCGTCGACTTACGCGTCACAAGCCGAACGGCAATGGGTTATCGAAGTTACACTGAAACGCATTACAGATGAGAGCAACCCGTTGTATCGTGAGGGAAAACCTACTGTAGGGCTGGTACAACAGGCTGAAAATGTACTCTCACTGCTGGAGTTCGCTGGCTTGGACTCGAAAAAGGCTGTTCGAGAAGAATTGATGCAGATCGGAGTCGAACATCTTGCAGATCCATTGGCTGATTTCACAGCGAAAGTCGAAGCAGTGCGCAATAATGCATTCACTCAAAGGAAAACATTTCGCGCGGAACGATATTTACATGCGATTCAACAAGGAAAAGAGCTGGCAGCATCCGAATTCTCCGAGATTGACGTCGTAGTTGTGGGTGCGTTCCAGACACTCTCGCCGCTTGAACGGGATTTGATTGGCTTGTTCTCGTCAGTGTTTGATACTGGTATTGTTTCTACACGAGTCACCGCGGGTCAAGAGTTGTCCGGTGTTGACAACGCCATCTCACGGATTACCTCATGGTACAATGAACTTGGATTTGCAGCCTCGCCTACGCAAGAAACCGCACAGAAACAGGCTAATTCAGCCCGAGAGACTATTGCTGCGTCACTGTATCAGTACGCAGATTCAGAGGTAAAGAACCCCGAAAGCCTCGCTGACGACGTGAAAATTGAAACGCATTCAACAGTTCGACACGAGGTTGCTGCGATCACTCGCCACGTACGTTCGCTAATTGCAAAAAATATCGAACCTGAAAATATCTGTGTTGCACCGTTTGATTCGGAAACCTACACAAAACGGATTGCACAGCAACTGCAGTCGGCTGACGTGCCGGTAAATTACGATGCCTCATGCGAGTTTTTCTCAACGATGACAGGGGACTTAATTGATGCAGTGATAGATCTTGGAACGGAACCGGAACGACAAGACCCACTGGTTCGCTTAGTATCGAACCCACTTGTTCAGATAGGCACTGACAGTTGTACTGAGACGATATTTCGAAAAGCAAACTTAGTGGAATCGACGCGAATTAACATATTGCAGTCACAACTTGAGCAGCCAACACAAGAGGTTGTGGAAACACTTGTTGCAGCATGCCAGTCGTTCGTCGAGAGTTCAAATCCAAGCCAAGCCCGTATTGAATTACTGAAAGAGTTGAGTGTTCCAGTTAGCGATCGAGGGGTCGAAATTGCTGACACAATTACACTTTCCACACATGCTGAAGCTCAAGTGACATCGTCATTGCAGCAGCTGGCACGTGTCTGTGATTCGTTGGCTACAGTGTCGGAGGAAACTGATGTTGAGATGCTCCGACGAGTGTTAGATCAAACAACTGTTGATGTCACGGTCGGTCGACGATCAAGCAGTGTCCGCGTGTGCACTCCGACAGAGGCTGTTTCAAACTCGTATACACACGTATTCGTTCCCGGATTAACGACTGAACATACACCTTCGCCACTTCGTCGGCCAGCGTTCGCACGCGCGTTGAATGAGTCACATACGGAGTTTGAAGCTGCTGATCCGGTGCTTCGGACACGGTATCTATTCGGATTATTGCTTACCTCCGATGCAACCCTTCGAATATCGGCTCCAGAGCGGAATGCAAACAGCGACAAGTACGTGCAAGCAGATGTTCTTGTTGAATTACAGCGTGTCGCTGATGTCGAAATTAAGTCTCGACGAGAACAGGACGCAACACCAGCCACACGAGATGACGTTTTCCGATCGATGGCTACTGCAGTAGCTACGGGTGGAGTGGAACCCACCACCATCAGCAAGAATGCTGAAGCATACGATATAGACATTACAGATGCAAACACAGAGACTCGGCTCGCGGATGGTATTCAGGTAGCAGCAGCCCGATCAAAGGCGAAGATTGGGAAGTATGACGCTCAAGTCGGTTCCACAGTCGTCGACGAGTTGCGGACTGAGAACAAACAGTTCAGCCCGAGTCAGTTGGAGACATACGCTGATTGTGGATTTAAATATTACATGAAGCACGTGCTCAAGATGAGGGCTGATGAGACAATTACGCTGGAATTGAACGCGCTTGATGTGGGGATCTATATTCACAATGTGTTCGAACAATTCTACACACAGTGGGTCTCTCATGGAAACGAAGCGGTAACAAAAGAGACGTTGGAGGAGGCACAACATCTACTGTATAAGATTGCATCAGAACTCCTCGAAGATCTTGATACAACAGAAACCGCATTTCATACAACGTGGCTACGGTCGTTGTTCGATGGGCTGGCTGTCGACGAAAACCAGTATGGAAATCCGGAAGGTCCGCACGGGTTGTTTCGGAGATTTCTTTCCGAAGAGATAGAACTGACCTCACGCGATGCTCACCCAGCATACTTCGAAGCACATGTTGGGCTCCCACTACGCAATGGCGGTGGGACAGTGATTTCACCGGATCCAGTCGAAGTACCGGGTACAGACGTTGAAATCCGTGGGAAAATCGACCGGCTCGATATGACGCCTGACGGTGAGGTGCTCGGCTTCGATTACAAGACCGGTAGTAAAAACAGTATACCAAGCGAGGCAGACACCATTGACGGACACGCATTCCAGCTGCCAGCATATCTACTCATGGCTGAAGCGGCACTGAACAAGGAAGCTATTAGCGGATCATACTATCAAGTGAATCCCAGCAGCCCAGTATCGTCGCAACGAGGTACTATTGAAAACGGAGAAAAAATCGAGTTCCGCAAGTTCCTTGATGAGGTCGTTCCAGACCGCATCGAACAGATAGCAACTGCTGTGCAAGCTGGGTCGTTCCACCCGACTGTGTTAGATCCGAGCGAAGCCGGATGCAAATACTGCGAGTACCGCGACGCGTGTGACGTGCGTCACCACCGGCGGCATGAGACCCAAAAACAACTAAACGATAATGATATTTCAGCATATATTCCAGGTTCCAAGGAGGCTAACCAATGAGTAACGGACATAGTCATAAAGAGACATTCAAGCTAGAGCAGGAACAAAAAGCCGCAGCGAGGACACTTGATCGGAATATCCCCGTAGAAGCAGGTGCGGGGACCGGAAAAACAACTACCCTTACCGAACGATACCTTACAATCCTCAGAGCACATCTTGATGGGCCTGAGACACTACAGCAAGAGGCAACTGATAAGAAATCGCCGTATCGCCTCCCAGACGATATCGAACAAATAACTGATCCAGACGAAGCACGTCGACTCCCGGAACGAATCGTCGTAACAACGTTCACAGAACGTGCCGCCGAAGGGCTTAAAAATTCGATTCGGGCAAGAATACGCGATAGGCTTCAAGAGATTACAGACCCTGAGCGATGGGTACTATGGCGTGCAGCCGCTGATGGTATCGAAGCTAGCTATATCAACACTACGCACGGGTTTTGTGGGCGTATTCTCGAAGAGTACTCGATTCAACATCAAAAAATCAATCCGCAGTTCGACGTGATTGATCAGAGTGATGCGACGCTTCTCATTAATGTTGCCGTCAAAGAATTAATCGAAGAAGAACCATCGGAAATACGCACTCTTTCTGCATTATTCGACCGGCGAAAACTCACTAATGTAGTCGCTGAGATCCTGTCAGACCGTACAATGGCAGACGAATGGCTCTCACATATGAGTAAAATCTCGGACAAGAAACAGTACGAGTCGTTTCTTGTTGACCTCCACCCGTTTGAATCAGACCCCAACGAGTTACTCAAACAGGTAGAGCCTCACATACATGCACTCTGTGAACTGCTGCAAGACGATGATGTTCAAGACCGGTATGGAACAAACCCGATGAAATACGTCGGGAGGCCGTTACTTCAGTTCGGTGACCAGCTCACTGAACACGACATCCCGTCATTATCCTCAGTTAAACAGCTGTCATTGTGTATTGAACTCTGTGATTCACTTACCACTGGAGATGACAAATACGCAGACGGGAATTACTTCGGAAACCAATCATTCCGGAACGCGACTGACGAGACCGCAACAGAGTTCCAAGAGACAATGAGCACGTTTCTCGAGACGCTGGCCCCCGAAACCCGTCAGGTCAAGGCATCAATTGCTATTGACCGTGAGGCCCACGAATACCTTGTTGCGCTCGCATCACTTACTGAGCAAGCAGCGCACAAGTATGATGATCAAAAACGTCAACGCGGAGTGCTTGATTATAATGACTTGATCAACCAAACGATCAAGCTCCTCAGCAACACCGATACAACCGCTGCAGCCCAACTGCGCTCTGACATTCGGTATGTGATGGTCGACGAGTTCCAAGATACTAATACACGACAATGGAAACTCATCCAGGCGCTCGTTAGTGAAGTCAGTGAATTCAACGCAGACAACGTGTTCGTTGTTGGTGACACAAAACAGAGTATCTATCGGTTCCGTGATGCGGATGTCACAGTGTTCGACACAGCAGTCACCGAACTCCATGCTGCCAACGACAGACATGGGTCCTCCAATATTGCTCCATCTCTTGTGACAAATTTCCGTACACTCCCGTCGACGCTGGATGCAATTAACGGTCTGTTCGACGCAATATTCGCGTATGGAGAGAACAAACCATACGAGGCGATCTCAGGACCACTTAACCCAGGACGTGAATCCATCTCCGATGTATTTCCAGTCACAGAATACATTCCCGTGCCTGTCGATAGTGAACTCCGCGACCGATACTTTCCTGCCAACCATACACTTCGGGCGCTTCCAGAGTCGGATCCAGTTGATATTGAGGCCACCACGATCGCATCCCGCATCGCTGAATTGCTCAATGGTGAGACGAAAGTCTCAGCTGATGGCACCAATGCGGATGACTCCGAGACAGGAGGTCGACCAGTAAATCCAGACAACATCGCGGTCTTAATTCGTTCACGGAGTGCGTTGAAAGACTACGAACGAGCGTTTCGAACTGCTGAGATCCCCTATTCAGTCGTGAAAGGCGAAGGATTCTTTGAAACACCAGAGATCCGTGCATTGGTTTCGTTGTTCCGTGCCATCGCAGATCCCAGCGACGAAATCGCGCTATACGCCGTGCTCCGTTCACCGGTATTTGGCGTGACCGACGAAACGATTGCAGCGGTACACGATTCCGAAACACCACTCTGGGAGAGTCTCCGCGAATCCGACAACGAGGCGATCCAAGCCGTCGTCAGTGATTTCGATCGCTGGCGAACGTACGCCGGAACCAACGCACCCAACGCATTGCCTCAATTCACTACGTGGACAGCATTCATCAACAAAATTTATGATGAAACGGGATATCTCACCTCGGTCGCCGCAGATGAACGTGGCGTCGCTGCGGTTGCCAACGTGGACAAATTCCGTGAGAAACTCCGTGAATTCGATTCGGTCGGAGTACCCAGTCTCGAACGGGTTGTTGCTCGTCTCAAAGAGCAATCCAGCCAACAAAACGAAGCCGAAGCCAATGTTGCCGAAATGGGCTCTGGCGTCTCCATCATGACGATACACGAAGCGAAAGGTCAAGAATTCCCTGTTGTTGTCGTTCCCGGCCTTGACAAAGGATTCAACAAACGAGGCCGAGTCAGCGATGGCTCGATTGAATTCGAACGTGTCTCGGTCGACGGTGATCGAACCCCGCTAGCCGGGCTCAAGATACCAGCCATAGACTGGGGCAGCGATGATCGCGGCACATTCATGCGTCACGCTGCCGCCGAGCGTCGTCAGGCAGAAGAGCGCGCCGAAGAAAAACGCATTCTGTATGTCGCCTGCACCCGTGCCAGAGATCACCTCATTCTGACCGGAAGACACAAGAGTGACGACGACCACCCGTCAGGAATCAAACAATCGAACCCTGAGAATCCATGGTCATGGCGGGATTGGGTCCAACCCGCCCTGTTTGGGACTGGTGATGATGCCATTGAAAATTGGAATAAACTCGAAACAGACGGCGAGTTCACCACTAAACTCCCCTTTAACATTGATAGTAGCACAAAACACGGTACCGTCACGGTCCGCACGCCACCATCCAAGACGTTGTACAATGAGACACAACCAACTGTCGAACCGACTACTCAACGGTCTGCATACGAATACACACCAGACTGGGAACTAATGCTGTCACCATCCGCACTAACCGCTCTTGAAGATGGTACAAAGGAATTGCAGCGTGACCATGAGACGAATCAAATCCGAGCAGTTTCTAAATCGAAAGACGAGCCTATAGATGACGGTGTTGGCACTACTGAGAATATGTCTGCAGAAGTCTTCGGCCAAGCAGTTCACCGGCTCTGTGAAACCCGACCGCCACGAAACACATGGGACCAATTTATTCACCAGGTTGCTCATGAAGAACGCTCGGTCGGTGACTCCAGTGCAATCCTTTCGTATAATGACGCCAATCTTGAAAATGTTAAAACCGCAGCCAGTCGCGCCATCAAATTCATCGACACCACACATGATCGGCTTGATATTTTGGGAACCCACGATGAATTCCGCATCGAATTGGAACTCCCGAATGGAGAACTATCTGGACTTATTGATCACTTAATCGTTACTTCTGACACCTATCACGTCATTGATTACAAAACCGATCGAAAAGACAGTTCTGAATCAAAGAGTGAGTTCCTTGCTCGACGGGCCGCTCACCACAAACCACAGGTGATAGCTTACGCTGCGGCCCTTTCGCAAGCAGACCCTGATCGGGAGGTCTCGACAACACTGTTTTTCACAGATGTCGACGACAAAGTAACATGGGGTCCGGAAGAAACCGAAGACGCATACAAGAAAACGATCGAAACGATCCGAGCCGCAGAAGCGAATCTCAATTCCAATTAAATTAATCATTCGAACAGTGAAAAACACCCGAAAGCGTGGGAATACTACGACGCCACTTGGGGGGTGACGTAATCCTCAGTCGACGCTCGGTCACAACAACGCCACGAGGCAGAAGTGAACAAAATCCTAGATTCCAGTATACGTATATATTATCTGAAATCACAATTAACTTGGTAACACAATATTCCATATATATGACAAGATATTTACCAATACACCCCTATAAGTAACACTGTATGACTACACAAAAAAAAGAAGACTTTATTCGGCGTCAGGCACGCAGAGCCAATATTTCACCACGTCAGTACTGCATCAATCAAATTCAAAATTGGTGGGAGCACCTTGAAACCGTCTCAGAAGATTACCGTCACCTTTCCGATGAAGAGTTCGAGAAGCGTGTTGACAAAGAATTGCAGGAACGTAGTACTGAATAACACTGCAGCCCTGACAGATCACAGATCGCCGAGGTCTTCGTGTCGCTAGACAAACGCTGCGTCGTGAAGAACACCGTCAGTCTCAGTAGGGTTCGTCATGAGAATTTTTCGTATTTTGAACGCGAATATTCATCTCTTGCGGCCTATCTTTCTTCAAGGAGAGAATCCCATCGTTCACGGCGTTAACGAGACTCCGTCTCGTTCGCACACCAGAAATCTCTGATTTCTGGGGACGCTGTATTCCCTCCCTACTCACTCGCTTCGCTTGTTCGTTGAGGAAGGGGCCTTAGCGCCTCAATACAGATAAATATCCCAAACCAGCGGTGCGGTGCCGTGGGAAGCCTCGCCGTTCACGGCGAAGAGGAGGTCACGGTGGAGTCGACACACCCATCAACACGTTTGAAGAGTAGCTAAAAATTTGACTACGAGTCGCAGACCTCAAAGATATCCAGTTCTGAACTCCAGCAAACCCCTCAATCACGCCTTTTTCCTTGACCAACTTAGAAATGTATTTTCATTGTATAGTTAGTTTTTTATTGAATGAGTTTGATTATATTTATATGTCTGCAACCAGCGCAAATCAGTTCATTACTCAGCTGAAAACTGACAAGAGCCTTCAGACGGACATCGATGCTGACAACATTGGAGAGATTATCGAGCAAGGCAATAAACACGGATTTGAGTTTGACGAATCCGAATTTGAGCGTGCAGTTCGAGACCTTGCCACAGAGGAACTCGCACGAAAGGACAGCTCCAACCTCGGTTGTCCAGATTCCTGTCCAAAAAAGACACTGATGACGCAGTGACCGCCACGCGTGGAACTAACGTGTGAGCAGCGCGATACACTGCGCAAGGCAACCGAACACCTCGAATCACGAGTTGCAAAAGGACTTCCGGATGCCGAGTGGGTACAGAAATGGCGCGAAATCCTCTCAGATGGGGATTTAGAAACGTTCCGAGAGAGGGTCGAACGGCTACCACCGGAGCATGATGATACAGAGGGATGGATCAAGACTTTCGAAGCAGTTATTGAAAAATATCCCGACAAACCCCCCGATATCGAGGGACACCGAGCGATTGATCCAGAGGAACCGTTACCGTTCGAACACATCCTAATTCCGATTGTTGACACTGCACGAACCTGGATTGATGCACCAGACGCAGGGTACACGGTTACTGCATACTCGAACGGAGAGCGAGAGTTGCTCCGACGTCTGGTTTCCGTGACAGCCCGAGCTTTGTACGTCGAATTTCAAGCATATCGAACCACTGCCAATCCGAGCGTACTGTTCACTGAACCGGATTTATCATCGACGGCAACCTATGAAGAGTTCGTCGAAGAGACATTCGATGGGGGTCTAGTCAAAACATGCATGACTTATCCAATGCTGGCTTACCATCTCGCCACAGTTGTCAAGCAGTGGATCAGGGTGACAACCCAGTTCAGACGCCGGCTTGAAGCCGATCGAACGCGTCTCGCAGAATGCTTCAACGATGGCGAGGAACTCGGGCAGATTGCTGCTCTGGAGACTGGACTATCTGATCCCCACGGAAAGGGGCAAACGGTGTTCCGTCTATCTTTCGAGAAAGACGTCGAAATTATATACAAGCCACGTAGTCTTGAGACGCATGTCGCGTTCAATCGAGTACTTCGTTGGCTTTCCGACAGCAACTGTCCCGTCGCACAACGAGCGCTGACTGTAATCACCGGCGACCAATACGGCTGGGTTGAAAACGCTCAACCAGAGCCGTGTACATCTATGGACGCAGCAGAGAGATACTACCGACGAATCGGTGGCCTACTTTCTGTCCTGTACGTCCTAAACGGGACTGACTGTCATTTCGAGAACCTCATTGCTGCCGGCGAATATCCAGTGCTCATTGATACTGAAACCCTCATTCATCCACTCGTTCCCCCGGCAGCACTTCCTGGCGATCAAGTGAATAGAGATCATAGTAGCGAGTCAGCACGCCGTGACTCGGTGCTGTGGAGCGGTTTGTTACCGAATTTGGTCGCAAACGGTAGTAATATTGATTTGAGTGCGGTAGGGGCTACAGACATTCAGGAGACAAGAACAAAGAAACTCACGTGGAACCACGTCAATACGGATGCGATGGATGTTGATCGGCAGACCGCGACGCTCAAACCATCAGCAAATATCCCACGGAACAATGACCAAGTGTATGCACCCGAGTCATTCACCGAGAGTATCTGCCGCGGATTCACCGAGACGTACAATCATCTGGACGAACGAGCGGATACGCTATTAGCCTCAGGTTCGCCGCTGACAGCCTTCGAGGACGTATCTGTTCGGGTTGTCGTCCGACCTACTTCTACTTATCAAGACGTTCGTGAGCGGTTACTCGAGCCTGATGCGTTGCGATCAGGAGCAGCCCACGACATCGTCACCGAACGACTCGCAGCAACGCTCACAAATGCGACTGATGATCGGCTATGGCCCGTGATAGATGCTGAACGAACTGCACTGCGACGGCTGGACATCCCGCGGTTTACGTCTCGAACCACGGACACAGAGCTTCGGTTCGACGGGAAGACCATCATCGAGGACGCCTTCGAGGAGACGAGCCTCGACCATGTTCAGAGTCGGATCGCGAACTTGAATCAGATAGATCGAGACCAACAGATTGCCTATATTCGCGCAAGCTTGGGCGACGATGTTACAAGAGTCGCTCATGGTGATAAAGCAATAGACGGAGATACGACGAGCGTACCGAATCGCGAAACAACACCGAGTGAACACGAACTACAAACGGAGATTGCCGCGATCGCCGACGAAATTTGTGCTGCAGCAATCAATCGTAACGATGGAACGCAGACCTGGCTAACGATTACGATGGGTGACGACGTACCGACGATCCACCCGCTTGGTTATCAGTTGTACGATGGGCGTCTTGGTGTTGCACTCTTTTTTGCTGCCGCGGGAGTGGTAGTGGATGATAAGTTCACGCGACTTGCCCGAATGGTCGCCGATCCTATTGCGGAGGCCGTCCGTGACCGATCGGTGGAGATCGCCGAAAAGATCGGAATCGGTGGAGTCACGGGAATAGGATCGCTCGCATATGGTTTGACTGTCCTCGGAGAAATGCTGGGCGATGCGGCGTACCGAGACAGCGTTATTAGTGCGGTTGAGGCAATCACAGCTGAACGTGCGGCAGCCACAAGCAGACATGACTTGTTGAGCGGAACAACAGGGTGCGTGCTCAGCCTGTCGGCTGTCGTGGAAACACTGGATGTCTCAGTCGCTCGGCAACGGGCCCGTGTATATGCTGACAAGTTCATTGCTTCCCGATCACCAGATGGCGATTGGCCACTCCGAGTAGACGAAAACCCGGCGACTGGGATGGCTCATGGACTGTCTGGGGCTGGATTAGCATTAGCCCGTTTCGCGGCCCTCACCGGTTCATCTTCGATACGAGAACTGACGTGCGAAATAGTGATTACTGAGAACGAGTGTCAACGCCCGGATGAGAACAACTGGATCGACTATCGCTCGGGGCATCCGCCGCGGATGATTGACGCGTGGTGTCACGGGCGGAGCGGAATCGGTCTTGCGCGACTCGGTGCATACACTGCATTAAGAGATGAATCATTGGCATCTGATGTGGAGTGGGCTCTTGAGGGAATCGATGGTACCGCCCCTGCAACCGACCAACTCTGCTGTGGCACAGCGGGACGTATCGCGTTCCTTGCGACGGCAGGTCGTCGACTTGGTATACCACAGGCAGAAGAAAGTGCCTGGCGACTCACCGGACAAATGATCGCCAGGGCGAAGCAAAACGGGGGGTACCGGTACCACGCTTCCGGCTATCTCGTGAATCCGACACTGTTTCAAGGGCTTGCCGGCATCGGGTACCAGCTATGTAGGCTCATTGCACCCGATCAGATTCCGGCCGTGACAATGTTAGAGTCAGAGCCGGAATTCTCGAACCGATGAACCGATCTAGGTGACTGATCGGCGGGAACGAGGCGTTTTTAATGAATCTGTCGAAGCTAACCTACCGCCGCGAATGATTTTCTTAATATCGAAGGCCTGTTTGATTAGCCAACAAGTCAGTCCAAGACTACTAACCCCTGGTCAGAGAATTCTCGCAGCGTAATGAAATTAGTGTTTCACTGGCTGATGTTTCGTTTTACCCATAATGAAATATATATTAAATTATTTATATTTTAGATAAAATAAAAAACTTAGGTTACCATTAGTAGTGCTTTATTATCAATTATATTGGGTTAGTCGTCAATCTCAATTGCTGGACGACCAGGTTTGGCCTGTTTGGACACGCTCTGTTTATTTCCGTCCGCACGCTGCACTGATACTGACACGTCAAACTCTCTTTCGATTAACCACGCGGCAGACGAAAGTATCTCCTGTTCTTTTTCAGGTGAGAGCGTTTTCGAGAGTGCTTCCCGTTCGGCCTGAAGATCTTGACCATAGCTAGCAGCAATATCACCCTGTTCGCGGATATGTGATTCCTGCATGAGTTCGGAGATCAAGTTATTTGCATCACTCTCAATGGCAATCTGGAGAGCATCATACTTCCAATCAGGAGCGACAATAATGGTAATATGTTTGGGGTCTTCGATCCCGGCGACATCGATAATCTGTCGGACATCCGTACGTGTGTTCTCAACCAGTTTCCGGCGCTTCTCAATACGTTTGCGATCTGCGTCGACTGTTGGCCAGTCTGCGTCGACGATGAACTCGTCGTTGCCAAGTTCAGAATTGAGATCCTCAGCGAGATGCGGTACGACTGGTGCGAATAATCGGATAGCTACTGACAGTCCGTGTTCAAATGTCTGGCTGTGGGGGTCAGTGTAATCAGCGTATTGCCGAAGCGTCCGAACTAGGTTTTGAGCATCACGGAGTGCTTGGTTAAACTTCAGATCATCATACTCGGTAGTAGCAACAGCAGCTGTCGCGTCAATCTCGGCCTCAACGTAGCTTGCAATGTCGTCGTCATCACCATCCGGTTCTGTAGCGACAAACTCCTCAACGATGTCTTTCAGTCGTCTGAGGAAGGCGTTAGTTGACTTAACACCCTCCTCACTCCAGTCGACGTCACGTTCGGGTTGAGCAGCCTGCATCATGAACAGGCGGGCAGTGTCGGCACCGTACTCTTCGACGATTCTCTGTGGTGAAACAACGTTACCCTTCGATTTGGACATCTTTTCGCCCTCTAGCTGAACCATCCCTTGGGCCAGTAGGTTTGTGAACGGTTCTCGATGCTCCAAGCCCTCGTTGTCGGCGAGCACTTTCGTAAAAAACCGGGAGTATAGGAGATGCATCACGGCATGCTCAATACCACCAACGTACTGATCAACTGGCATCCATTGATTGGCCCGTTCGACATCAAAGGGGGCTTCAGTATAGTCCGGCGAAATATATCTGAGGAAGTACCACGAGGAGTCGACGAAGGTATCCATTGTGTCGGTCTCGCGGACAGCCGACTCACCGCACGATGGGCAGGTGGTTTGTTTCCACTCTTCGGCGGCGTCGAGCGGATTTCCGGTTGTGTTTATGAACTCTGGCAGTTCAACTGGCAGTTCGGATTCAGGGACCAGTTCTGGCCCACATGTCTCACAGTGGACGACTGGAATAGGGGTACCCCAGTAACGCTGGCGGGAGATTCCCCAGTCACGGAGTTGATACTGGACGGTTTCTTCGGCGCTCCCGATCTGATCGGTAAGACGTGTTCGTGCCTGCTCGCTTACCTGGCCAGAATACTCACCGGAATTAATGAGCACGCCATCATCAGTGAACGGTAACTCACTGACGGCTGGTTGTTCGGGGATTACCTCACCATCCCAATCGTCGGGTTCCGGTGCAACGACAGGAACGATATCTTCACCCATCTTTTGAGCGAAATCGTGGTCACGTTTGTCGTGACCCGGGACACCCATTAGTGCGCCAGTACCGACATCTGAGAGGACGAAGTCGGCGACGTAGACCGGAATCTCATCGCCTGTAATAGGGTTTTTCGCGGTGAGATCGGTTGCAACGCCGTTTGGCTGATCGCTGTCAGAGTCTGCTTCGTGGGCGACAAATCGATGGATGGAATCGTTTTCTTCAGCAAGTTCTTTACTGATTGGGTGATCCGGGGCAAGCGCGAAGAACGTTGCACCATAGATGGTATCAATGCGGGTGGTAAAGATGGGAACAGAGCCATAGCCGTTGATTTCGAATTCAACCTCTGTTCCGTGCTGGCGACCAATCCAGTTACGCTGCATCTGTCGCACGGAGTTGGGCCATCCCTCAAGATTGTCAATTCCCTCAAGCAGTTCGTCGGCGTACTCCGTGATTCTGAGGAACCATTGCTCAAGTTCACGCTGCTCGACGTGTTCACCACAACGCCAGCATAGTTCATCTTCTCCCTCGACCTGTTCGTCTGCAAGCACAGTTTCACAGTCGTCACACCAGTTTACCTCAGATTCTCGACGTTCAACTAATCCCTCTTCGTAAAAACGGTTGAAAAGCCACTGATTCCATTGATAATACTCAGGTTCGCAGGTAGTGACTTCACGCTCCCAATCATAGCCGAAACCCATCGAATCCATCTGATCACGCATGGTGTCGATACAGTCGACAGTCCAGTCGCGGGGGTTCGTGTCGCGATCTTTTGCAGCATTCTCAGCTGGAAGGCCGAAGGCGTCCCATCCCATTGGATGGAGGACATTGTCACCACACATTCGTCGATATCGTGCGTATGCATCCGTTATTGTATAGTTACGGACGTGTCCCATGTGGAGTTTTCCGGATGGATACGGATACATACCGAGGACATACGTTGGATCATCAATATCATCAGACGTATGATATATATTGGCATCATCCCAAGCCTCCCGCCACTTTCGTTCGATAGCCGTGTGGTCATATCCTGTGTTGCTCATTTGTTTTTATATTAGAGGTCGGTGTCGTATACCTTTTCATACTTCCGCGTCGCGGTCAAGCAGCCAGCCACCCACCGATAAGTTCTTCCGACAGTTCTCTACCTGGTATCATAAAAGCTGACTAACGCCTTTTTTCGCTCGCTGATAGTGGTTGTATGGACGTCGACGATGCCAGCAACAATAGAAAGCGATCGTCGGTTGTCAGCATCTACGATGTCGTAAGCCGCGTGGAAGGCGGCCCCGGCGACGGTTCGCGGGCAAAATGAGTGGCCATGGTCAGAATCATTGTACGCTGTAATCAACTTCTT
>LFCJ01001848.1_pt1 | contig 15068 bp, 10 predicted proteins | sample 643141 | NCBI WGS metagenome assembly LFCJ01 (sample SAMN03766243, study PRJNA286221) | soda lake metagenome | biome: soda lake; feature: Kulunda steppe; material: water; isolation source: sample B1-Br-g2 brine of Lake Bitter-1 | place: Russia: Kulunda steppe | collected 2010-07 | reverse complement strand
GCTTTTTGCTCGTTAGAGTCTGCCTCTAACGTATCTTCGTCGTCCAATTCTTGCTCGTTAGTGTCTGCCTCTAACGTACCTTCGTCGACCGATTCTTGCTCGTTAGTGTCTGCCTCTAACGTATCTTCATCGTCCGATTCCTCTAAAGGCGCAGGTATTTTCCTTGAGTCTCTACAATGCTCATTTGAGCCGAGTAGACAGTGTGGCCAGCTCACACCGAGGGTGTTAGTCCAGGACCACACTGACGGCTTGGCTACGTGCCGTCGACGGATGAACTAGTGAAGGCCAGACAAAACGACCCTACGTACCGTATGAGCGTATCCATCTCGCCGTCGAACTTGTCGGTGCCGAGACCGGCGAAGAGCCAGCGACGGCGTGAGACAGACCACTGAGATCGCTCCCACCGGATCACCACTGGTGAGGGTTGGTCACCATATCCACCAAGATCTACCGCGACCGTCGACTCATTCCGTCGGATTTGAGGTTAAAGAAGTTCTTTAACGTGGCGCAGTCACCCGGTTTTAGCAGGTCGACCGGATCAGATCCTGGAACCACTACGAACAAAGAGTAAAGTGCTCTCAATTTAGATTTTTACGTATGAGTACCGAACAGCCTTCCACCACGGCGTGGATCACAACCTCACCAACAGTGCTTGATGGAAAACCGAGAGTGAAAGACACCCGTCTCGGTGTACACTTCATAGCCACACAAATAATATCAGGTGACTCTGGTGTGGAGGCTGTAGCTGATCAATATAGTCTTCCAGTCGAAGCAGTTCAAGCGGCTGTTGACTATTATTACACACACCCTGAAAAAATGAAGACCATTGACCGCCAGCGTGCGGCCTTGGTCAAGGAAGCAAAAAGAAACCCAGCTGTGCCAACAACGCCAGTAGAACTAGCCGATTTAGGCAACGAAACACGATCTGTTTCAGATTAGAGCCGAATTAGATGTCGACCTTTCTTCTCGATGCTCTTTTAGACGAAGATACGAGCGAGGAACTATCTAATCGACTTTTAGAGGAAGGCCACAACGTGGAGCGTGTTGTTGATCTACCCGTTTTAGGCGGCGGGGTTGATGACAGTGTAGTCCATCGATATGCTGAAAAGAATGATCGCGTTGTGATCACGCACGATGAAGGATTCTTCAAACGGTGTATGAATTCTGAAGGCTCATTTCGATTGTTATGGATCACTGAGCAACAAGGCTTTGAACCGTATGAAAAGGTCGAGATGATAGAAAACGCAATCAAAATGATAGACGAAATTAACCCGGAGCAAAGACCACGTGCAATCCCATTGTCGTCAGAATTTCTCTATTAGTCGCGTGGATATATTGATTTGATTTGATCTATATGCTCTCTTTTTGACACTACTCTTCTTCAAACACAGTTATCACGTAACTCTGGTCTGTGTCCCACTCGGCGTGCGGTGGTAACACCGTTGTTGTCATTATCAAGAAACCATACCGACACGCTCCGACCTCTTTTTTCGAACCTTCGGCGAGTCAGACAGACACCGACGTGTCGCGTCACACTCCAGCCACCACCAACTAACACCAAGGGTGTTAGACGTATTATATCTGGCTAACAAGATTTATTCCACCGCACGGTCTGGGTAGTGTATGGATGAACCGCGCTCAGAACTGAAGGTAAGTGTCGACGACAGCCAAACGGCTCCAGATTTTGAGTCATTGACCACACCGGAAGCACTCGTCAGTGGTGGTCGGACTCGCGATGATTTCTTCGATGCTGTCCTCGGACTACAGCAGCCTGCAACAGCACAAGACGTAGCCGACCTCGCAGGCCGTGGTGTGGATGCCGCTCGTGAGTATCTTGAGTGGTTCGAGCGGATGGGAATCGTGATACAGGTTACAGACAGACCGGCGACGTATAAACGCAATCAGGCATACCTGAACTGGCGACGTGTGCAGACACTCCGCCGTGAATACGCTCCTGAAACGCTGCTCGAATTCCTCGAAACAGAGGCTGAGCGTGTGACAGAGCTCGAAAGCGAATTCAACGCCACTTCTCCAGACAAGATCTCTCTCACACAGTATGCTGAAGCCACTGACCAACCGCTAGAGGACGTTTGGGAGCGACTCTCCGAGTGGCACACAGCGCGTCGCCGAATCACGCTTCTCGAACGTGCGCTTATGACGGAGTCGAACGCCGATACTTCTACAGTCCACTCTGCTGTATGACCGGCAGCGACGAAGAGACGGCTGGTTCGGTGAGTGGCGCGCCGGTGGATTCGGATCGAATTGACGTCATTCGAGATCGGTTCAGCTCCGATGATCGCTTTCATCGTGTCGACGAACACCCAGCGTTCGCTCCAGAGCGTCTTGTATGTCTGTATGACCAACGGTTCTACCCGCCAGGAGTCCTCGAAGCTCGTCTTGAGATAGTGTGGTTCGAAAACGGTGATTTCTCGCTCCACTACCACGAAGAACACGAACACGGCGGGTTTGACCACCGGTGGGATAGACATCCATCTACTCACAACGACCGCGACCACATCCATCCTGGACCAGATGCACCGACACCTGGAGAAGACGCTTCACATCCTACAGATTGGCGTGATGTTCTCAGCTCAGTGCTGTCTGCAATTGAAGATCGACAACGTGCGTTCTGGGAAACTGCTGAGTAGCACGGTTGATACCGTCGAAAAAGAAACCATCTCCACACGCTCCGACCTCTTTTTTCGAACCTTCGGCGAGTCAGACGGACGTCGACCAGTGCAGCTGAGTACGACGTGGAGACAACCACACAGGACGGATCAAACACGGATCGTCACAAAAGGTGAGAAACAACCGCTGGAACGTCGACAGGAACGAGCAAACCTCACAGTATTGTCGGAGCGGCTAGACAGACACAACCCTCCACTATTTCCTAAGCTTTTGTCGACGACGGACCTCAACCAACCCTCTCTCCACTATTTCCTAAGCTTTTGTCGACGAAGGAGGGGAGGGGGTAGCAAGAGGGTGCAGAAATTGCCGCTAGTTGTTTTTCTTAATCTAGGTCGACGTTTACCTAACCTAGCGTAATTATCGCAAGCAAAACAAAACTAGTTGTTTATGTTTTGCGTTGCTTCTAGTGCGGGTCCTGTTCTACCGGCTTTTATTTAAATCTTTTTCCTAAAAGATAGCTCCGTGGACACCCCCCCACCTTCGTGAGAGATAGCTTAGGAAATAGTGGAGAGAGGGTGGTTTATAAAGAAACCGAGCTTAGGAACCGGTGGTATGTCGTAGTATATAAATCGAAAAAGCTTAGGAAGCTTAGGAAGCTTAGGAAGGCGTGGTTTTATTATCTTCTGATACATGCGTGTTTTTGATGGGTATTTTCCAACGCGATCAACGGGTGTTCGCCGACGCGGAGCCTCTGGATAACTCATACGACCCGGACAGTATCCGTGAACGGGATGAAGAACTTGAGAAGTATCAACGCGCGCTCCAACCGGTTATCGACAACCGGCCGACATCGAATATTTTTCTCTACGGCAAGACGGGAACTGGCAAAACCGTCGCGACGAGATATATGCTAGCTCACTTGGAGAGTGATGCGGAAGGCTACGACGATGTTAATCTCTCGACCGTCTGGGTGAGCTGTGAGAACCTCTCGTCGTCCTACCAGGTAGCAATCGCACTGACAAACGAGCTCCGACAGAGCCAGGACAAAGAGTTGATCAGCACTACCGGTCACTCACAACAACGCGTCTTTGATATCCTCTACGACGAACTTGATTCGCTCGGTGGCACCGTGATTATTGTTCTCGACGAGATCGACAACATCGGCAACTCTGATGATATTCTCTATGGCCTTCCGCGAGCACGCTCTAATGGCTACGTAGAGGACGTTCGGCCGGTTATCATCGGAATCAGCAACGATTTTCAGTTCCGCAATAACCTCTCGCCGAAGGTAAAAGATACACTCGCCGAAAAAGAGATCCTCTTTCCACCGTATGATGCGACGCAGCTCGGTTCGATACTCCACCCACGTGCCGAGAAAGCCTTCCACGATGGCGTCTTATCTAGTGACGTAGTACCACTCTGTGCGGCCTTTGCGGCACAAGATACCGGTTCAGCACGACAAGCAATTCGACTGCTTCGTGAGGCTGGTGAACTCGCGCAAGCGAATGGCGAACAAACTGTGCATGAAGATCACGTCCGAGACGCACAAGAAGAACTTGAGAAGAACCAACTGTATGAAGGTATGCAGGAACTTACGGTACAAGGTCACGCTGTCCTTTGTGCGCTTGCGTATCATCAAGCGCTTGATGACGTTCCGGTTCGGTCTCGCGACCTCTATGACCGCTATGTGAAGATCTGTAAGCGTCTCGAAACTGATTGTGTCAGTGAACGACGCGTCCGTGACCATCTCTCGGATATGAACATGCTTGGGTTGATCACCGTTCATGAACAAAATGAGGGTCTCTCAGCTGGTCGCTACCACGAGTATGAGTTGGCGATTCCACTCAAACCGGTTCTTGAGGTTCTTCACTCTGTGACTCGGTTCAAGCCACTCGCAGACATTGTTGAGTCGACGGCCGCTGATAACAATGTACTCCAGTCTGATCTCTCCGAGTACCCGCACCTAGGCAACTCGTGACTGTCTCGTCGCGGACAGACGTGTGAGCGTCGGCCGTCAGCCAGAGGTTAGAGATGTTCTGTAACGTGGAGTGATGTCCAGAGGTTAGAGATGTTCTGTAACATGGAATGATGTCCAGAGGTTAGAGATGTTCTGTAACGTGGAATGATGTCCAGAGGTTAGAGATGTTCTGTAACGTGGAATGATGTCCAGAGGTTAGAGATGTTCTTTAACCTAAGATCACCCGACTGCGTACTCACGTCGACTGAACTCGACCAGACCAATCTCTCTCTCTCTGTGCGTGTGGTCGACAGCACTTATTGATCTGTATGCGAAAACGCAAACGCATACGAAAACGCAAATAGAGGTAGGACAGCAGATGTTGCTGGATGAGTGGACTCGCCGATCTCGGAAGCCACCGTTCTCACTGGCTCACTTTTCCGATGGCCAACTGTTTGTCAACAAACATTGGTTCATACTCGAAGGCAGTCGACACGCGAAACGCATCGAGCATCTGCCGGACGTCACCAACTGCCGACGCGTGTGACGATAGATCTTGTTTCACCTTCTCGCTTGGAAGTCGGTCAGTCGACTTTTTCGACAGCCAGTTGATCACCAAGCGAAATCGGGTGACAGTCAAACGCGTCTGAAACTCGAAACGCATCGAGAACTTGGCGGATATCGCCAGCTGTCGACGTGTGTGATGAAAGGTCATCTTCAGAGATTGTGGTTCCAAATTCCTCGTAGAGTTCGGCCAGCGAGAAATCAGCGACTCGTGCAGAGCCTTCACTGCCAGTTGAGTAGCGACGAGTCGGGTTTTCTTCGTATTCGCGTCGACTGATACACCAGACGAGATTATCGTCTGGACGGCGCTCAACAACGACGGTATCGTATTTTTCGAGTTCGCGCTCACCGAGTTCGTGGAGAATCCAGTCGTATACCTCACGATCAACGTTCCGCGAAATAAGGTTTTGCCGAGAGAAGTCGATTGCCTCCAATCCCTCTCGATTCTCCTCAACGAATACCTCCGCAGCTCGGCGTTCGTCACCGAGCAAATAAGCAACACCTGCAAACCGACCCGTCGAAACACTATCTCCTGTTGGGATGGTAATGCTACGGACCATCATCCGTTCGTCAGGTGATAGCTGGCCAATACGAGGCCGAATCTGTGGTTCGTCTTGCAAGGCATCAAAATAGGATGTCATTCAGTGTGTCGCTTATGACTGACTCAGGCACGTATGTTTTGCCTTCAGATTAGGCGAGGCAACAACGGCTGCTGTCGCTCACCGGTTAATAAATGAAAGAAGGGAGCCGGCACGAGGCCGGTGGTTCGAGTACCAGTAACTGCGGCTACTGAGAGCGCGTCGTCAGATTAGTTCTGACGGCGAGCTGCCAGCAGTGCAGCACCGATGAGCGCGACGAGTGCAACGAGCGCACCGAATCCGGGTGTCTCGTCGTCAACGTCTTCGACGTCATCATCGTCGTCAACAACGTCATCGTCGTCGTCAACGACATCATCGTCATCGTCAACAACGTCGTCTTCGTCATCAGCAACGTCGTCTTCATCGTCTTCGACTGGGTCTTCAATGCCAAGGTCACCCTCTGCGACAATCACTGAGTCTACAGTATCGATAGTCGATCCTTCTGCACGGAATCGAGTATCGAACTCGTCACCTGGTTCTTGACCATCAAAGTCGAATTCAGCAGAGAGCGCACCATCTTCATCGATATCTACGCTCACACCTTCACGGAAGGAACTTGTCGCAGCCGTCGAAGAGACACGGAGCTCACCATCCGAACCAGGTGCGATGTTGGTCACACCGCTGATCACGGAGTCTTCGATGTTTTCAGCTTGCACCTCATCGTCTGCGTTCAGGTTATCGAACGTAATTTCTCGTGGCTCAATATCGAATCCAACTGAACTCGATAAGGTATCTCCTTGGCGCAGGTACGGGTAGTTCTCTTCTGGGTTCTCGAATGGCTCATCGCCAAACTCGAAGCGATCAGAGCCATCATCTGCATCGTATTCGAACTCAACAGTGAACGACGCACCATCTTCTGGTGCATCACCGTTCGAGAACGCGCTGTCAGAGCCAGTATCCACAATGAGGAAGAACTGATCTTGGTCTGGTCCGATCAGCATGTAGGTATCGGAGTCATCGCTTTCGAGATTCACCTCAAGTGGATCCTGTCCGGTTGCGGTATCCGATTCAACATCGAATTCGATGTTTTCTGCATCGAAGAAGTCGACTGCGATGTCAGTCGAGAGACCTTCTCCAAGACGGTCGAAGTCAACGGCATCATTGTCGACACCATCGTCGTCATTCGGACCACCAGCAATCAGACCGCCGTAGAGACCGGTTGCTTCGACTTGGACGACGAGTCGGTCTTCGAATGCGATTTCATCGCGCTCAGTGACGATCTCAAGGAGCTCTGCAACATCGTCTTCGTCATCAGCATCCTCTTCGAAGGCCGTCCAGGTTCTGATATCGCCGATGCTTGCTGCCTGTAGTTCAAGCACAGCACTGTCGAGTTGATCGGATGCTTCGCCAGCGCCAGCATCCGAATCGAAGACAGCTTCGTCATCATCAACGCTATCGCTGGCAAGCTGGAGTTCGTAATCGATCGCCTGTAGCGGTCGAGTCAGCATCTGATCGCGGACACCTTCGCCGGTGGTTGCTGCAACGTCATCTTCATCAACGAGATCGAGTTCATCGTAGAACTCAACGACGCCGGCAGCACCGCTGAACGGACTGTCATCGTCACCGAACATATCGGCGTTCGTTGTACTAAGGAAGTCTTCAAACCCAGCTACTTCGCCTGCATTTGTGTGAAGCAGACTGCGGAATGAGTCTGTGTTTTCTACATCATAGACTGCATCCTCATCGATTTCACCCGGTGCACCGAGTAGTCGAGTGTTGACTGCCACTTCTACTGGTTCGTCGGAATCGTCGACCTCAACGTAGAGGAAGTCGACGAAATCAGCGTCTGCATCACCAATCTGGAGCCAGACTTCATCAGTATCTTCGAGTTCGAATTCGAACTGCGCGATATCACCAACACCAGCCTGGTAGCTTCCTTGTGAGAAGCTTGCATCTTGGTCTTCTTCGCGGACTGTGATATCTGCAGATGACGAGGCTTCAGTGTCGTCAACGTTGAACGTGAACGTGTAATCACCGCCGTCAATATCTGTAAAGTCGATATCCGCCTCGGTGTCACGAATGTCTAAGAGTACAATCCGGTCGTCTGGATCATCTTCTTCGTCCTGATCTTCTGCGATCAAGAGCGCGTTGAATGGGTTAACATCGGCATCATCGCTTGGATTCGTGAGGTTACCGAAGGTGGTAGTCGCATCGATAGTGAATTCGCCACCATCGTAGTCTGCTAGATCATCCGAATCGAGAGTTACATCCTCACCAATCTCGGTCGCTGATGTGGTCAGGAGTGGTTCGGTCACATCATCATCTTCGAACGTGACGCCTGCGATTTTATCAAGGATGATTCGGTAGTCATCTGCGGTGATTTCTGCATCTGGTTCTGTGTCAAACACGATACTACCATCGGTGAGATTGAACGTGGCGAGATCGTAGTTTTCATCTGAGACGAAGATATCGAGTAGCTCTCCGTTATCCAGATCGCCGTCACCCGCGTCGACAACTAGACTGTAGGTACCACGATTGGAGTCGATATCAAGCTCTGTGGTTGAATCGCGACCTTCATCAGTCACTTCATCGTCATCGAACTCGACGTCAAGACTCTGTATACGGATCTCGAAGGTATCGTCTTCATCCGGCCTAAATGGCAACTCACCACCGCGAATGAAGTAGTCACCAGCCTCAAGCGTATCCGTCTCAACGGTGATTGTGCCTGCTGTAGCGTCAATGTCGTCTAGTTCTTTAACGAATGAACTTGAGTCGACTTGACCACTGTCGAATCTATTGACCTGACGCAGCTCGTAGGTTTCGTCTTCATCTACTGCACCTGGAGTTGTATTCTTATACACTACATCTTGGCCTTGGTACGGGACACTCGGGTTGTATGCTTCGTTATTCAGCGAAGCTGCTGCTGCTCCGGTAAACGCCACGGACATTCCGATAACTGAAATGACCATGATTGCTGCAAGGAACACAGCACGCATCTTCATGCGATAGGTTGTTTCGTTTCTCATAGATTTCTCATTGTTGTATACTCTACTGCAACCGAATTGCAGCGATAACACCGTATTTCCGTCCAGAACCATACTGCCTGGAATCAGCCGCGATTCCAACTGTTGGCACCGACAACTGTACTGGACGTACTCTATCGTGTTGTCTCGGGTAGGGGTGATTTATCTATAGATGAATATAATATATACTTTGTGTATTTAGCCACCGAGCAAAACAGCTGGGAGCAATACTTAGAATTCAGAACCGCTCAAACAACAGGTAAAAGGCTTATTGAGGTCTTTTTCGTATTACCGCTTCTCTGAGCATGTAGGTGAAAAACACGATTTAGACATTATTTAAATACTCTATGTCTCACCGATGTCAATATTTATCACTCGGTTGAATAACCGCTGAGAAGCAACCAAGATAATGACACAGCAATACGAACACCTCAAAGAGAGTCCACAGACTGATATCGACATTGGACAGATGGCTGCTGACGAGCGGCTCCTCGTGAAGCAAATACAAATACGAGGGACTATTGGTGTCACTAGCACCAACTCTGCTGGCACTTTGACTGGGGTATATTACATCGTTGGTGATGAACAAGCTGCCGCCAAACGCTTTGTTGAAGAAAATGAGGATGCACTCGCTGAGATAGATTTCTCACAGCGAGATCCGATTTCAACCAGCGTCGACAGAATTGTCTACGACTGGATTTTGCATTATCTTGGAAAGCGGGAACTAGAAAAGTACGATACGGTCGTTATTGAACGTCGACCTGATGGCACCGTCTGGTGTCTTGGCCGAAAAACATTCGAAGAGACACCAATGCGACGATATACTGAATCGGGTACTGGCTCTGCACGTATCGACGATGGTGGATTGTCCGACCTCTATGCATCATGTGGACAAGAGATCACCGCGTCGACACTCCGAGCAAAGTCCGTCGTTGCTGGTGATGTCCGTGAGATTCTTGATGCGTTTCGACAATCACCCGAGTTTGCGTGTCAACCAACCACCGTCGACGGTGAGCTAGCAGTCGAGAAAATGTGATCACTCTACGTTGATCTCCTCTCGCGCCTGTAGGCAGATACATCCAGCTTGAATCTGCACACTTCTCACGCTAGTCTATGGAACAACTCTCAGCTATGCTGCTGTAGGTGTTGATTGAATAAATAAAAAAGCCGGCACGAGGCCGGTGGTTAAAAATCGAAGGCAGGTTACTCGCGGTCAGCAGTCAGATTAGTTCTGACGGCGTGCGGCGAGGAGTGCTGCACCGATGAGCGCGACGAGTGCAACGAGCGCACCGAAGCCGGGTGTCTCGTCGTCAACGTCTTCGACGTCTTCTTCCTCATCGTCAACGACATCATCGTCGTCGTCAACGACATCGTCGTCGTCGTCAACAACGTCGTCTTCGTCGTCAACAACGTCGTCCTCATCGTCTTCAGTTGGGTCTTCGAGGCCGAGGTCACCCTCGTCAACGATTACCGAGTCGACGGTGTCAACGTTCGATCCTTCCGTACGGAATCGAGTGTCGAACTCGTCACCTGGTTCTTGACCATCAAAGTCGAATTCAGCCGTGAACTCACCCTCGTCGTTGATGTCGACATCCTGTCCCTCACGGAACGAGGTTGACGCAGCAGTCGAGGAGACTCGGATTTCAGCATCCGAACCTGGTGCGACGTTTGTCTCACCACTGATCACGGAGTCTTCGATGTTTTCAGCCTGAACTTCATCGTCGGCGTTCAGGTTGTCGAAGCTAACCTCTCGTGGTTCGATGTCGAACTCAGCCGAGCTGGACAGCACATCCCCATCCGATAGGTATGGGTAGTTCTGACTTTCACTTGGGACACCGACGAACGGCTGGTCATCCCAGAACTCGAAGCGGTCGTCGTCGTTATCCGCGTCGAATTCGAGTTCGGCGGTGAACGAAGCACCATCTTCTGGTGCGTCACCATTGCTGAACGCATCGTCAGAGCCGGTATCCACGATGAGGAAGAACTGATCTTGGTCCGGTCCGATCAGCATGTAAGTGTCGTCATCGTCATCGTTGTCAAGATCGACTTCGAGTGGATCCTGACCGGTTGCGGTGTCAGATTCGATGTCGAAGTTAATTTCTTCAGCATCGAAGAAGTCGTATGCTACGTCCGTCGAGAGACCTTCATCGAGTCGGTCAAAGTCGACGTCGTCGCCTTCGTAGGTAGTACTATCGTCACCAGCGGCCACTAGACCACCGTAGAGACCATTTGCTTCGACTTGGACAACGAGTCGGTCCTCGTATGCGATCTCGTCACGCTCGGTGACGATTTCGAGGAGCTCTTCAACGTCATCTTCGTCATCAGCATCTTCTTCGAAGGCAGTCCACGTGTTGATGTCGCCAATGTTGGCATCCTGCAGCTCAAGCACAGCACTGTCGAGCTGATCGGATGCCTCACCAGCACCAGCATCGGAGTCGAAGACACCTTCGTCGTCATCGACATTGTCGCTGGCAAGCTGCAGTTCGTAGTCGATAGCCTGCAGCGGTCGGGTCAGCATCTCTTCACGGATTTCCTCGGCGTTATCGACATCCTCGTCGATCAAGTCGAGGTCATTGTAGTACTCACTTGGATCGTCGTGGTCATCATCGTCATCTGCGAAGAGCGGCACATCAGTGCTCTGCATGAACGAGTTGTCGCTGCTGCTGAAGTCTTCATCAGCATCGGTGTGGAGCAGACTGTAGAACTCTTCGTCGTTCTCTACATCGTAGACTGCTTCGTCATCAACATTCTCACCCGGTGTACCGAGCAATCGAGTGTTGACTGTAAGCTCGAATGGTTCGTCAGATTCGTCGAGTTCAACGTAGAGGAAGTCGACGAAGTCTGAGTCACCATCACCAATCTGGAGCCATGCTTCATCGGTGTCTTCGAGTTCGAACTCGAGGTGTGCGATGTCACCGGCTCCAGCCTGGTAGGTTCCCTCTGAGAAGTCAGCGTCTTGATCTTCTTCGTTCACCGTGATCTCAGCAGATGCTGATGCCTCGGTGTCTGCAACGTTGAAGTTGAATTCGTAGTCACCGTCATCGATACCTGTGAAGTCGATATCTTGATCGGTGTCACTGATTTCAAGCATGACAACCCGGTCGTCTGGGTCGTCTTCTTCATCCTGATCTTCGTTGATCAAGAGCGCGTTGAATGGGTTGACGTCAAGGTCGTCATCCGAACTAGGGGTTGCGATTTCTTCGAACGTGACGTCATCGCCGATGGTGATCGATCCACCGGCGGCGTCACTTACATCGTCACTGTCGATGGTGACGTCAGAATCGAAGACTTCATCCTCACCCTCAATGTCGAGTGGTTCGGTTACATCTTCGTCTTCAAAGACAACCTCACTCTGGACTTCTTCCAGAATCAGGACGTAGTCACTGAGCGTGATGTCACCGACACCGATCTCATCGGCATCAAACTCGCCATCTGCGCCGAGCTCATCATCATCGACGTTTTCAAGCGTGACGTGGATCTGAGCAAGCTCTTCGTTGTCGAGATCGCCGTCACCGGCGTCGACAACCAGGCTGTAAGTACCACGGTTGGACTCAATGTCGAGTTCGGTGTCCGAATCGCGACCTTCGTCGGTCACTTCATCGTCATCGAATTCAGCATCAAGATCCTGAATACGGATCTCGAAGGTGTCATCTTCATCTGGTCTAGTTGGCAGTTCGCCACCACGGATGAAGTAGTCACCAGCATCGAGATCGTCCGTCTCGACGGTGATTGTACTTTCAGCCTCGTCAACGTCGTCTAGTTCTTCAACGAACGAACTTGAGTCGACTTCACCGCTATCGAAGTCGTCGACTTCACGCAGCTCGTAGCTTTCGTCTTCATCTACTGCATCTCCGCTTGTATTCTTATACACTACATCTTGACCCTGATACGGGACATCAGGGTTGTATGCTTCATCATCAAGTGACGATGAAGCTGCTGCGGCTCCTGTAAACGCCACGGACATCCCAACCATAGAGATGACCATGATCGCTGCAAGGAACACAGCGCGCATCTGTGTGCGATAGTTTTCGCGTGTCATGTTTTGTGTTTGTCTGTTGTTCTGCAATTGCACCGCAACTGCACTGCAACGACAACACACCATTTCCGTCCACGGCCGCATTGCACCGAGTTCGTCACAGCCTGTGTATTCCGACTGCTGGAATCGTCACCTGTGCCGGACGTACTCTACCGTGCTGTCCTGGGTAGGGGTATGAAAAACATTCAACTAACGGGTAATATGCTTTGTGTATGACTCTATGGCCAAAATATTCTTTCTGAGAACAGATTGAACGCAGCAATATCCAATATATACGGTATAGCGGGTTTGTAACTGCAATTTTCTATATGATGCATTATGTGACGATGTGTGTCTTTGCCATGACAACAGGCATCGCAGAACTGTGCGTTGTTGAGTCCACACACGGTGACTAGCACCTTGTGCTACCGACCACAGAGGACGTCGACAGAACCAACGCCACGTTACAGAAATTCTTTAACTTGGAATGGCGGAACTGACCACCCTGTGTCGACGCCGTAGCGGAATCCACGCTGTCTTGCTGTGGAGCCAATTTCTGTGTAAGCTGCGTTGGATACGTCGACGGTTCGGTGTGAGGTTCACGACATAATCGTTGATCACAACCGGGTTGACAAAGCAGGGTCACGTACGCACGCGCTTACTACTGTACAAATCACTGAATGCGCACTGGTTCACGTCGACCGTATCTGAATTGTGGATCGCGTCGACCGTTCGGTGTCGTCTGTAACCGCGAACATTGGGTGTTCCTCGCGTCGACGCTGTCCGCTGCTTCAATCTCCTGAAGATGTTGTCCACCGCCACTGACTCTCCCCGTGGTTCCGACGTTTCTGTTGTTGTGGTATCTCTCATATCACTGATTTCGATGGATGACTCATGGTATGACTCAACGCCGCTGTCTGTCGATTTCAGTTCTTTTTGGGTTCACTGGTGATCGTCGACTCCAACATGCCTCTACGTCGACGGTGCTTGGTTGGTCGATACTCTACTCGTCTCCGGTCCACGGTCGCTTCTTTACCGTCGACGCAGCGTTCCGTCTCTTCGATGCGTTCTTTCTCTCATCCACACACTCGCGGTCACAACCACTCATTCGATCACGCTCACTCTCCACGCTGATGTCGTTCTCATCGTCGTTCTCACTCTCGATTTTCTGTAACTGTACTCTGCTTTTGTTTCGGATAGCACATATCCGAACCATTCTCCGACTGCAGACCCGGCGCACCCGGCGGTCGACGCCGGTGGCACCCTGTGAGGTCGACGTGAGCGACACCCGCGCGTTCGTCGTCGCATACGACACCGCGACGTCGACGCGAAGCTCGACACCGCGATGGTCGACGTTCACACAGACTCACATTGTCGACGCGAAATCTCGACTCAGAATATATCGAGAAATCGATAAGAGGGATGTCGACGCGAGAAACGATCCTGGTCAGGTTGAGGTCGTCCACACTCTATTCTGTGCGTTCGTCGACGCACTCGACTCTGTGATGTCGACGCTCAATCCGACCTCGAATGTCGACGCGACCCTCATTTGCGATGCCGACGCTCCGAATTCAATCTCGAATGTCGACTTCCGATTGATATTGGGGTGGCAATCGGGTATATTAGTATGGTTAGAGAGGGAGCTCCTACACTGTAGGGGGTCTATAGGGAGGCTACAGTGTAGGGGGGTATTGTGTGTGGCGGGTAATAGGTGGGATACAGTGTAGGGGGGGTATTGTGTGTGGTGGGTAATAGGAGGGATACAGTGTAGGGGGTTACTGCTGTAGGGTGGTCTTGTAATGGTACATCTGTTGGGGAGGTCCACACGTTATGGGGTAATAGGGTACCCAATCTGTGTGGGGGTACTCTTATTAGGTAGGTTTAAATGTCAAGAAACATGAACAATTACGTCTTTCCAAGAGTAGTAATTATTCTGATGTTTATGCGATGTATCCACCCGAATCCGGAAGCGTATGATGATATATATGACTGTACAGTACCAGGAAATAAGACTTATATTTTATGTTGAGGTAGGACCGAAATCAAGTCGTAGCATATTGATACTTATGCTCATCTGAATCTGTGGTACTCACTGGTTCAAAATCGTTCAGGTCGACATTGAGATACGATGGAAGGTCACGGTTTCATTCTATTCGTTAAAGACACTCTTTAGCATCCTCTCACACAAAATTGCTGACTCCCTCATTGATTCTCTCGCTTATCTTCTCAACTCACACGACGAAAAGTAATGACTCAGGCTGTTTCTAATTTGTCTAATATATGCGCAAACGCAAACGCAAACG
>LFCJ01001847.1_pt1 | contig 15072 bp, 15 predicted proteins | sample 643141 | NCBI WGS metagenome assembly LFCJ01 (sample SAMN03766243, study PRJNA286221) | soda lake metagenome | biome: soda lake; feature: Kulunda steppe; material: water; isolation source: sample B1-Br-g2 brine of Lake Bitter-1 | place: Russia: Kulunda steppe | collected 2010-07 | reverse complement strand
ACACCCATTGCACCCCAGTCCACCTCCGCCTACCACCGTATGCACCCCCCCCTCCCCCGACGCTGCTCACCATGAAAAACTTCCTGCCCAGGCTGGCTGTGCTGCTCTGGCACCAAGACCTGTGCAGAGGGAGTGAACAGAGTGCGCACGTGAATAATTGTTCAGCGCAATCTCAAGGCCCACAGCGCGTTTGTGCAGCGCTGCAGCGTAGGGGTGGCCCGACAGCCCAGAGCCGTGCAGTGAAAGTGCTGTGCAGCGCAGGGGTGGCCCGACAGCCCAGAGCTGTGCAGTGAAAGTGCTGTGCAGCGCAGGGGTAGCCTGACAGCCCAGAGTCGTGCTGTGAAAGCACAGAGCAGCTTTTGGCAGCTCCACGCATTCATGCAGCACAAGCCCCCCTTGTATGGGGCCTGCCCTCGTACCTGTACTCGCTCTCCTTCACTTGGCCCTCTCCAAAGCCCATCACCAGCATGCGCGCCAGGAACGCCACCCGTCCCAACGTGCGGGGGCTGCTCGTACGCATGAAGGGGCTGGCAGCGTGCCCAGCCTGCAGGCGCTGCTGCGAGGAGGACTCCGAGGGCCCGTGCGACTCCGTCTTGCTCACGCAGAGCGCAGGGCCCCTAGCTGCCCTTGCAGGCATTCCACCCTGCCCCCCCGGCGCGGGCACCCTGGCAGAAGAGGGCCTGCCCTGGTCCCCAAATGTATGGAGCTCTGAAGGTGATCTGGCCCGCCAACCCGACACGAGGGCCTCCACAGACAGCCTGGCCCCCCGCCCCCACCGCGTGAGGGCCTGAAGCAAGGAGGTCGACCTGGCTCGGCTCCAAAATGAGAGTTCCTCCCACGACGACCTGGCCCCCCAGGCGCACAAGGGCTTCTGGAAAAACGATCTGGCCTCCCAGGTGCCCGAGATCTCCTTCCCAGCCAGCAAGGGGCTACCCTCAACTGCGCCCAGCCCCTCCCATGCAAACCCAGGGCCACCGTGCACCCTGCCCCACTCCTCCACGCACGCGACCATCTCTGGGTCCCCGCTGATGAGCGCGCAAGATCGCAGCGATTCCTGCACGCCCAACGCGCGCGGTGGCATGGCATCATCCTCTGTAGGGGTCCCCCTTGCGATTGCCGCAAAGGCAAGCCCCAGGGGCGGGGCCATGAGGCCGCGCAGAATGCGGCCAGCCAGGGAGGGCATGCCGCTGCACAGCGCGTGGCGGAGCAAATCTTGGCCCACCTGCAGTACGTGCGTGGAGGGGTCGTTGGGCATGGACACGTGCGCATGCCACCCTGTATATACTTTGTTTTCATGCATGCATATGTTCACGCGTATCCGAGTCCAGGTGTCTGTGTGCGTTAACAATGCATGTTTGTGTGCATGGCTGCGTGTGCGTGTGCTGATGAGCGATCTATGTGTGTTTGAGTGTGTACATTATCACAAACTGTGGTCTAAAGCGAGCATTCATCATGCCAATCACTTGCACATAGATTGCGTAACATGCTTTCACCAGCAGGCAGTGACCCTCTGTGCTTAGGAGACGTGCATTCTTACGAAGCAAATGGAACATTCTGTACGAGTTAAGGGAACCTTCTGCAACAAGTCCAGGTTTCCTGAAAGCTTGCAGGTTTCAAAAGCTGTCAAGCTTTACGCCAAACACCACCTATGCTTCGCACCTTCCATCCCTCCCGCAACCCATCAACCCCCACCTCAGCCACATCCACCTTAGCCACCCCCAACAATATCCCCCAAAACGCCCACCTCAGCCACTAGCTGCGCATCTGACATGCACCAACAAGCACACTCACCTTGCCCATCAACTGCTGCATCTCTGGCCGCCCCAGCTCGGTGAGGAGGACCCGCCGCAGAGATGCAGAACTATTTTGAGGCCCACTGTTTGTCTCAGCCAGGCCGCTGTGCTGCATTGTGTGCTGGTGTGTGCCCTGGTGCAAGCTGCAGAAGGACAGCCAGTCGGCCAGGTCGTCAATGAAATCAGAGACCTGGCTGGCTGCGCGAGGGGCCGCAGCCCACGCACTCAGCTCCCGCACTTCCGCCCACAGGTTGGCGCTGGCGATCACCGTCTTGGCCCTGCGCCCAGGGCGTGCGCGTGCCTGCTCAGTGCTTGCACAGAGGCGTGTGGCGCACTCAGCTCGCACGCTCTGCTCTGGCAAATTAGAGCTAGCAGGTGCTCAGTGCTCACAGAGGTGTGTGGCGCACGCAGCTTGCGCGCTCTGCTCTGACAAATGTGTGCCTGCTCATCAGTGCTCACAGAGGCGTGTGGCGCACTCAGCTCGCACGCTCTGCTCTGGCAAATCAGAGCTGGCAGGTGCTCAGTGCTCACAGAGGTGTGTGGCGCACGCAGCTTGCGCGCTCTGCTCTGACAAATGTGTGCCTGCTCATTAGTGCTCATCGAGGCGTGTGGCGCGCGCGCAGGTCGCGCACTCTGCTCTGGCAACCATAGCTGGCAGGCATATGGATGGCCTTGCTCTGCAGACACCTGCGCGCCCGCCTCTCTACCTGTGAGGTGAGGTGCCTCTCCACCTGTGAGGTGATGCCTCCATCTGACGAGACGCCAGGGACTGCACAAGTTGCTGTTGCTGGCTTTCTACCGCTTCCAGGGCTGCAGGGCTGTATGCTTGAATCACCCACTTACTGCCCGTATCAGGGTGTGCCAAGGGTGCGACACGGTGCTCTGGCAACCTCGTGTTTACTAGGCAAAGTTTCCCTGATTTTGCTGCAAAATTCAGCAGCAACAAGAGCAACGTAGTCCAGGTAATTTGCTGCTGCATCTCAAGGGTCCTCTTCTTTGTCTTCCCCTTCTTCTCCATCCGCCCCTCCTCTGCCTCCTCTGAGGTCTCCTCAGTCCTCAGTGAACATGATGGAACGTACTGTACTCTTCTTCAAGTTCACAATCTTGTATGGCACACCCATGAGAAACCCATCCTCTTGGGTGCAGGGGCGCTTGAAAAAGCAATACTTAGACAATGATGTAAGTGTGCAAACATTTTGCAGGGAAACCCCATAGTTATTTCTAGGAATTTTAGACTTTGCGTGACTCTTTCATAAATTTTCAAGTATTCATTCAATTTCTCACAAGGTTTTCTATCAGTTCTGCTGCTAAATGGTAGCTTAAGCCTGAGCCTGTGGAGGCCAAAGAATGCTTTAGACACCAATAGTTGATGACTGCTTCTGCCAACAAAACACGATGATGGGTGTGGCAGCCCTGACCCTGAAACAGCGGATGCTCACTACGAGAGGTCAGAGCCTTAACACACCCTCAGCCAAGGCCAGCAAGCTCCTCTGGTCCCCAAAAATGTGGATGGCATCAAAATTTTGAAGAGAAGGGCCTCTCATGGGCAGTAAAGCATGCACCCCGTTGCTGTGTGTGCTTAGCCGACGAGTCCCCTCCCCAATGAGACATGGACTATAGCACATGGATGGAAGCACAAGGCATTATGCTCAGCGTCAACGTGCTCATCTACACACTCCACGCAACAGCATCGTGCCCTTCCAAGCCTTCTAAAGAAAATTGATTAGGGCTTATGGGAGCTGAAATGTGCCACCTGAGATGTGCCACCTGAACTGCTCCCTGGTTTTGGCAACGCCCACAGCCCAACTGCAGAAGGCATATGGCAAGGCTCACGGCTCTACTGCAAAAGGCCACCAGCTGGAGTGCCTGATGAACAGCCCAGGGCCCATTGGCACTGACAGCAGCAGCTTGATACGCCTCCGTGCAAATGCATGAATGGTGTGTGTGCTCCCTATAGGGTACTCACTGGCAAAGCGCGGCGCTGCTGTTGGCGAGCTCCATCCTCAGCTGGCAGCAATCCAGCGCCGTGATGTCAGGGGGCAAGGTGATGCGCACCTGCCGTGAATGGTTAGGAAGGGGTAAGGTGTGTAGGAATGAGCAAGGTGATGTGCATCCTTCGCGCGTGAATAGGAAGGGGCAAGGTGCACAAGATTGGGGGAGGCAATGCGCTGCCGTAAGAGGGCGTCAGCGGCCAGGCAGGCAGTGGCGTATGCTTTCGCACAGCCCTTTCGCGTGTTAGGGAGAGGGGGAGGGCATGGGTGGTCATCTTACGATCATGCTTCTACGTCTCATCACGCAGGATGCGGCACGCTCGCGCATCAGCATGTTCCAGACACACCACGCTGGCCATGGGAGCAACACACGAGTGCTCGCGGCATGCATACTCACACACATACACGGACTGAAAGCAGTGGGACATGAGGTCACACAGAGGCCGCTTTGGCCCAAGCATTTTAGCTCTGGGGTGCACTTGGAGTGGCAGGGCAGAGGGCATTTGGGCTCTGGGGTGTGCATTGAGTGGGCAGGGTGCCCCCCACTTTGGTGTACACTGTATGGCAGGGCAGGATGCTTTGGCACTGCAGACATGGCAGTAAAGCAGCGTTGGGGAGTGCCCCATTTGGCCCACGCCTCACCAAGCGCAACATGCGTAAACCGGCGTCTGGTGCGTGCAATCCACACACAGAATCTAAAGTGCACTTGAGCAAGGGATACAGGAACCCAGGATTCCACTGTGGTAAAGGAGACAGAGGCCACCTACACAGACGGCCTATCATCCTTCACCTCTTCTCTACCTACGCAAATGCACGGCACCTGTGCTGAACGGGCCAGCCCATCGTTGCCACTGCTTTCCAGGTGCAGAACCTCCAAAGGCAAGAAGTAGCCTTGCGTGTGTGCCCGCAGCTGCAGTGTGCCTGCGCTGCCTGCCTCAGCCCCACGCAGCCCTTGCATCTCATTGGACCATCCAACAAGCTTGAAATCGTAGGGGGCTGTGATCTGGACTTCCAGGTCGAGCTGCATATGCTGCTGCTGCTGCTGCTGGTCAGGTCGCCCAATGAGGGGGAACATGGCAACACGTGGAGCCAAGATGCTGCACTGGACATCAGGCAAGGGTTCACAGTCTGTGTCAAGCTCCCACTGCTGCGCGCGGCTGCTCCAGGTGTACCTGAGTCTGCTCTTTGAAACCTGTAGACAGGCAGAGCAAGAGGGAGCAGGGGGGAGGATGGGCCACTGTGAGCACCGCTGGCCACGTTTGTGAGCACCGCAAGTGCCACTGCTCCCAGCCTGCGGGGCCAAGAACAAAGTCCTGCAGGCATAGCTTCTGAGCATAGGCAGTCCTGCAATAGACACCCCTTGCCTGTCTGGTGTGTCAGTTCCATGGGCATGAACAAGCTATAGGCGGCTTGCCTGTTGTATCCAGGCCAGGCTAGGCGGCTTTTGCCTGTTGTGTCCACTGCGCGCACTGCCTGTTGTATCCATTGTTGTGTCCACTGGGCATTAACAAGCTAGGCGGCTTTTGCCTGTTGTGTCCACTGCGCGCACTGCCTGTTGTATCCATTGTTGTCCACTGGGCATTAACAAGCTAGGCGGCTTTTGCCTGTTGTGTCCACTGCGCGCACTGCCTGTTGTATCCATTGTTGTGTCCACTGGGCATTAACAAACTAGGCAGCTTTTGCCTGTTGTGTCCACTGCGCGCACTGCCTGTTGTATCCACTGTTGTATCCACTGCGCGCACCTGGACCGTCATGACTGTGCCATCTTCAAACGCACCCTGCAGCCCTGAGTGCTGCAGCCATTCCAAGATCGGGTCTATTGGCAATGTGTCTCTGGCAGAGGTGTCTTGTGCATCGGGGCTGCTCTGCTGAGGGAGCTGCAGCATCTCACATGTGTTGACGCTGAGCAAGATGCAGCCACGGCATGCAGCAGCGCCTATGACAATCTTGCTTGGGCACCTGAGGTGCAGCACAACAGCATAGCCAGCATAAAGCGCCTGAAGGGCATGGCATGGAAGCAAACCTGAGGAGCACAGCAGCAAAAGCCCGCACAGTGAGCGAAACCACGAAAAGCAAGTCTGAGAGCGTAGAGCAAAGGAGCACAGGAGCACAACCCAAACAAGAAGCATAGCCCACATGGATGCAAGAGCTCCATGGCTCAAGCACATGCCTTTGTGCAAAAGCCTTGAAGTACATGCCTTGATGCAGATCCATAGCTTGAGTACAGACGCTGATGCAAATGTCTTGGTGCCTAGATACAAATGCCTTGGTACCTCGATGTAAATACCTTGATGCAAATGCCTTGGATAGCTGGATGTCAGGTCCGTTTTCAAGGACCTCTGGACTTAATTTTGTGAGCAGCTTGATGAACACCTGGACAAATGTGGCACAGAATGCCCAGCATAAAGTCAGTGACTGCACCTCAAGCTTACTAAGTGAGAGGGGTTGAGTGAAAATGATGTGAGCGCGATGCATGTGCATGGCTAGTGCACAAATGACATGGCCTGCCACAATGGATGCGCATGCGGGTGGTGTAGCATTCAGCAGGTGTTTGCCAAGTGCCTTGTATGTGATGCATAGCATGACTGCTGAACACGCGCAAGTCCTGCAGGCAAGCAGCCGCCAGGTGTGTATAAAAGTTCTGAGATCGTAGCCTACGCAGCCCACCATTCTCTACACTCAATCTTGATCTCAAACGTTTATCATGCAACCTTGCTCCGCCCGTCAGGGTCCACCATACTTTGCGCACTGCCATAAGCCCTGTGCACTCTTGAGGAGCGCCATTTATTAGAGTGTAGCAAGGTCGGATAATGCAAAATTCTAGCGAAGTGAACGCGCGCATTGTTTGGTGATTTCACGTGTTATACGCGAATCATGTAAAATATGAGGGGTAAAAGGACGTGAAGGGGTAGGCAGCCAGGGAGAGGGTCTAATAACCCCTCACCCTCCCAGCCCCTAAACCTTCTACCAAAACCCTCCCCAGACCTCTTCTACATGTTTTCTGTTTATAATGGTAAGGGTAAAAAGCAAGGAGTGGGATTATATGACCACAGCATGCAACCAACCACCTAAACAAAGGGAGGAGGGTAAAACGCGCCGCATTACCTTTTTACTATTCGCGAATTTTTGATAAATTTTTACAATGCGCAAATTGTTGATATAATTTGAATTACCCAAACCTGGAGTATTGTGAAGACAGGACAAGCACGCAAACAAGCTGAAGATGCTGATGGGCTCAGGGGGCGCTCCAAGCCAACACCTAGCGCCTGGAATACATTGATAAGGAGTGAGAGCCTTGCGTGTGCGCAAAGAGCAGGCATCAGGGACAGAGGTGCGTGATTCACAGCATGTATACATGGGTGGAAGCACAGACAGGTGCCATGTTGGAGCCCTGGTTGCTCGCCTCCACCAAGGGCTTGCGTTTGTGCCCCTAGGTTTCCCACAGTGTGCCTTGTTGCTCCCAAGTGAGTGCTTTTTGATGTCTGGCAGCTCACGTCTTGCTTGCGCAGCGCTGACACGTAGGTGGGGGCCTCCTTGATCTGTGGCGCCCTGCAGGCTTGCGCGGTTGGGGGTCTCGAGGCCTTCAGGTCTTGGGAGGTATTGCAAGCGGGCAGGTGCTTTGCTAGATGCTGCTCCGCAGACATGTGCTCCAGGCCACTCCCTGAAGCTGGAGCTGGCTCAATGGCGGTCTGGCCTGCCAGCGCGGCACGCTTGGCCACAGGCAAGGTAGGTGGGAAAGCATCAAGGAAAGGCGCTGCCGCACCAGGCAGCTCCTTCTGCGACTTTTTAGCGTCTCTGCTGTGCCCATGCGTTAAGGCCATGTGGCAGGCAAAGGCCACACACTTGGGTTGCTCAAGCATGCTGTAGGTGACGAGGTTGAGGCCTTGAACCAGCAAGGCCTGCGGCGCAGGGCACGCAGCAAAAGTGGACACTCCTCAGATGAGTGCTGCAGAAGTGCTGACTGGTTACAAGGGGTTATGTTCCCTTGCGCACCCTGTCCAGTGGGCACGCCTGTGGCTTGGAGAAAAGCACCTGACACTCGTTAAGCCCCTTCAACTAGGCACCTCTCTGACACGCTGGACGCAGAAAGCCAGAGACACGCTGGATGCAGTAAGCTACAGCAAAAGCCACAGACACGCTGGACAAATAGAAGCCCCAGCAAAAGCCACAGACACGCTGGATGCAGCAAGCCACAGCATAAGCCACAGACACACTGGACAAACAGCTTGATGCAAACCTGCCAGGATGCCATGCCCCCAGTGGTCAGAGCTACTTTCCACTGCCCATACGAGATGTCATGATTTGCATGCCTGTAGCTAGAAGCATCAGTGCTTGCACGTACCTTGAAGAACGCAAGAGGCAGGCCATATCCCATAGCAAAGACGTAGAAAGGGATTGCGTAGGAGAGGTGCATGCCCACGAACAATAACCAGGTTTTGAACCTCATGTCTGCAACAGCCTGGAAAAAAAACCATTGGCAACAGTGGCTCTTATTGCCACCACGCGTTCGTGTCCTGCATATGGGTGTCTACCCACTTGGGCACAGAGACATTCTTGATTCATGTATGCCCATGTTTGCACAAAATGGGCTGTAAACTTGCTACCCAATGGAGGATGTTAAGAAGCAGCAGCTGCTTTGCAGCTCTGTCAGGCTCCTTGCTGTTAGGGAGGCACTTTGCCAAACAGAGGCACGTGACATATTGTTCAAAGGCTGTCACAGCGCATATGCAAGATTGATGGTTGGACAGACAGCAAAGACACGCTCTCGAATCAAGCACGATCGATGCTCATAAACACTTACCATGCACGTTACCATGGCTATCAGGTTGGTAAAAACGTCCAACCAGTAGGTACAAACAAACCTCTGCAGCAATGTACATTGTCATGCAGGGTAGTACAGGCACTTTTGCAAACATTGAGGGGGGCAAAAAACACCTTCTTCATTTTATTAAAAAAGATTGAGGGGGGACTGGAGTTGGCCTCTTTCAGATTAACGGTTTGGGCTATCAAAGAAAAAAATTTGTGAGAGAGTAGTGTTGAGTATACTTGGCAGTGAAGGAACCTGATGACCCTCTTCTTTTTCTCTTCTGACAGTTCCCCCTTCACGAGCTCTTTTAAAATCTATGATGTGTTGCATTTTCTCATTCTTGACTTAGCATGTTAACTGAAACTTACCTTGGAAGTATTTTAAATTTGTTTAACGCCATGCTGCTTCCTTATTTAGACCAAACATTTCAGGGGTTACTATCGATGAAGTAGGGGAGAGAGGAGCAAAGTACTAACGTAAAAAATTGTTTATGTTTATATTAGAAAGTCTCCATGCCAAGCAGCCCATCTTAAATTTGAGTGCTGAGCTAAGGCCCGGCACAGCTCTAAGCTCACAGATCTCACAACTCCTCAACCCGGCTGTCAGGCTCAGCCATGCATGCATCCTCCATTTCCTCAACTACATCCTCACCAAAGCAAACCACCAAGCTCCTCTTAATGGAGGATCAACAATGAAGGCAATGAAGGATCAACTTCATCCTCATCATCACACATCCATGTCTCATCATCACTTCCCTCTTCCAAATTATCTTCACCATTATCTAAATCAGGCTCAACACCTTCGTCGACACCATCAGTGAGGAGCTCTGGTGTTATTCGCTCTTTTGAAGAGTATGCGCAGCCTTAAGTCATCTCTGTTCTCCACGGGCACTGGACTGAGAACACGTGCTGCACGTTCTACACCAAAGGAATCCAGCTTCTCTCCTTTACTAAGCAATTGATGCGTAATAACGTGTCAAGTGTTGTGATTTTCAAGCGGTTTTTGACAATACGGTGCATGCTGAATCCATGCTCAACAGCTACAGTTTGCACAGGCACAACAAATATAACATCAACAAAATAGTGGGGAAAAGCCCAGCAGTAATGTCACAGCGCAAATAAGCCCAAACTTCCGGGGGGCTTTATTGCAGTAAATTCACTTAACATTTGATTTGGCTGGAAAGAGAAAGCCATGTATCACCATTATCTTTCCCAGCAAAATGCTTGACAAGTGCTTTTAAGCTATCCCAACCAACATCTTCAAGCTCCTCAGCTGGAAAACCCAGGTACAACAATGGAATGAAAATATAAAATATAAAATGGCTCAATAACGAACTTTCCTCAAAGCGCTCAATGAAGAGCTAATCCACATAATTGCACATTGACATATTTCACTTACCTCTGTATCTCTTCATGCAAGACACGCAAATTGCAAGTCACCATATGAAGGCATAACCATCTCTAGGGGTCCATTTTCCCTTGGCAGTTAATTTTGTGCAAAAAGTGGTAAAGCGTGGCAGATCAGCATGCTTCAGCACCTGGGCTGGTGCGCCAGGTTGGTGCATCTGTACCCCAGGGAGATCAGGGTGGTGTGGCAGCAGCACGTGCTGCTGGTGCACCCCAGGTGGTGGGGGTGGGAAAGGGGAGTATGCCAAGTCTGCAACATCACTGTGAGTGCCTCCTTGCCCCAAGCAGTCCAAAAGCTCTTGCTTGAACTCGCCTTCAGGCAGCCTCACAACCCACTCACGAACTAATGGTGCTGTAGCTACTGGTGCTGTAGCTGCTGCTGCTGAGCCTCCTACTGCTGCTGCTGAACCTTGCCTCCCTACAGCATTGAGGGGAGTGTGAGAGCGTGCAGAGCACGCAAAACAACCATCAACCATGCACACCCCCAGCAACCATGAACACCACTGCCATGTACACCACTTCCTCAACAAACGTATACCAACATATCTCACTCACAGAAGCTCCCAAGTGGGTTCATGGGCTGCACTGGCAGGGAGGGAGCCCCCCTTCCCCTCCCTCTTCCTCCGCCTCTCCCTCGCTTTGTCATCGCTGTCACTGACTTGGAACCGGACGGGGTACACCCGGGGGTACCGACTGGTAATTAGAAATTAACGGCCCCCCCGGAACGCAGGGGCTGACACCCCTGCAAATTCACCGGGGGGCCCTGAGATCTCCCCGACAAATCTCAACTGTATCTGAGGCGGGCTTTTTAAAGTAAACGGTTCCCGTCCGGTTTGTACAACCCTGTTGTCATGGAAAAGCTATGTCGGGCCATGCGGCGAGCACACCGCTTGAGAGTCAAGAATAACATGAGGGGAGCCTTGCAGAAAGATATGACTAGCCATGTGCAGCAGGAAAGCGCGGGGAGTTGCAGGCAGGCAGGGAAGCACTTCAGGGTGCGTGCCCAAACTGCAGCAAAAGCCACAGGTTGGTTGCTCCTCATGCCAACACACTTTGCGACGAGTTGGCACCATGTCAAGCCGGCAACGCTGCCAAGCTTGATTTACGCCTGCTGCCAATTGGAAGTGGCAGATGAAGCTGAAGTGCCTTACAACGAACACCTGGGGTTTGCCTTATTGCCAACCATGACTCTTTTACAACATTCCAGCAGACCTGACTCAGGTCGCACAGCCACTTGCCATTGATGCACATGCACAATGGTGCCTACCAGTGTCTCGCCGAGGTAGTTCTCTTCGGCAAGTGTTACATGAATGGTGATGCAGCACTGGAGAACGTTGAACAGCACCATGGCCTGGGTAGCCTGCAATCCAGGTGCAAGAAGTTACCACAGCACGACGGATGACATGGGCGATCCTGACACAAGCTGCACCACGTTACACGCCTTCCAGCCTACGATCCAGATGCCAGCTGGCACGCACAGAGGGTGACCAGCAAGCCAGCAGCAACATCATTCTCACCGTCGCAACCCTTGCTGCAGTTGCTTAGATGCAAGTTGGCCCGCTTGGGAGGGAGGGAGGGGGAAAGGGAGAAGGCAGCTATGAAGTAGCATCGCGCATCATTTCTAATCCAGGTCAGTGCATCAACAACAACAACAACAACAACAACAACAACAACAACAACAACAACAACAACAACAACAACAACAACAACAACAACAAGAGGGGCAGCGTGAGCATTTGCCCTGAGTTTTGGTGGCTGGCACGGTAACATCGAGCGTTGAACAGGACTAGATCGGCATATGGACCTGCTGTTCATTACAAGTCCCTGGATAGGCCAAAAGGTGGTTAGGTGAGGGTTGGTTTAGCATGCGGAAAACGAGGGTCCCCAGACCTCCTAGGGCCTCCTCTTGGTGTCAAATGCTCAACCCTCCTTGCCCACCAAGGGATTTGTGTCTTTTGGGCATAGCCTGGACCTGCACAGTGCCACCCTCAGGCCCAGTGGCTTGCTTGCCATTCCCTCTCCTACTTGCTCATTGGGTCTGAGAGACGCACAGGGCATGAAGGGTTGCACGCCCTCTGCCCTCAGGAGCAAAGGCACAGGTTTCTTAAGGGCACTCCCACCCAGAACAGTATCACACAACCCATGTGCCAGCATATTTCATAGCTGGCCCCCCCTTAATTGCCTCTATGCATACTTGGGCCTCTAACCCTGTAGCAGTAAACTCATCTTCTCTAATGTTACAGCTGCAAAATTCAATTAGCAATGTGATAAGAGAGGGGGTGAACAGCCTCGCATTTCATCAAGCAACTGCTACTGTGTGTGAGACATGTTCATTCGTACCCAGTTGGCAGCAGAGCGGCCAGAGGTGGTCAACAAATTGGTTGCCAGTAAAATAACAAAGGACGTCAAGAAGATCCCTCCATAGAGCTGCAGCCTCAATAGCGGCTCCTCGATATCCCTGCGTTGCGTGTACAGCAATGCATGGGCGTTGAGCAGCGTGCAGAGGAGTGCATAGGCATTGAATTGAGAGCATAGGCGTGCGTGGGTGTTGCATGGCCCCCTTAAAATTGTATGGGCCCATCGGGTTGTGTGCAGAAGAGTGCATGGGCATGGCGAGGTGCTGGCCCATGGATCCTCTTTTTTAGCGCAAACCGCTTTATCTCCTACTCAAGGTTTTGAGGAGAGGGGGAGCAAAGGCATGCTGCTAGAGGTGTTCCCACTCCCCAGGGGGAGTGGGGATTAAAATTATAGACAGAGCTTGGGCCTGCCAGCAGCTTCCTTCCTGTTTGGTCAAAATTGCTCAAGGACTGCGCTGGCTCTTCAAGCCAAACAAGCAACATGCCAAAGGGGCCAACATGCGCCAACACACCACAAAGTGTGCTCGGTAAGCACGACACCACCTTTGTGGCCACGGCCTAGCCACCCAAAAGGCTGCAGCAGGACACGCTGAAGAGGCAGCATCAGGACACCTGCACAAGGCCACAGCAGGAGGCCAGCACAAGGCCACTGCAGGGCGCATGCTGGGACAGCACTTACCGCAGTAGCAGGAGAATGATGATGACGGTTACAATGCACCAATCCCTGAGTGACTGGCGGTTGTGGGCGTGCCTGTGGTCCAGGTAGGTGCAGTTGTGGGCTGCTGCTGTCATGCTATCATGAACAGAAACAACCAATCATTCTGCTCCAATTATGACCTGAGGCAACCGATGATAATCCTCTGGAAACTGAGCCATGCCGCCCGTCAAGATAGGCAGACAGTATTAGGCAGACAGTAATACTGTCACAGTAGTATTGTTTTTACTGCATTCTATTTCTGCTGCATTTAAACTGTATTTCAGGATAAGTTGTGACATGAATAATTGATCACTTTCCTGTGAAGGATAGAAGCCCACACTCCACACAAGCTGGTGCCAACCACATACGTCAAATGGCAACCATACCTTTGAAGATGGTGCTTTAATAGCACATAGCTGCAGCGAACCTCTGCGACTCAACAGCTCTCATTCACCACATGCCCATTCCTTAAGCAATGTACTTGCTAATGTCCCCATCAGTTCAGTCCAGGGACACAACAACACTCACCAAGCCCATTCCCTGTACATTCTGGTCGTCTCCTCATCATCAGGCCACCTTGGACACCTTGTGAGGAGAAACCTCAGGGGCCCTTGCATACGCATGTTGTCCTGTGTTTGTGAATTCAGGGCGCATGTCTTTGTGTTTATGAGTTTAGGGCACATACAGTATGTGACATACTTGTTTAAGGCGCACACACAGATACATACACACACAAACACTTACATCACACCTACCTATGCATGTAGTTGAAACTGCAAAAGAAAGACAAGGAACGCCCCTGTTGGCACTAAAAGCCTGGACGAGGAACAAATAAATGACAAAACAACCCCTATTATTCACTGCATGAGCAGGCCTCAAAGTAAGTACCTCAAAGAGAAGCTGCTACTGACACTGTTAATTTTGCAACTTTGAGGGAAGTCCTCAGAGGGGGATAGGGACAGAGGATTTGCACAGCTGAAGCTGCATCACATATTAACCATTCTTTATAGGAGTCAGTGTTGCCAGGATGCTGTTGTGCATGAAGCTTATGACCTGCTCTGACCAATTCAGGATTGGTTCAGGAAATTTCAGAGGACGAGCCAAGTGGCCGCAATCATACTGTCCCTTTGGACTTGGTTAGGTTACTAGGACGCACTTCAAGGGGGCAATGCGCCCTTGATCAAGGTGCCCAGAGATGGGCATGGGAACAGCGATGCATGGTTGCCCGCACCATGATTTCATGGCTGTGAGGATGGCTGTCTATCTAGCCAAGCAAGCTTGATACCCACCTCAACCATACACCCACACCCACACCCACACCCACACACCCACACACATATCATGCATCCTGACCTGTCCCGGCTCGGAGGACGACGATGTCGATTTGTCTGCTGCTCGGTGACAACCCCTCCCTTCAGAAATGAAAAAAGATTGATTAAGAGGAGTTCTCCGCTGAGTGGCTGTTTGTCAAAACCTAGCAAAGCTTGGCCATCGGAATCGAGTGGCGTGGGGTCGCCGGAGGGCAGGGGCGCTGGAACTGGTTTTTCTTAGGGCTTTCTTTTTGATTTCGTTTTGGTTAACCCACCCCCGGTGCACGCTCTCCTATCAGCTCCTACTCCTCTGCCTCCTCCTATCAGCTCCTGCTTCCAAAAGTTAAGTTGTACTCGTTCTTCATTTCCGCAGCTTGCTTTCTGGCTTGGTGTGCTATGTATGTGCAAGAAGGCCTGCACTGCCCTGATCTTTTGCTGCACTCCTGTCTGCATTTTTGCAGCCACGCCTGCCATGTGCATGAGCATGCGGTTAAGATTGGGCGCTAGGCTCTGAAGGTTTGTAAGGTTTACAAGGGATTGGCCTACAGCCTGAGGCTCTGGCTGATCATGATGACATATTACTCAACAAGCTCCGGACATTCGAGCAGGCGGCGGGGCACCTGCTGGGAAGTCGACTGTCCACCCTCGCAACCTGTAGGTTCGGGGTTCGAGCCTCAACGGAGGTTTTCGACCGGCTAAGCTGCCCTCGTT
>LFCJ01001844.1_pt1 | contig 15083 bp, 20 predicted proteins | sample 643141 | NCBI WGS metagenome assembly LFCJ01 (sample SAMN03766243, study PRJNA286221) | soda lake metagenome | biome: soda lake; feature: Kulunda steppe; material: water; isolation source: sample B1-Br-g2 brine of Lake Bitter-1 | place: Russia: Kulunda steppe | collected 2010-07 | reverse complement strand
TTTATTTCTCCCAAGATTGTTCTGAAGATGTCTTCAATTTTTTCCAGAAACAAACTAATGATTCCTATCGTTTTATTTCAGAGCTTATGGATGTTTTTTTGATGGCTGGTGTTCACCAGCAACCTGATCAGTCAAACTACTAGTAGTACCTGGCTGAAGGTCAAACTTAAACTTGTAAACTTGTACTCCATGCTACCATGACAAGTTGATGACTCTTACCATCACTACCTCTGTTCAGCTTGGGATTTTGTGGAGAGAAACAGTCTCAACTGCAGACTGGACATATTGGATAAGGTCACTAAACAGTTTGAATTTAGGCTTCAGCTGAGCTACCATTTCGAAGTCTTTGGCCTCTGTTCAAGAACAGGCTTAGGGTTTATCCCTTCATACATGCCAGCAGGGCCTACCCATGCAGGTGTAGTCTTTTATTATGTGTTTCCGAAACAGTCTCCATCTTTTTTGACTGATGGCTCATTATTAACAACCTTGTAAAAGCCATGTTGCTCCAGCTGAGGCGTAATTGTCATCATGCAAAGGCACTTGTGCAAATCAATCTATCAGCAACCTTTGCTTTTACAAAATAAAAAATCCATGGAGTGACTCACTGTTTGGTATCACCAAGTTAATAAAGCAAGCAGATGACGTGCTTGAGCTTAGAAAGTCTGCGCACCTCATAGCCCACTTCCTGACTACACACGTAGACTGGTGAATGTGAACCAAAAGCAAGGCCAGCTTTGTAGAAAAAGCAGCATGCACCAAGGTTCCAAGGAAAATTGAGGCAGGCTCACTGCCTCAACATTCAGGACATGTGGGTTGTGCTGTCACAGCCACGTGCTAACAGGTGTGCAAATCCTGCTCACTCTACAATTCCTATCCCATCTATCAGCGCTGCGGCATGGACTTTGTGTAGTACACTGGACCACAAAGGGCACTACCAAGGTATAAGCATGACCCTGCAACAGCTGGCTGCCCTGCTGCTCATTTGCTCCCCTTTTTGGCTGCAGGCGGGGGCCATACAAGGCCGGCCTCCCTCAGATCCTTGCTCATCTGCAGAGTACACGCATGGATTGCTCAAAGTCATTGCAGACAAACTGGTCATCCATATCTGGAAACTTCTGGCCCTGCTGAATCTCCAAGATGGTCTAAACACATCGAGTGCCGTGAGGCAGCAGCCTGCAATGAGCTGGTTTGCAGGCATGCGTATTATGGACAATATAAGGAGTGAAGTGGGAACAGTCGCAGCTTTGCAAAAATTCAGTAATAGGGATCCATGTGATGATGAACATACAAGATTGTGAGGTGCACGTGCAGTGGGAGGCTGCCAATTGCATATTGACTCATGACTGAGCATATGGATTCACGACAGCATGTTTGTCGTCTAACCAGTTGAAGGGCGTTAATGCAAAAAAGGCCAAAGAGGCCCCGTGCATGCAGCGCCTGTGCAGGCACCATGAAAACACGCACATCCGCATACAAAGCATTGGCACACATGCAGGTATGCAATATCCGTTCGCACACACCTGCACGCACATGCAGGCGTGTGTGGGTCCACACGCGCAACTTGCACACATGCACAGGTGCACGCACATCTGTCCACATACACATACCAGATGGGGCACTGAATGGGAGGCCATGACATCCGGAGTGACGGCCAGGGCTTCGTGCGTCTCAAGCACTACGAGCTCGTTATACTCCTGCACCACCGGCGGCAGAAAGGGGGGCACAGTCCTCAGAGCCTCATGAAAAGGCACAATATTAAACCATGCTTCTGGTAGATGTTTTAGTTGTGCAACAAAGCAGCCTGCTATAACACAGCGGGATGGGCCATGGCTGAAGGGACCACTGCGCCCTTCAAGGAAGCAGGGCCGACCGCCGCGTTGCACAAGAAAACCAGGATGGCTTGTTGCATCCAAATTGTGTGGAAATCAGGGTGGGCTGCACCTCTCTATGACCCTGATCAGCTTTATCTATGGCTCTTTACATAGCATTATGGCAAACATGTCATGCCAGTGAGATTGGTGATCAAGTCCCAGAGGACTCAAAGGTTGACTTAGTCAACTTGTGATGGAATATGCCGCTTGTCCGTTGACGAAGCATGAAGGTTGTTAGAATGGCTAAGCAGAAGCTGAGAGCCACACAAGATACATAATTGCTATAGCTTATGCTCCCAAGAGAGATGCATTGGTGCTGATAACCTGTACGTTCAGGTTTAGGCGTGCGCAAGCTGAAGCACACGTAGATGTTGTCACATTCATGTTGTCACGTACATGTTGTCACATACATGTTGTTGTACGTACACGGCTGTCTGGCATGCACAACAACAAGCACATCATGAAGAGCGCCTCGAGCCCCAAAAGGTGACTTGTGTCCTAGGCATGCACACTTATTGCCGAGGCATGCGGCTGCTGCTAGCCGCCCCGCAGCGCGCACCATCTCAAAGCGCATGTAGTTCTCGTTGCAGGCGATGACCAGCTCTGCCAGGTGCTTGAGGTTGCGCACAGGCGTCTCATTGAAGCACTTGACCTACAATTGTCACAGAGGCCAAGGCAACAGTGGAAGAGTTGGGTATGCGGGCAAGGAGAATCATCACAGAGGTCAAAGCAACATGGAAGAGTTGGGTACACGGGCAAGGAGAATCGTAACAGAGGCCAAGGCAATATTGGAAGAGTTGGGTACGCAGGCAAAAGGAGAATTGCCACAGAGGCCAAGGCAACAATGGAAGAGTTGGGTACGTGGGCAAAAGGAGAATTGTCACAGAGGCCTAGGTAACAATGGAAGAGTTGAGTACGTGGGCAAAAGGAGAATTGTCACAGAGGCCAAGGCAACAATGGAAGAGTTGGGTACCCGGGCAAACAGAATTTGCATCATTGGCTCCCCTCTGTTGCCTCAAGAGGCCAAGACTTCAAGCCTGTGCTTCATAGGTTTTAAGCCCACACACTTTGTGTGTGTGTGTGTGTGTGTGTGTGTGTGCGTGTGCATGCCTGTGCATGAGTGCACGTGTGCGCTGGAGAGTGCACCTGCACGAAGCCAAATGGCGACGCCAGTGCAGGCGTGTGGGCGCAGGGTGCACACCCTCTGACCTGCACACCCTCTGATGCATGCACACCCTCTGATACTCGCACACCCTCTGATGCATGCAAACCCTCTGATACTCGCACACCCTCTGATGCATGCACACCCTCTGATACTCGCACACCCTCTGATGCCCGCATTCTGATCACTGCCCTATGGCGCCCGCCCTGTGCGCTGATGCACGCCCTCTTATGCGCGCACACCTGCACATTGTAGATGTCTTCATAGCCCAGCGTGGCGTCACAGGCCAGCACCTGGCTCAGGACGACCACCTCCTCATTTGGGTACCTACACCGCAAGGCACGCACATGGCAGCAGACTGGGCATTGGCCCTTGCCAAGGCACCTACGCCACAGGCATGCTCGTGGCAGCATGGCGGGCGGAGGGGGCGGGCACAACTTGTGCATGAACACAGCTTTCTCTTTTCAAATCCTGCAGAAAATGTTTGTTATTGTGAGCGCCTGAGTACATTCATGCTCAAGCAGCAGCAACCATTTGAATATGGGTCTTGGAAATAGAGATACAGAATAAGCGGTCAAAGAGATGAGGGCAAAGACAGTGCAACATCGCTCGGAGATGCTCGGAGTGTTGGGCTGCGTGCTCAGGGGCCAAAACTGCGTATGTCAGGTCCCCAAAAGCGGTGTTGATGAGCGCCCAGGGCAGACAAAAGCGGTTTTGATACGCCCCCAGGGCAAACAAAAGCAGTGTCGATGTGCCCCTTAGAGCAGTGTTGATGTACATCCAGGGCAGGCGTACACTTGCCAAGCATGCCTGAAGGAACTACGCCTGGCACTAACAAGTTCCATACCTGTCAAGTTTCCCTCATTCACTCCTAAAAGTGTCTAATCATCAAGTTGATGAAGTGAGCCATGCGCGCACACACACACACAGCTAGGCTATCTAACCAGAGGGAAACTCTAGGGCTGTGGCAGGCCCACACGCAGCCATTCAAGTTTGAAGGTTGAAAGTTGGCCTCCAAGAGGGCTGTTTGTCTGTAGCAGCCCCAGCCTTTGCAGAGCATGAGCCTGTGCTTCCATATGCTGAAAGGCAGCCTCTGCAATGGAGGGAGGCACCTGTGCTTCCATACTGCAAGGCGCATGCCAACGCTTATGCGTGTGCAGCAAGGAAGACCACACTCTACGCAGGGCACACACTCTATGCAGGGGCACACACATACACACACATGCGCACACACACACAGCAAGGAAGGCCACACTCTCCGCAGGGGCACACACTTAAGCAGGAGCACACATACACACAGCAAGGAAGGCCACACTCTGTGCAGGGGCACGCGCCCCTTGCAGGATGTGACCGGTCTTACGCAGTGCGCACAATCACACATCTACACACACAGCCTTCGCACACGCAGACTCACTGAGGCGTGCCATGGTACATGCGCTCAAGCAACTTCACTGGGGCGTCTGTCATGTAGTTTGAGCCATACTCAGACAGCAGGTATGGCTCACTGACTGTGGTGAACACGAGGCCGGCGATTATGAAGTACCCTGCAAGCAGTGGCAGAGCAGTGGTAACGAGGAGAAGCCAGGCCGAAACGAGGCGATTTAGAAAGGATATGAGCGGTACACAGCAGCACGACATCTATTCAAAGTACAGTGCAGCTGGGCCTAACGAATCGCAATTTCATGCCCAATAAGCAGCAGAGGCATCACCATTGATCAGCTGGATATCCAGGCTCAAGCCAAGCCATGCACACCCGATTGTGCAGCAGCAGGCTGATCAACCTGTGACTTGCGGTGCATGCTGCATGCCTCTGTAAATATAAACTTACCTTGAGGATACCTAGAATGCACATGAACGTACCCATACCAGACATAGGTGCTTGGCGCATTGCACTGCAACAATGCCAGTTGACACACAACCTGCTGCAACGCTCTCTTGGGCCTGTCGACGGACGTAGCATTGCATTCCTCACTGTCCTTTTTCTGCATTTCTCATCGCACTTTTGGGGCCATGCGATGTCCAGTTGCTTGGTCAAGGCGACAGCACTTGCCTGGGTCCTTGTTGTTGATGTGGGGTGGCACGAGGGCATGCGGCTTAGATAATCTGCAAAGAAGAGGCATTTTGTAGAAAGCAGAATCGCGCGAGCAATCTGCAGGCTTGAGCAGATGAGTAGGGAGTAGAGACACACTCAATGCTTGTGCACTGTTCTCCGCCAGACTGCCTTCTGCTTACACGAACACCTAATCGGAGATCAAAGCAAGCACAATAATCTAGGCCTGGTTGACACCTGACACACCCAGGCAGTAAACAAACAGGCACAGAGCAGCAGCGTAGGCATACACATGCAGTCCAGCAATTGAAGCAGGCTGGGGTTCAAAGGAGCAGACCACATGGTGCAGGTTGTGTGCCAGGAGTTAATTAAGCCTGGCTTTTTATGCTCGCTTTGATCTTCAATTCACTGTCTGTGTAAGCAAAGGGTCGTCTGTCTACTTGTGCTGGACTCTTGGGCAAACAAGCAAGTCTGATGCCAGGATAGCAAGCCCAGTCGAGGGCTTGGTCAGCCTCAGGGGAGGCACACAGACTGGCCCTGGTTGTGCTGCTGTGTGTACTAACAGATGACACCAAAAGGGGTTCAAAAGGGGGTCAGAACCCAGGCTGTACACAGCTGTGGCTGCACGAGATATGACCTTCAGGCAGAGCTCCAAACACTGTCTCAAAATGATAACCACAAATAAAGGCACGCATGACCTACAGGAGTGTCAGCGGTTTTGTCCAACCCAAATAAAAGCCCTCTCTCACTCAAGCACACCCCGCTTGCCTTGTCTCCAGCTCCAGCTCCTTGCCTTCCCTGAGAATCTTCAGCTTACACACATCGCCCACGTACTGCGTGCAGGTAAGCAGAGAAAAGGCACAGAATCATGAAGATGTGCAAGTATCACTTGAGGTGAAGTTTGATATTATGCCTGCTGCACGTCATGCTTTCCTATCCTGCTACCCACCCTCTCTCTCTGTGTGTGTCTCTGTGTGTGTCTGTCTCTTTCTCTCATGCACACATGTAAAGGCACACAGCCTCAACCGCCATCATCAATCACACGCGTTTGCTCCCTCTCAATCAACACAAGTGCACATGATTACCGCCATCATCAACCACATGCATCCACTCTCTCTCAGCCAACACAAGCAGAAATGATTACTTGCAGGCCCATGTGCACCCAAGAGAAGCATGCACATCCACACATGCAGGCGCTCCCATCTTAATGGATGTGAGGTAGCTGAAGGCAATGCTCTCTACGGTGCACACATGCAGGCGCGCCCACCTTGGTGGATATGAGGTAGCTGAAGGCAAAATGCCTTCCGGTGCACACATGCAGGCGCGCAAACCTTGGTGGATGTGAGGTAGCAGAAGGCAATGCTCTCTGCGGTGCACACATGCAGGCGCGCCCACCTTGGTGGATATGAGGTAGCTGAAGGCAATGCGCTCTCCGGTCCGAAAGGGCACAGTGCCATCAGATGCAACGGCCACGTCATCAAACGCCATGACCACATCGTCGCGCCTCAGTGCTGAGGCTGCATGGCTGGTAGGGTTCACGCTTCGTACAAGCACGCCTGCAGTGGGTGGGTGATGGGGGGCTTGGCCATGGTAGGCTGAATGCAGCAAGCTCAGCGTGACAGGCAGAGGACGCGGTGGGCTTCTCTCCTGCACTGAGGTGTCCCTCAAAAGGATACGTTCCCCAACCTCTGTACTTTGATGGCCCCAATCAGATTGCGCGTCTCCCGCATAACGTGTGGGTCTACCGGGCCACAACCCGGCACGCGCCAGCCCCCCACCCCCACCCACCTTTTTGCTGGGGGGTCATGCCAAATGCGCGCTTCAGCGCATCACTCTCCAGCCGCTGCCAACGGATGCCTAGCGCAGGGAAGCCCGTGAAGCCGCCGGTGCGCTGGAAGTCGATGAGGAAGTGCTGGATCACTGGGGTGGGGATCACGTAGCCCACGTTCTCCACGCTCTCACCCACCAGCGCCTGCGAGGCATGCACAATGAGCGGTGAGCTGTGTGCTACAACTCGCTAGTGTTGACCATGCAGCACCTGAAGGCGTGTGCAGCCGGCGTTGAGCCGACGTCAGTGTTTTAGCCGCGCCCCCTAGAAGCAGCTGCCGCTCATCAGCACGCATGTGCACGCACAAGCACGGAAAAGCCACAGTGCACACAGACTGGCAAGAAGCACGGTAGATTTTGCTGGCTTGTGACGCTGCGCAATCAATCGCTAAGGGCAGCACCTAGCAGCGCACCCAGATACTGACCTGGAATGCGATACCGCAGCACTCTCCGGCTGCATTGAAGACAGGCCCGCCGCTGTTGCCACCTGCCTCGTGATTGGAGATGGGCAAGGAGTTCATGGATGTATGTGATCATGATAGCCTTAAACACATCTCAGGAGGTTATGGACGAGAGCACGACAAGAAGAGCAGGCCCATCTCGGGGAGACGGTAACCTCGTCTTCCAAACCCTGGAAGCCCCTCAAGAAAGCAGTGGGCAAGATGCTGTCCTTTGCTACAACATCAGGCCTTGCGCCCCGACAAGATGCCATGTCATGCACCAAAGTACGCACCATTGATCGCCGCGTCAATCTGCGGGCAGGAATGATCAGCATAAGAGGCAGGGTCATCACCAGCTTGGTTTCACTGAGCCAGGCAGAATACAGCACAGGATCATCACCAGCTTTTGGTTTCATTGAGCCAGGCAGAATACAGCACCTGTGCATTGGATCCTTGGGACATAAGTGCTGCCTCGAGTCAGGCGCATCTATTCACGTTGATATGCATCATTGATTGAAACCTTATTAGCTTCAGTGATACACAAAGCAAGCTTTGCCGATCTCAGTCATCGTTACTAAGAGGGTCATAGCATGCTTACATTGCCACCTGACCTAATGAAAGCGAGCAAATAGTCAAAGGGAAGCAAAAGATCCAAATCTACCAAAACGGTTGTGCCATGGCATACCTGGATGGCAAGCAGGTCAGTGGAGCCGTGCGTGTAGTCTGTGACCTGCACATGCATGCACATGACACAAGGTGCAAATTACGTCTGCAGGGCTACACTTTGCCTGCCCAACTCCCTCCCATTTGCGTGCAATAAGGTTCTTGCGTATGTGTACAGGAGCAACAGGCAATGCTTGATGCCAGCCACCTGCACACCTTTAAAACATATTCAAGAACAACAACATGAACCAGGTCGCAGACCAAGCTGGGCAACTCGGCTGCTATTTTGTCAATCCCTGTTGTTTGTTTCATAGATGACCCTGGCATTCAGCCACTCTGTCAATCTTTTTTGCTCTCTGTCAATCTTCCTTGCTTTGCACAGGGCTGCTTTGCAGTAGACCTTGCAATTTGCTTAGCAATAAATGAGCCAGGCAATCAGTCAGGTACTCTTTGTCAGCCTTCTGTGCTGCTCTAAAGGCCAGCTTGATAGATATTATCATTGTACCAGCACATTGCCTTTGGTGCTTCTCTTCACTCACACTGCATTGTGGGTGCATACCTCAATGCGAGAAACTACCCCAGCTGTCACAGAGATGGTGTCACCACCAATGGGGTACCTGCGCGTCAAGTGTCCAAATTTTACAACTGTAGCCAACTTTGCGGCCTACGCCATGGTGCAAGCAAGCAACAGCAACGCGCAGATCAATGTGCACATGCCATACCAATTTGCGTGTGCATACCATACTAAATCAATGTGGACATGCACATGTGGACATCCACGTGTCATACCTTGCAATCTGTTTAAGTTCTTTCTTAAGGCAAGCTGTCTAAAAGAGACTGCAACTTTAGGAGAGCACTGATCAAGCCCAGGATCAGCATATAAAAATCTAAATACAAATGCATCCAAAGCACTGGCTCCAGTATCGCCATGTGGGGCATGCAATTAAACCCTGCACCCTAAAACATAAGCAAGGAACAAAAGCAGTGCACAATGCATGGCGCACCCAATCACTGCCACGGAGTCTTGCAGGTGCGGCAGAGGGCCGAGCTCTAGTGGAACCATGCCTGTAGACAGAGGGTGGGCAGGCACGGGGAAAGGAACATTTGCGCAATGACACTGCAAATGCCTCAATGAGGCCTTCTCTAATTCTAGCTCTTGCTGATGAAAGCACGAGTAAGCCATCAGGGCAGTGCCCCCAGTACAGTTGAAATTTGCCAGGATGCTGACTAACTGGTGCACGCACATGCCAGGATGCTGACTGACTGGTGCACGCACATGCAAGGATGCTGACTGACTGGTGCACGCACATGCAAGGATGCTCACTGACTGGTGCACGCACATGCCAGAACAGTCGAGGAGCGCAAATGGGAGTGGAAGTTGAGCCAAGGCATTGCAAGTAAGAAAGCTGGATGGATTTTGAAGCATATGACCTAGTGACACAGCTGCAAGGCATATGCCCAAGTGACACAGCTGCAAGGCATATGCTCAAGTGACACTGCTGCCATGTTGGACATGGCAACGTGGGTGGAGTGCTGTGCTTCCACATGTGTATAGCCTAGTGTGGCTATGCATCAAGGATGAAGGATCTCTGCACAAAAGGAGTTTTGATCATCAAATCATCTGCTGCACTTGAACATAATTTGGCAATAATGAAATCACCCTTGAAAGGCCCTGTTATGCACCTGCTTTGCCCTAATTAGCACCTTGAAGGCGGCCCCATGGCAGGCCCCTAAGTTTTCAAGAGAATGTATGTATTGGAAACAGGGGATTGGAGGGGAAGGGGCAAAAGTTGGCGTCAGTCAGTGCCTTCTCCCCCCCCCCCTTTCCATATTAAGCTCACTGGAAATGTGCGTGGACCATTGGCGCATTTGAATCACCAAAACGTACGCGCAATATAAACTCGAAACAGGTGAATCCTCCATCCCTGGTATGCATGCTTCCATGCACACATGCACGTGAAGCTGCGGAATTACACACCTCTACGCAATTAAATCCATGCTCATGCACAAATATGCTTCTCAGCGTACCGAAGTTGTGCACATGTGGAGGTGTACATCCCAGCGCACAGAGTCCATGCTCATGCAGCGAAACAAACCTCTGCACACCAGCATCTATACGACGCAACCACCTTCCCAGAAAGTCTCGTCGGGGACGTCCAGCAGCGCAACATCGCAGTCCACCCCTATGGACAGCACCTTGGCTAGGAACTTGCGGTCATCCCCGCGCTTCTTGACCTTGACCTGGGGCACGCAAGTTTACGCTCACAACAGTCACTGCCTGTGGCATTTTTGGCATGCCCCATGACTGGCGCCAGCTCAACAGCCCATAGGGCGTGCGCTCCAGCAGCCTTGGCCCCTGCCATACACAGCAGCACATCTTCAGTGCCAGGGAGCCATGTGACGCTTGCTCTGGCGTGTGTGCGTGTTTGGGGGGGGGGGCTGAGTGTGAGTGTCGGTGTGAGTGTGTGTATGCTCTCGTGTGTGTATGTGTGTCCAAGGGTTGGCGCTGGAGGAGGCACTCGTGCAAGTGCGCAAAGGAGCAGGCATGCACACATCGGGCACCTGGGTATGGTAGTCCACTGAGTGCGCATTGGTGAGGAGGCACCGCTGGCCCTGGAAGCTGGCGGCAAATCCGCTGGAGGTGCTGTTCATCTGGCGCTTTCGCTGCCTGGGTTGACCGGTGTGTAAGGGTGCGCGCATAATGTGTGTCAAAACAGGGAGATCAGGCAGGGGGCAAGGCTCCTCATAATGAGCCAGTTCAGGTAATGCTGGAGAAAACATTGATACCAAGCAGCAAGTACAGCTATAACAACCAGGGATTGAGGAGACAGCTGCGCAAGCTCAAAAAAGAAAGTGGTGCCCCACGGAGAACTGATCAAAGCTGAAGGATGGATGATGGGTTTGTGCAACGGCAATTGTACACACCTAGCAGAGCCTAGAGACACAGCCCTTACCATGGCAAGGAGAAATTGGGCTCTGTGTGCGTGCAGAACACCTGGGCAGCGTGGAGCATCAACCATTAGAAAGTGGCCAGGGAGTGAGTGACACTGCTCAATCCTTAATCACACAGACAGGTCTCTGCCCGGGGCCAAAGCGGAGATGGATGCACACACACAATATTTTGTGCCCTTCATCAAGCTCACCTTGACAACAGCATCCATGAAGGACACCTGTGCAAGCACCACGAAAGTAATGTGTGGTCAATCAGTCAATGCATTGCATGTGCTGAGGGCAGAGCAAGGGGATGGTCATTGCAATAGTCAGCTTGATCAGGTGATCTAAATACAAGCCTGACAGAGCTCTGTTGGTGACGCACCAGGGAGCGGGTAGGCTCAATCGTTGGATGTGCATGATGTTCGTATTGAACGTAGTCATCATCATCAACCTCTGGGCTCCCGCTTCGAGCTGATGGCCTGCGGTGCTTTTGTTGAGCCTCATGTGCTGGTACGTCTGGGTTGGAGTGCTGCTTTCCGCGCCCTTTAGCAGAAACATGCACTGCTGCAATGTGCGGCCTGTAGGCAGCCCTGAACCTTGCAAGCATGCATGTTTGTGTAAGCTTGCTACCCAGACCTATGCCCAACAACATCACTGTTTAAGAGAAGATTCAGCCTAATCCTGCTCCAGATCCTGTCCCCGCTTGCTTACAAAAGTGAGGCTGCAGTATATCTTGCATTAATCAAAAAATTTTATATTGAAAATTGTAGAACATGAATTACATACTAAGATAAAGACCAAGATTACGAGTTAGCTCGGGCCTTTTATTATCGCTCTTCATGAACAAGAATATGTGTATTAAAGTTACAGAATCCATTCATCAGGATTTCAACACACAGAGCCATAGTCTGATGGATGGATGGTTAGTTCAACTTGCATACATTCTGTTCTGGTTCAGGATTATCTCGACCAGAAGGCAAGACGTTCGTCATGTCAATAATGTCCGCGAACTTAAGAGAGTTTCAACTCTCATGATGTCGTTGGTGCATGACACAACACTGTCATGACATGATTTTGACAGTGTTAAATCGCATAAATATTTATCAAATTTATATCAAATAATGCTCCAAATGTTGCAGTGATTTTGCTCACCAGCGCGTGCGCATAGATAATTTAATTCTTTGGAGTGATTTTGGTCACCATCCCACTTCGAGGGTTAGGTAAATCCTGCACAGGAATTACTGCCTGACATCAGATGCTAGGCTTCACGGGTAGTCCATGCTCCATGGGCTGGCCTTCTAGAGGCTAATGTCCCTTTCCTGTTCAGGTTGATGAAGAGAGAGATGGTAGAGAGTCCACGACCAAACGGCATCAAGCTCCATGATCTGCCGGGCGACATCTTGTGCACGTGTCTTGTCATAGGCAATGTGGCCTCAGAAACAGACTACGTGGGGCTCATGCTCACAAACAAGGCCCTGCATAAGGTCCTTAGTGACGGCCCAACGTTAGCAGCTTGGCTCACTGCTCGCAAAGGGGAGCAGCAAGCATTTGAACTTACTGCACTACGGCTGCGCCGTCAAGATGTCTTCTGCAGCCTGCTCGTCATTTATCAGGTCAAAGAGGCTTCTGCACTCCAGCTGCAGCATTATGCCCAGCAGAGGCAGCAGCAACAGCAGCAGGCAATGGACACATCCCCCTTGCATCTTGCTTGCAAAGCTGGCTTTGTGAAGGCAGTGAGGAGGCTGCTACCTCAGGTGTGTGCGTTTGCATCCGTTGTATGTTTGCATGTGTGCTTGTGCCCGCTACACAAGAGTGTCTGCACATGCGTGCATCATTTGGTACCTGGAGCTTGCCCAGCTGTAGGATCTGTAAGGTCTCACATCTTTCAAGCCCATTACAGTGAGGGTCAGCGGAGAACAAAGAAAACATGTTGTGGGTATTGTTGCGCAACGAAGTTTCCTATGCATTTCATCAGGATCTGTGCCAAACATGCGCCTGTGCAAAGGTTGTGTCTGCCATTGTGAAAGTGACAACGTTATGTACATCAGAATTAACCTCAGCAAGTTTGCCTTTCAAAGGGCGGGCCAGTCACAATGCGTGCAGCCCAACGCACCAAGCATTACCTGTGAATGTTTTTTTGCAGAGAGAGCAGAATTCTGTGCGCCGAAATAACCAGCTTAAGTGGTTGAAGGCCGCAGAGAGCCAGGGTTTCACACCTCTGCTCCTAGCATGCGCACGTGGGCATGCGGGAGTTGCGCAGGAGCTCTTGGAGGTTGGGGCAGGTGTGCACATGGCTGGCAAGGTAAGCAGGATGTTTATTGCTTTGATCCGCCTTTATGCTGCTTTCTTCACACTGAAATTCCCGGTCTCTGGCAGCATGCATACTGCTGCCTTTTTTAGACCAAGGGCATTGTGTGTAATTTATAATGCTACTGTATCGCTCATATGGTACCGCAAGTCCTACTTAACGCGAGGTACTCAAATGCTTCAATCCCACGAAAATTTGGTGTCCACATCGTGAGGCCCCTGAAAATATTATGTTAAATGCGAACTCCCTCAATTTGGCACTCTCTTCCAGCATCAAGCCGCCTTTACGTTTATGCATATCTGTGTCTTCTACAGACATGAACTCCTCTGACTCCGAGGACACCTCCGATCCATAGACTCAGCCCCTCTCCCCCTCCCCCTCTCCCTGCCCCTGCCTCCATTGCTTGTCTCACATGCATTCTCTCTTTTGCCTGCCTCAACAATAAGTAATTTTCCTGGGCCTGCCCACAGGCCTGGGAGGTGGGGCCCAGGCTGCAATGGCTGCTGCTTGCTGCTTCTCATGCTCCTCATGAGGATTTTGATCAACCTGGTCAGCAATATCAGAATATTCTTGATTCAAGGCGGATCTAAAGCTCCCTGGGCTGCCCATCCTTCTCTGAACACTTCCGCTTTGCAGCTTGCATCAAATAGCGCCATTTGCCCCTTTGGAGCATGGAGCTCCATAATCGGGCCCTAGCCTGGCCCTGGCTAAACCTGAGTAATTGGCGAGGCCTTAATGAAATCATTTACTGACGGATTCAAAGCACAGAGACCCCTAATACTTGTTTAATTGCTTCAGATAACCCAAGGAGCGATATGGTATACATGGGATTGGGCAGATCCAATAGTCATAATTCTATGTATTATAGGGAATACATGATATACAGTGTAATACCAATGGTGTAATACGTGTAATAAGGGTCAAAATACGTATTCTGCAGCAAAATTTCGACACACAATGACCTTCGACCAACCACTCTAAGTTAGTCAAGTGGTTCATTATCAAGTAGAAATGTCCGATGATGAGATGTTAGATAGTGCAGCACAGACATTCAGCATGGGCTTGCATAGAGGTGAGGGGTCGGTGGCAGGGGGAGGCTCTCAGCAGCAGCAGCAGGGGCAGGGAGTCTGCAGCAGGAGGTGGCACAGCAGCAGGGGGCCCTCAGCAGCAGCAGCAGCAGCGGCAGCAGCAGCAGCAAAAGGCGACGCCTCAGGAGACTTTCTTTACCTGAACCAGCTGAAGGGCAAAAGGGGTGCACCATACTGGAGACTGGCTGGAGCCTCGCCTGGTCAAAGAGAGGGATGCCAGTGGCAAAGAGGTGCAAGTGAGCAAACTGCATTGCATCATTTCAGCAGTGGCTGGCCAGCTGCTCTCAGCATAAGTGATCAGCTGTGCACCTGAGCGCAACTGGTCAATGTTTGGCAGTATCTTCAGCAAGACCAAGAACCGGCTGGCGCTGGACCACACCAAGAAGATAGCATACATAAGGGGCAACAGCTGCGGCAGCATGGGGGTTGATCAAGAGGTTTTGCTCTCTGAGATTGTTGTTGTGGATGAAAAGGGATAGTGCACAGCCAAATTTTTGCGACGCTCAGACTAAGGCAAGACTCTGAGATTGTTGTTGTGGATGAAAAGGGATAGTGCACAGACTAATTTTTGCGACGCTCAAACCCCTAAATTTTTTTTCCTCAAAAAAAAAATTGAATTAATTGAAGAGAAATGGTGTAGATGCATCCCCAACGACAATTGACTCCAAACTTTCTCACACGACTCCGCAACCCCATCCGCACACACAACACCTTCACCCCTCTCCTCCGCCTCCAACAAC
>LFCJ01001842.1_pt1 | contig 15094 bp, 10 predicted proteins | sample 643141 | NCBI WGS metagenome assembly LFCJ01 (sample SAMN03766243, study PRJNA286221) | soda lake metagenome | biome: soda lake; feature: Kulunda steppe; material: water; isolation source: sample B1-Br-g2 brine of Lake Bitter-1 | place: Russia: Kulunda steppe | collected 2010-07 | reverse complement strand
TTTGCCTGACTGACTCGAGGGCCGACCTGGAACATCGCATACAGAAAGACGCCGAGTGCGGCGAGTGACAGGTCAGCAATCGAAAGCGAGACGTAGATGAGCCCGAAGACAAGCAGTGCGATCAACAGGTTGTAGACGTTGTTGATTACTTCCTCGTTGCGGCCCAGTGTAATCGTCGCTTCGGTAAATCGGTCGACATGTGTTTGGAAGGTGTCGTACAGCTGATCGTCGAGTCCGAGCAGTTTGATTTCCCTGATTCCTTGGGTACCCGCTTGAACGTGTTGCTGAATTCCCTCGTTGGCAGTGGCAACCCGGTCACCGACGGTGTAGCCGGACTCGATACCGTTTCGAACGACATAGGTCAGCAGCCCGATCGCGACCCCAGCCATGACCGTCAAAAGCGGCGAGATATAGAATGCGACCGCAAGATAGGCAACGATGAGCAGCAGCGACCCGAAGAGACGGACGGCATCACGGATGACTTTTCCAGCGTACTCGGCTTGTGTCACGATGGCGTTGATAATGTCGTCGGAGCCTTCGCGATCGAAGTATTCGGTGTGTGCATCGAGGGCGTTCCGAAACGCCCGCTGTTGGAGGTCACGCACGTACCACGTCTGTAACGTCACTCGAAGCCACGCAATGGCGATACTGGAGCAAAACCGAACGGTCAACACGAGGCTGAGGACCACGACGATGTACCCAAGCGTGAACGGAATAGACAGGGTCTCAAACACCATGACAAACATGCCGATGAGGCCACTCGTTTCATCCGCTGTTCCCTGGGCCACTTCGATAATCGGGAGAATAAAACTCACACCGACCCCCTCGAGCACGGCGACAACGCCACTCAACGCGACGATCAGCACCGTCAGCGCGGGCCGAAACGTCGCGATAAGGTAGAGGCCATAGAGTTTTTCTCGGAGCGATAGGTCTTCTGAGGACATCTGGTCAGGGGAATCAAACAGCAACGGACGCCTTGTTATGATGCCATTACTTGCAGCCGCGAGTCGATTACTCTCATCGGCTGAAATAACAGTGTGACTACTTTTTATCGCCCACCACACCCCTCCGCTCGAGGAAATGGAGCGACACGCCGTTGCCGAGACCGTTCGCACTGCTGGGCAGGTCTACCGCCGACAGGGGCTGACCGGCCTGCTCCCAACTGCTATGGAGTATGCAATTAGTCAGCCACGACTCCACCCTCGAGTGCATCGCTTTCTTGCCAGCCGGTACTACCACCGGCGGTGTCAGAACGACGTCGCGGGCGCAACCCCGCCAATTGATCCGTTCAAACTCGAGTGGGTGTCTCCCGACCGGATCACCCGCCACACGCGCCGGGAGTATCCACCCTATCGGGATCGGCTGGCGCTGTTCGGCACAGTTCGAGGTGGTGAGTGGGATCGTCGGGATGCACCGCCGGTCGATTCCGAGTACGAGGGGCCACCATCGGAGCTGTTCATCGCTGATCGGTTCGAGGCGACGGTCCTCTACCGGTCGCTTTCGGCGCATTTCGAGGATGGTCGACCATGGGATGAGACCGAACTGGTCGCTACCGCACGGCGACTCGTCGACGAGCCAACGCCCGAACGCGTCTGGCATGAGTGTACGACGAATGCAGCGATCGACCAGCGGTGTAAACGACTCGACGAACTCTACGAATCGATACGGACGACGGGCTATCGCTCAGAGCGGTCGCGACTCGGCACCGACCCGGCGGTCGGATTTCGCCACTGTCTCCGTCAGGAGGTCACCGTCGATATCGGCCGGGATGGGGAACTTCTCATCGTCTCCGGGAGACACCGACTCGCAATCGCGAAACTGCTTGGACTCGAGGCCCTGCCGGTGGTGTTTCTGGTGCGACACGCCGGCTGGATGCGGCGTCGAGCGGCGGTTGCCGGTGGAGAGGGGTGGGAACCTGAGTTTGAGTTTGAGTCTGAATCCAAAGCCGAAGCCGAAGCCGAAGCCGAAGTTAAATCTGAATCTGAAGCCGAATACAAATCACATCCCGATCTGCGCGACCTTGCACCCTAATTGAAAACGGGTGGCCGACTCACTGGCCATCGACTCGAGTGGCTGCCGTCGCCGGTGAACCAATGTCATTTGCCGACTGATCGACCAGAGACGGTGCTCGTATATCGGGATGATCGATGTGGGTGCGCATTCGGTCGTCTAAGTCCGACAGATCGGCAGCCACCGCAATCGCCGTTCGGATCGACTGCCAGTCGGTGTGGCGGCGGCGAACCAACACCGGAATTGACCGGAGCGAAAGGAGTTTCGCCATTGCCAGTCGGTGCTCGCCACGGTTGCTGTGAAGAAGTGTTCCATCCCTGGCAATGCTCACAGTGACCTCATCCAATCGAGGGTCGACCGTTCGGTCCCACTTGTAGAATAGGGCTTGCTGGGAGTCCGGCCGTTCCTCCCAGAGTTGGGTCTGAGAGCGATAACCCTCGGCTACAATTCGCTCGTACACCGTATCGAGTTCGTCAAACCGGTCGGCGAGTTCCGCTTCGGTATCACAGCCTTTCGGTTGCGTTCCAGCCTCGAGTCGACGGCGATAGGCCTCGAACTCCTCCGTCTCAGTCCACGGGACTCCCGCTTCGAAGTGGGCGACCGTACTCTGATAGGCTTGGGTCTCTGCAATTGGAACGACGTTTTGGTCCCAGTCTCCCCCAGCAACGCGCCCCCACCGCTTTGTGGGTGACTCGACTTGCTTCGTGATCGAAGCCGGATCAACCCACAGGCGACGAAAGGGGTCTGCATCCGTGATCGCTGCCGGGGAGCACAGTCGGCAAGCGCGGAGATACGCTCGAGCGGCGGGAATCCCGCCCGCTCTCGCCAGGAGTCGTTTTCCGAGGCGGTTTCGACGCCGTCGCACGACTGGACGGCCTCGAGTGATGACCGCTGCTGGCCCTGCCTCGAGCGCCGTCTTCGCCCCACGGCGAAGCAGTTCTGGGAGAGAAAGACCTCGTGCCATATGCTGGCTTTCCACCGAACGAACAGATAACGACGGGGGACGTTCTCATCGTCCGATAATATCGGCGCTCGATGAAATGGAGGACTAGCAAACGCAGTAGTAGGTACCCATCTACGCCATCCCCCCTCGAGGGGTGGTCAGACAACAGCCACACCACAGAACTGGACGGCTGACACTAGTAAAAATAGAGTTCGACATCGTGGCCGCAGTTCCGGCAGGTCATCGCCCGTCCCTGCAGTCGCGTTCGTGAGCCCGACTGGCCGGTAAATCCGGGTCCGGGCGGCACGGCAGCCGGCACCGACGAACTGCATTCAGGACAGCCGATTTCCATCGTCGTGTGATCAGATTGAGACATACCAGTGCCATAGCCGGGCCCCGAAATTAGTTATGCAACTCATACCCCTGTTTGTTTCAGTAAGAGGGTTCATTCTCAGTGAAACGATCACCGAACGTACGTGAGGTCCGCAAAATCGAAAAAGGCGGTCTCATAGCCATCGTGTCGGGAGACACCGGGTGGTGAGTCGACGGTAATCGTCAGTTCATCACCCGTCTCGAGGGAGTCGATACTACGGCGATAATGATGGCCAAATCGGTCGGCCAGTGTTTCCTCGAGTGAATCCTCGAGCAGTGTTTCACCGTCGCGTTCGACCGTTATCGAGAGCGTCATAAATGGCAGGACAAACCGATTGTAGGGTGTTCGGGGAAGGACAACGATGGCGGTGTCACCGACTTGGTCCTCGCCGTCGGTTTCAATGACGGCGAAGTCGGCGTCGCCGCTGCGTTCGGTGCCGAGGTGTGTGCCCGGAAGGGTGTCGATGTCAGGACTGTGAGAGACCAGCGGGTGGTCTGGCGAGTCATGGGCGTTGGTGTGGTCGTGATCACGGTCTTGCTCGTCGTCGTGAGTATGAGTGTGATTATCCCCATTCCCATGATCGTGGTCGTGGGAATGACCATTATCACCATTGCTCCCTCCATGACCCATCGCCGGCAACGCATCCCGCTCCCCATGGCGTTCGGTATCGAAAACCTCGAACTCAAGGTCGTGGATATCCGAGCGGCTGTACTCGAAGGGAATCTCGAGCGTACTGGCCGTCTCGAATCGGTCCGCAAAGTGACCCAGCCGTCGGCTCTGACTCGGGCCGACACGGACTCGGGCGGTGTACTCACCCTCACCAGGCAACACGATGTTGTCGCCGTAATGAAAGCCCATCCGTTGGGAGAGCATCGGCCACGGAACGATCGATTCGACGGCCGAACCGTTGTCGAGCACCTCGAGGGAGATATCGGTCGGGAGGATGTGTTCTGTTTCTGGGTCCCAGACGGAGACCATGAGGTGCATCGTGTCGTCTGCCTCGACGACGACGCGATTGGTTTCGGTCCCGGTCACGGTCCAAAAGCGGTGTGGAAACGTATAGGAGAGTCCGACAGCGTACTCGCCATCGTCGGCGATTCCGTAGATGCCCATCTCCTCGGCGGCTGCCGGACGGTAGACTGCATCCGGCCGGTTTTCGACGAGCGGAGGATCGCGCCACGCTGATTGTGATCTAAAGCCAAGCCGCTCGAGACAGCCGGCGAAGGCACTGGCACCGGCACCGGCAATGCCAGTCACGCGAAGGAAGCTACGGCGGTCCATCGCTGTCCCATCCGTCGAGGGGCAGACCCAAAGCCATTTGCCGTGTAACAGGTGTCTTCAGTCGAGAAACGGCGGGGGTGATGTTGGTAGCGAAAGTAACCAGAGGCTAAGAACGGTGAGACCAATCATCAGTGCCACGAACGGATACTGGCTGCGAATTGCCTGTAGGCGGCCGGGAAAGGTGTCAAACGCGATAGCATGGGCCACCCAGATAGCGAGGAGGTGGCCAACGACGACGGCCCCAATTTCGACCGCTCCGATCCAGTCCGGAATCGCAAGAGTCGTCGGATTCACCGGTGGGGCAAGCGGGTTGGCCAGTGCGGCGAGGAACGCCGGCGAGAGGTTTAGGGCGAACCCAAAATAGTGGGCGACGTGGTAGCCGCCAGCGATTGCCAGCAGTGGGGCCCCAAAACGGCGGGCGAGAAACGCCGTCGAGAGATATGTCGGCGCAGTAGGGCGGGCGAGGGCTGCACCAGCCCAGTAGAGCCCCGAAAGGATGCCAAACCCGCCGACGAAGACGAGGAGATAGCTCACCGTCGGCCCGAATCCATAGGCGACCATCGTTTCGAGCAGCCACGCCCCTGGTGGGGTGACAATAAACCCGCTGACGGTCAGCTCCCAGACCAGCAGGAGGACAAACGTGAGGTCACTCGCGTCCCGAAGAACGCGTTCCGCTCGGAGCCCTGAGCCAGGGAGGACCAATTTCGGCTGCAGTTTCAGGTCTGCGTTTGGAGTCTCAACAAACTGGATCGGCCCAACTGCGCCATAGAAGCGAAATATCACGGCAAGCGGATCGACACGGTCGAACCAGACAGCCGGGGAAAAAAGAACTGCACCGGCCACCGTGAGCGCGCCGTACAAAATGATTGCCTGGCCGAGCACTCGAGGGTCACTCGAGAGAGGGAGGAGCAATTCGAGGGAGACAAGTGTGGCGAGGGCAGCAACGGCGGGCCACCTCCCAAGCCGGTCGGGGTACTCGAGAGATGGACTTTGGGTGGGGAGTAGCGCGACCGAAAGCGTTCGAAAGGGGTTGAGTGCGGGCCACGGATTGCCGAGGGTCACAGCAATCATCGGCAGCAGCGCCCGGAGGCCGACGAACGTCAGCAAGATGGCGAGGTTTGTCGTGGGCAGTGGGGGGCCAAAAAAGGCAACGGCCAGTACTCCAAAAAGTGTCAGGACGCCACCGACGGCGGCGAGGGTCTCGAGTGTCCGTTGGGTTCGGGTCGGTGTGGGCCCGAGTGAGGAGTCAAAAAATGAAACCGAAATCGGGACCGCCCATTCGTGAAGTGATTGGATGAAGGTCCGGTCAGTGACAAAGGCGGCGAGTAGTCCGGAGGCACCGATTGCCGCGCCACCGGTGAGCAAAAAAAGCCACGTCGGGACGGCCATCTCGCGTTGGTCGCCCAATCCGGCAGCGACGTTCGATGCCAATACTGGGTCTGTGAGGAGTACAAGCAGCCATAGCCCACCACCGACACCGGCAAGCCCAAACGTGAGCGTGGGCGTGACCGGCAGGAAAAAGGTGTGGCGGAGGAGGCCCCAGCACATACTCCCAATGGAGCCAGCAACAGCCTGTACCCATCGACGGTTTGCAGAGAACGCAACTCAGGAGGGTGCTGGTAGTAGCCTATTACTCTCGAGACGGTCGACACCATTGATATTCGTCTCGTTCGAGGAAGCGCCAGCGTGGAATCGAGTGAAACGGCCGACGAGCCCGCCCGCCAGTCGGCGAACACAGCCTCGGTCACAGCAACGACCGATGAGTGACCCACCCCTCCGCCATGGAGGCGAGGCTGCGGTGCTGGTCGTCGGCACCTCACCAGCGATGGCCGCAGTCGGTTCGGCACTCGAGGGTGTCGAGGAGATATCCGCCTCAACCGTTACAGAGCAGGCAGCCGCACGCGCGGCCATGGACAGCCGACCGTACGGCTGTGTGCTCGTCAATTCAGGTCCCGACCCACTGTCGGAGGTCCCAGAAGACCTGTTTGAAGCCGCGAGCGCGAGTGGCTGGGGGGCGATTGCTGTCACCGAGGGCGACCCAGCCCCAGCGCTCGCCGCCGGAGCCAGCGACGTGATCCACCCGGAGGCCCCGCTGTCGGTTGTAACCGCTCGTGTGGCCACCACACTCGAGCGCTGCCGGCTCGAGGCAGCCCGTCGTGCTGGGGGGAGTCGTGACACTACGTCTGCTGTTGGTCCTGATCGCAATTCTGATCCTGATTCTGGTGCTGATGCTGATGCTGACCTCGATCCTGCACACCAATTACGCAATGCGTTCGCACACGCGAATGCACTAATTGCCGTCACAAATGGCACAGGAACGGTCCATCAGATTAGCCCGACCGTTGAGACCGCACTCGGCTACACGCCGTCCGATCTTGAGGGGATGGAACTGGTCGAGCTAGTCCATCCCGACGACCGAACCGCGTTTAACACCGTTTTGACATCGCTTCGGGAGACCCCCCTTGGCTCGAGGCGCAACTGCCGCATTCGAGTGCGCCACGCCGACGGCACAACTGCGACATACACCCTGACGGTGGTCAACCGTCTCGAGGACTCCGCGGTTCGAGGACTCGTCTGTACGTTCACTCGAGTTGAGCGGGATGTCACCGGCGAGAGTGATACCGAGACGGCGCTTTTTGATCGGCTCCCGACACCGGCTGTGATTCTCGAGGGGGCGGACTTGACAATCAGTCGACTTAATCCGGCGGCGATGGGCCTCTTTGATCAGGAGCAGCTAGCTGGGAAACCGCTCCGGACGGTCCTCGAGGAGGACCCAACAGCCGAGATCAAACGCCGCCTGGACAGTCCGCAGGTCAACCGAACGGATCCGGTCGAGGCGACTGTTCGGACGGACACCACCTCGGTCACCGTCGGCATTACCGTGGCTGCGCTTACAGACCCCTCCTCGAGCGTGTGTCTCCTCTCGCGCCAGCCACCCGAACGCATACTGACAAGTTCGAGAGTCAACCTCCTCACTGCTGAGAGTTCGAACGCCGTCGAAGCGGTGTTGGTTGGGGCGGTTGTCAAGCGGTGTCCGGGAACAGTTGTTGGCCTGTATCACGTCGACGGTGAACTGGCCCGTCCGCGTGTTGTGACCAACGCGGTTACCGACGAGTCACTCGAGTTGTCGCCGCTTTCGCTTGCGAAAGCCAAAGACCAGCCGGCAGACCTGCTAGAGGCCGTAGTCCAGTCGGCAGGAGCACAGTATTTTGTCGGTGGTGAGGACGGATGTGGCTATAGCCAGCTTCAGACACCCGTTTACAATCCCGACCAAGACGCCCCTCACGCTCACAACTCCGACCGCGGCGCTGCCCACAAAAACGCACTCGAGAGCCTCAGCCAGTATCTCGAGACGACGGTGCGGGCAGCCTATCTTGTGCCAGTCGGTGACGACCGCTGTCTCATCGTCGCCCAACAGGTCGCCGATGGGATTCGCCGAACTGATCGCGACGCCATCGATAGGCTCGCTGCTGATGCAACGGCGCGCCTCGAGTCGCTCTCGCGTGCGGTAGTCGATGAGGAGACGTTGCTTTCGACCATCTCTGGTCTTCAGCAGGTGGTTCGTCACGGCACTGCGGCCGCGACACGGGCAACAATGGAAGAACAGGTCTGTTCGCAACTGGGCAAGCAGCCGTGGATTCAGGCGGTGTGGATCGGTTCTCGTGACGGTGATGAACAACTCGAGGTTCGGGCGGCGTGTAGTGGCACACCGGACTCCCAAGGCGAGGGAGCGCTACCGGGTTTCGATGTGGGCGAGATTGTGTCCACCGACTCAGCAGAACCAACATACCGGGTGCTTACAACCAACTCACCGGTCTTCGTCGATCTTACACAGGCATCTCAGCGCCCGTTTCCGTATCCGTGCCCGTACCCGTGGCGTCGAGCCGCGATAGAGAGCGACATACAGGCTGTTTTCAGCGTCCCGCTCGCGTACGATGGCTATCTATTCGGCGCGTTGAGTGTCGCCACTGACGATCCCAACCGACTGGATGCAGTGACTCGAGCGCTCCTGCGTGGTCTCGGGGAAACGGTCGGCTTCGCGATTAACGCACTCGAGGGGCGACGTGCATTGCAGGCGGATGCCGTTATTGAACTCGAGATTGGCGTGAGGGGTGGAGGCGATATTGCGGTGGGAGCAGAGGCCGAAACTGAAGTGGGACCAGAGGCCGGAACTGAAACTAAAACTGAAACTGAAACTGAAACTGAAACTGGAGGCGGGGCCGGTGGTGGAGCCGAAGTCGACAATAAAAACACCCCCGATACACTGTTCGAACTCGCTCGTGCGGTCACAGACCAGGTCGTTGTCCGAACAGTCCTCCCACAGGATGGCGGTCGGACGAGAATTATCTTCACCGTCCCGACAAACGGTTCTCGACAGGCGCTCGAGTCCGTTAGCGGCGTCCGCTCGCTTCGGCAGATTGTGTCGGATGCCGACCGAACGCGGTATGAAGCCATTCTTGTGGACTCGCCCGTGAGCCAAACGATTGTAACCCACGGTGGGGTCCTCCGATCGGTCGAGATTCATGACACTGACGGCCGGATCATAGTCGAGTTGGCCCAAGGCAGCGGCGTTCGGCCGTTTCTCGACCGGCTTCGGGACGTGGTGCCAGATGCGGAGTTACGTGCTCGGCGCGAGCGGGAGCGCGTAAGCGAGACCGGGCGCATCTTTCGGTCTGCAGTGACAGACCGGCTAACCGACCGCCAGCTCCAGACGCTTCGGACGGCCTACGAAAGCGGCTTTTTTGAGTGGCCACGGGAGAGCACTGGCGAAACCGTTGCCCGCTCGCTTGGCGTTTCACAGCCGACGTTCGCTCGCCACTTTCGAGCGGCTGAGCGGAACCTGTACGCGTTGCTCTTTGAGGATGGGTAAGGTGTGGGTGCCAGTAACTAGCAATTTAATACGTTCTCGCCAACCCTCCGACCGCAGATGAAGCGGGAAATACCATATTTATCCGCCGGCATGATCCATCAGTTCCGGAGACACTGAATAGGTATTCATCTCAAATCGGTCAGCTGAAGGAGTATAGCGTCCACGGTCATGAACTCTGCGGCGCATACTCTCGATCAGAAGCGTGAACTCGATAACTACTAATTACCGACCCCAACCGAACCGAACGGTGAGCAAACGGTGAGCACTGAGTTGGCACTCCCCGAGTCAACGCCTGAATCGACCACCGTTGCCCTGGGAACAATTACCGCTGAAATTCGCCTCGAGCACGACCGGCTTCTGTTGGCGCCGACACTCACTGCCGAGCGTGATTCGTCGCTCTCGGTCGAACTGGAATCCCAAACCGCGTTCGAGTCGGGCGAGCGGCTGTATTTTTGTGCCGTTGCTGCAGATTGCTTCGAAGGATTTGAAACCGGCCTCGAGCGTGATCCGACGGTCACCGATCCGGTCTTGGTTGACCGGTATCCGGATCGACGGATCTATCGCGTCACGGCAACCGATCACGCAATCGAGTTTGGCCCGGCTGTCGCCGCTGTCGGTGGTCGGCCGCTCCGGACGGAGAGTCATACTGGTGGGTGGACACTCGAGTTGCGACTGCCAAGCCGGGAGGCGTTGGTCGCATTAAACGAGCGGTGTGGGGAACAGGGAATAAGATTCGTGGTCAACCATCTCCGGGTCGCAGCCGACGGTGAGGATGGAATCGTTGGGCTCACGGCCAAACAGCAATATCTCCTGACAGTTGCCTACGAAGGCGGCTATTTCGACGTCCCACGCGGGATTTCACAGAAGGAACTCGCCGAGGCACTAAACGTTTCAAAATCGGCCATCTCCCAGCGACTTCGCAGAGCGATTGCCGAACTCTGTGCGGCGTCGCTGTGAGCGCGAGTTAGCTAATTGGAAATCCGACCAAACGGCCGTTGAAGAGGTCGGTATGCGGTATCTTCGACCGGATACAATCGGTGGCTGTGTCCGGCCACTGGGGTAGGGATTCCAAACCGGTTCGAACGGTGACCCTTCGATTGGGGCACTCACCGTACCCGCAGGCTACGCTCCTGTTCAGTGAACATACTCGAGTGCAGATAGACAGGACGAAAGTTCTATCCGTGTAATTCGGGTAGAAGTGGACAAATGATTCAATTTCGACGGTTGAAGCCGAACGCTCTGTGTGAATAGTCCCCGCTCAACTGTCAAGGTGACAACTCCGTTATCCGTTTGCTACGGGTTCCGTTAGTCCGTCTATAGTAATGGGCTGGGACAGTCTGGATATGAGCATGTCCGTGCACTGTTTCCCCTCTCAAGCCTCCCCCGCTCCCAGGGACGGATCACCAGTTGTGACACCGTCTCGTACCGTGTGTCAAACGTCCGTGAGCCACCGACCGACTGCGACCAAACATAGTAAAGAACCTACTGGAAGTGCGGAGGTGACGCGCTAATGTGTGGCATTATCGGCCGTGTGGGAAGTGGCAACGCAATTGATACACTCCTCTCGGGGCTCGAGAACCTCGAGTACCGTGGCTATGACTCGGCTGGCGTCGCCGTCCAGAACGGCACTGGCATTAAAGTCCAAAAACGCTCGGGGAAAGTCGCCGATCTGAAGGCAGCCCTCGACATGGATATTACCGATGGGCAGGTCGGGATCGGTCACACGCGATGGAGTACCCACGGCCCCCCAACGGATGAAAACGCCCACCCACACACCGATGCAACGAGTGATGTCGCCGTCGTCCACAACGGCATCATTGAAAATTACGTTGAACTCAAGACGTTCCTTGCGACTCACGGTCACGAGTTCACAAGCGAGACTGACACCGAGGTTATTCCCCACCTCATCCAGTACTACCTCAACGAGGGCGAATCGAACGAGGCGGCGTTTCGACACGCCTTAGAGGACCTCGAGGGGAGTTATGCCGTCGCCGTGATGATGACCGGCGAGCACGTGCTGTATGCCGCCCGGCAAGGCTCACCGCTCGTCGTCGGCGTCGAAGACGACGCGTTCTTCCTCGCGAGTGACGTGCCCGCGTTCCTCGAGTACACTGACCGTGTCGTCTATCTCGAGGACGGCGATGTCGCAATCGTCTCCACCAGTGGTGTCGAGTTTACCGACCTCGAGGGCCAGCCGGTGACCCGGGAACTCGAGACCGTCGACTGGGACCCTGAGCAAGCTGGGAAAGGCGCGTACGATCATTTCATGCTCAAAGAGATTTACGAGCAGCCAACGTCACTTGCCCAAGCGATCGAGGGGCGAATTCGGCCGACCGACCCGGCGATTACGCTCGCTGACTTCCCACCGGGGACGTTCGAAGGCGTCGAGAGTGTCCAGCTTGTCGCCTGTGGGACTTCCTATCACGCGGCGCTGTACGGCTCGCTGTTGTTGAACCGGTCGGGGATCGATGCTCACGCGTTGCTTGCAAACGAGTACAGCGTTTGTGCCCCACCTGTCGACGAGAATACCCTCGTTCTCGCGGTTACCCAAAGCGGAGAAACTGCAGATACCCTTGGGGCCCTCCGGGCAGCGAAAGCCGAGGGCGCACGGACAGTGACCATTACGAACGTCGTCGGCTCGACGGCCGCCCGTGTCGCCGACGAGACGCTCCTCATCCGTGCTGGCCCGGAAATCGGGGTCGCTGCGACGAAGACGTTCTCCTCACAGGCCGTCATGCTCACGCTGCTGGGCCAACGGCTTATCGACGATGTCATCGGCGAACCAAGCCTCGAGCTCGCGTCGTTCCTCGCCGATCTCAAGAAACTGCCCGGACAGATCAACACGGTGCTTCAGGAGTCACAGGCCCCAACGGTCGCCGAGCGATACAACGACAGCACTGCTTACTTCTTTATTGGGCGGGGTCCCGGCTTCCCCGTGGCACTCGAGGGGGCACTCAAGTTCAAGGAGATTACCTACGAGCACGCCGAAGGGTTCGCCTCCGGAGAACTCAAACACGGCCCGCTCGCACTGGTAACGCCCAACACGCCCGTCTTCGCCATTTTCACCGGTATCGAAGACGAAAAGACGCTGAAAAATGCTGAGGAAGCACACACCCGCGGTGGGCCACTCGTCGTGATTGCCCCGTCCGATCACCCCGCGACGGAGATTGCAGATGCCCATCTCGAGATTCCCGAGACCCATCCGGAACTAGCGGGGTTATTGGCAAACGTCCAGTTGCAGTTGGTCTCCTATCACGCCGCTCAGTTACTTGATCGGCCGATTGATAAGCCACGGAACCTGGCCAAAAGCGTCACTGTCGAGTAGCGAAAGCGGGCCTGGTTCCTGCCGGGTTCGGGTTTGGTGTCTTTGAAACTTGCTGCTGAAAACTGAACAACGAAGGAGTGGCAACCACCCACGTAATCACCAGTCCAACGCTGTTCGGACCGAGCTGCGCGGGGTCAATCGGAGAGACCCACGCATGGAGGGCAGGCAGCGATAGTCGATCTGACAACTGACAACGCCACCCTCCACTATTGGATATACCCGCAGCGATTATAAAACCCGCCCCTGATAATCAGCGTTTTGTGACAGTATGAGAACCAGTTAGGTTCGAAGCTCGTGTCTGTGCTGTGTTGAATGGAAATCGGAGTAGCAACTGCCTACTGAGGCGTTTAATCCCGTATTACCTTCTCTCAACACAAAATTTCCGCAAGACGTGACCGTCATCGGCACTCGAGTAATCAACTTACTCGAGGCTCCCCGCTGGTCGTCCAGACCGACATTCCCGATTGAGACGGGTGCGTTATGCAGCCTATAGTAAATACAATAGTATGGGAATGCCAGGATGATGTCGACGGACCCATCCAGTCAGAAGTGGACGCCGATGAACGCTAAAAAAAGCACGACTGCCCCCCGCTGTGTCTCCTGTGGCACGCAGGTTACACGGCAGTTTGCGCGTGTCTTCGGTGACAACCGCGACGTTGTTCACGCCTGTCCCGACTGTTCGACGTATCGTGAAATGAAGACAGCAGACTTTATTCCGAAAGCCCACCGCTAAGGGCGCACTCAAATCTCCCACGCCCGTTTTCGTCTCCCACGCCCGTTTTCGTTTCGAACGTATTCACCCTCGAGTCCTGACTATTCTCCCATCGCTTCGGAGACGAGTGCCGTCGCCTCCTCGGCTAACTCCTCAGCCCGGCCTGCATCTCGAGCCTCCGCCGTAACCCGGATCAGCGGTTGGGTACCACTCGCTCGGAGGAGGAACCAGCCGTCGCCGGCGTCGACACGGACGCCATCGAGCGTGTCAACGGTCCATTCGCGTTCGGCCTGACGAGTGAGTACAAGTTCATGAATCCGATCCATTACCGCCTTGTTGTCTGGCGCCTCGATGGATGCCCGGCGAATCGGATGACTGTCAACCGAATCAACCAGCGTCGCAAGCGACCCCTGCTTTGTGACCTGTTCGACGAGTTTGCAGGCAGCCAATGGGCCGTCAGGACACAGCGTTTCAGTCGGCCAGATCCATGCCCCGCTTGGCTCGCCACCGAAAACAACATCGGGTTCAGTTGCCCGCTCGGCGACGTATACATCACCGACCGGCGTCCGAGTGACGGAGGCACCAACGGCTGCGAGTGCGTCGTCGACAGCGAGGCTGGTATCGACCGGCGCGGCAACCCGATCACCCTCGCCGGCGGCCGCTCGAGCGAACAGGGCAAAGAGGGCGTCTTTGGGGACGAAACGCCCCCGCTCGTCGACGGCCATCATCCGGTCGGCGTCGCCGTCATGGGCGATTCCGAGGTCGGCATCCGTCCCCGCAACGAACGCCATCAGTGCACCCAGTGTTTCCTCGTTTGGCTCACTTGGTCGCCCCGGAAACCGACCATCGAGTTGGGCATTGAGCGTCCGGACGTCACAGCCAAGGTCAGTGAGAGCATCCGCCGTGACACCACCAGTACCGTTCCCGACATCGACGACAACCGAAAGCGGCCGGGCAAGCGAGACGGCCTCCCGAAGTGTCTCTGCGTGCCGGTCGATGACGCCCTCGAGCCGTGATTGTGAGCCAATCTCGTCCCACCGGGCGAGGTCGTACGATTCAGCCTGTACCCGACCAGCAATGGCCTCCCGATCGGCCGGCCCAAACGCCTTGCCGCTCGCCGTCCAGAGTTTAATCCCGTTGTCCTCCGGCGGGTTGTGTGAGGCCGTGATGACCACTCCGGCATCGCCATCGAACCACTCGACCGCTCGAGCGACTGCCGGTGTGGGTGCAACACCGACCCGTACCACGTCAGCACCACCCTCTCTGAGTCCAGCACTCAGCGCATCACCCAGAAACTGTCCGCTCTCTCGAGCATCGCGACCGAGGACAACACGGTTGTAGCCTTCCGAAGCGACCGCACGGCCGACGTCAAGTGCGAGTTCAGCAGTGACCGCCTCACCGACGGCACCGCGGATGCCGCTCGTTCCAAACATAAGTACCACTCACTATGTGAGGAAGGTAAATATGTGTCGACTACGAGGGAGACCCAGCAGAAACTATTGGGCGGGCGGCCGCGAACCCCCGTCGGCTCAGGTCGGGTTGCTTTCCGGTTCTCGTTTGCCGTCACGCGTTGACGGCTG
>LFCJ01001840.1_pt1 | contig 15105 bp, 14 predicted proteins | sample 643141 | NCBI WGS metagenome assembly LFCJ01 (sample SAMN03766243, study PRJNA286221) | soda lake metagenome | biome: soda lake; feature: Kulunda steppe; material: water; isolation source: sample B1-Br-g2 brine of Lake Bitter-1 | place: Russia: Kulunda steppe | collected 2010-07 | reverse complement strand
GGGGGGGGGGGGGAGCTGTTACTTTGTGGGTGATTTACAGCACCATGTGCACATAGGCTCAGGAAGCATCATCCTTTGTCAAAAAGTAGCTGGATAGAAGTGTTTCACTAACAGTGTATCTCCTGCCTCATGTACCTCTCCTGTCAATTAAATGAGGAACTGTGTTTTTATCTGCAGGGCGTCCCGTCACTGAGCTGACTCTGAATTCAAGGCTATTTATTGGAGGGCATAGAGAGCCGCAATCCTGCATCCTACAAACTCTTTGCTCAGTCGAACGAACTCCATCCAAGACCCTGCTGCCCAGAAGCAGATATAACGGGGAAAGGACAAAAATCCTACTTGCATGGGAGGGCTGCTCCCCTAGATGTAATAAACAATGCGCCTCTTGTAGGATGGAGGGAGTTATGTGGATAAGCTTTGTGGACCATTTAACATTGACTTGTTTTTTTGTTTCATGATTCACCCTGTGTACTGCTGTACAACCAAAAACTCGGCTGCTGTAAGTATTCTGAGATGTGAGTTGTGCAAACGTCCCTGACTGCTGCAAGGCTTGTGACCAAACTTGACCACATGCCAGTCACTGACACGGTGTTCAAGCTCTGCATTGAAGTGTCATGCCACGCAGCCTGGAATGAGGAAAGTTCAGTAAAGAAAAGGTAAGCCCTGTTCCTTTAGGCAAAAGGAGAGTTACACAGCATGCATTTAATGGATTGTAAGCCTTGGTGCAAGCGCTGCGAACATCAAACATGAGGGAACATAGCCCACTAGAATCTAATGTCTAAGATTAGGGGATTGTTGCCAGATTTTATGGATTACAATTACAAAGATGGTCAGGCCTTCAGTCAAGAAGTGGGACTGCTTGCCTGCTCATAAATTGCAAGATATTCATGTAGGTAAGGTTTCAAGGCTGTATCCGCCGAACAAGGGCAGCTTAGCCGGTTGGTGGCCTCCAGTGAGGTTCGAACCCCGAACTCACAGGTTGCGAGGGTGGATAATCGACTCTCCATCACAGGTGCCCCGCCGCCTGCTCGAGTATCCGGAGCATATTCATATAGGGTTACAAGAAAAAATTAAAGTTAGAAAGGGTTAACCGCCAGCCAGATCGTTAGGCTGATTGGTTTGTTGCTGGTCTTCGCCAGCCAAAAAATAGTCCATAATATCCGAAATGAAATGGCAGAGTCTATTGTGCCGTTGAGAAAGAAAATCAAAGACAGTCTGACTAGGCAAGGCATGTGGAATATAAGGCGCCTCCATGGAAAAGGATTGGCAGAAAGGGAAGAAAAGGAAAGAGTACTTTCTTCTGAGAGAGCACACAAACAAGTCTTGACAGTGGAAAAGAACATGCACAACATACAAGGAAAAGGCCTTCAGTCAAGAAGTGCTAGCCTGCTCATAAAAAACTATCAGTACATGAAGGAAGAAATACAGCTCATTGTTTTCCTGGCCCAAAAAAGTACACATTGTTTAAGCCTGCGGAAGAAAAAAGGGAAGCATCAGTCCTTCAGAGAGAGACCACGTGTGGATGGATGGGTGCAGTGGAAAAGGACGTGTTGCTCATCCTGTACATCATGAGCATTACACAAGTCACAAGTAGGGGAGGTATTGTGAGTCCAGGTCACAGTTTCAATTCGTAGAGTGTGGGCACGAAGTCTGATGCGAGCCACGCTGCAAATAATGCTGCGAGGAAGATCAAGAAGCACGGAAGGGTGTATGGCAAATGTGTGACCAGGGCCCTCCTGGTAGGGAGGACACGTCATTGATGGTAAGTGGAGCGTTTGCTCTTGCACTCTCGTGGATTTATATCAGAGTAAGGTGTCCAATAATCCAAGTGCCTCTCCCTGAGGTCCACAACAAAACGACCAAGATCAATGGGTTCACACTCCAGCAGCCTTTCCTTGAACAAGTAGGATTTTGTGAGACCATCCATAGCAGACAGGATGTGGGATGACCAACAATCATCGCATCTTGAGCTCAGTTGCATGTCAGCATGTAAGATCTTTCTCGCAGTGGAGCTACTGCTTTGGGTTAAAGCATTGTATAGCCGCACTGCCGCCCGGAACAAGTTCAACTGTACAGGCTCTAGACCACACTCGCGCATGACACACCAAGAAGGAGTTGTGTCCTTGACCATCAGAATTCTCTTGAGCACTGTCATTAGCCATTTTTGTAATATTCATGTAGGTTAGGTAACAAAGCCATACCTGCTGAACAAGGTTAGGTTACAAAAAACAGGCCTTGCAGTCAGGATATGCGACTGCTAGCCTGCTCATGGAAAGCTATCAGTGCATGAAGGGAAAAAAGAGAGCTTATTTTCAAAAGAAAGTTTATAGTTTTCCTGGTCCAGAAAAGCAGGCACATTCTCGAAACCTGCGGGAGGAAACAGAGACCCATAAGTCCTGTGGAGAGAGACCGCATGTGGATGGGCGCAGTGAAAAAGGACGTGTTGCTCATCTTGTACGCCATTAACATTGCACAGGTCACAAGAAGGGGACTTCCTCAGAGGTATCATGAGTCCAGGTCACTGTTTCAACTCGTAGGGTGTGGGTATGAAGTCTGAAGCGTGCCACACTGCGGATAACGTAACGAGGAAGGTCGAGGTTAGGTTATGTTTCGTAGCTGTACCTGCCGAGTGAGGGCAATTTAGCTGAAGCCAAACAGGCCTGCAACCGAAACCAACAAAAGGCAAGCGAGGAAGTTCAAGGAACATGTATCTGGGAAGGGTGTATTGCGAATGTGTGACCAGGGCCCTCTTAGTAGGGAGGGCGCACCATTGATGACAAGTGGAGCGCTTGCTGTTCAACAGCAAGTTGTGCTCTTGTAAATAAATCTGCATATCAGAATAAGAAGACCCAATAATAAGAGTGCCTCTCCCTGAGGTCCACAACAAAATGACCATGATCAATGGGCGCACACTTCAGCAGCCTTTCTTTGAACATGTAGGGAAGGTTAGGTTACACAGGTGTACCTGCCGAGCGAGGGCAAAGGAAAGAAAAGAAAGGGGAAACTACGCAGGCAGTAGAACCCCCCCTGCGTCAATAAATGGAGACACATTGTTCCGAAGTAACGAATGCCAAACCCCCACTAGAGACAGGGAAAAGAAGTACACCTGGAAAACCCCACCCAAACTTCCACACAGCAAGGACAGGGGCAAAAAAACCAGACATACACACCCACTTAAGCAGGCCCCAAGCACACAGCCCAGGCCTATCTCCCTGCCCACCAGACAAAAGAGGAAGAGCAAGCACAGAAGAATCCAACAGAGGTCAAAACCAGCTGAGCCATGCTCAGCAACTTAAGCCCCACCCCTAAGTCTTACAGGCTCCTCTCCTAACGCCTCAGCACAGACCCCCACTGCACAGGGGGCCCGCAGGAGCCCCCACAGGGCCCTCTCAATGGAAGGATGAGCACGCAGTTATGCAGACCCAATACCGAGGCACTTCACCTAGAGCACGCTGTCCGCCAGCGACTTCTGTGGCTACTGCTGTGCGACCTTCCTTCTAGCGCCCGTGCATGCGACCTCCAGCGCCCGGGCCAGCTCCAAGGCTGCTGCCTTGTGTGGAAAAACACTGTATGAGTCTAAGCCGGTGTGCGGACACACCGTCACCAGGGGACACCATGTGGAGGTGCTCATATATCGACCCCCCAGAGGGCAGCTTAGCTAAAGCCAGGCCTGCAACAAGGAAAAAGGCAAGCAAGGTTGTGTTGAACATGTAGAATTGTGGCAGACCATTCATAGCAGATAGGATGTGGGATGACCAGCAATCATCACACCGTGAGCTCAATTGCATGTCAGCATGAAAGATCTTTCTTGCAGTGGAACTGTTGCTTTAAGTAAAAGCATTGTACAGACGCACTGCCGCCTGGAACCAATTGAATTGTAGAGGCTCTAGACCACACTTGCGCATGATGCACCACGGAGGGGTTGTGTCCTTGACCATCATAATCCTTTCCAGAACCGTCAGCAGCCACTTTTGTATAGGATTATCCATTTCTTTGCCCTGTCGTTAGAAAGGGGTGGCCCAAACCTGGGTTGCATACATACCGGCAGGGATTGCGCATGTTTCAAGGAGCCAGATGTGGACACGTAAAAGGTTGGTCCTGTATAGACTGTTTGATGCAGAAAGTACCAGCTGTGAATGGATGTAGTGCTGCATCAGCTTTAATATTCAGATTTATGTCTGTCACATTGAAAGAGTCTGTTCAAGGGAGCTGCGCGCCACATCAAAGAGAGGGGGCAGATTGTTAGTGTTAAGAGTTGAAATACATCACCTTAGACTTTTGTGTATTGATAGTGAGAGACTTTCTTCGTGCGTACGCTCGTAGTTCGTCAACATGGTCTGCATGTGGTTAGGGTTGTTGGATATGACGGATGGTCATCTGCAAACAGCATGTGGGTCACCAGAAAATTTGGAGTACAAGTGAGCGCCTTTCACCCCATCTCCAGCGCTTTCAATATCGTTCAAGTAGATGGCAAACAGCAGAGGGGAGAGCGGACATCCCTGTTGAATACCAAAAAATGGCTGCACAGAAGCTGTCTTATCCCCTTAGGTTAAGTTACATTCTCTTAGCTGTCTTATCCCCTTAGATTAGGTTACATAGCTGTACCTGCCGAACAAGGGCAGCTTAGCTGAAGCCACCGTGGCTTTCAGTGACTGGCAAACAGGCCTGCAACCAGAACCATCAAAAGACAATTCATGTAGGAAAACGGAAGTTTTATTGCTGTTTGGTCATCAAGAGATCCTGTCTGAGAGAACAGGTGGGCACATTTCCTGCAGAGAGAGCCACCTGGGGGTGAGTAAAGAAGATGGCATGTTGCGCGTCCTGAATAGTATCATTTGCCTCACAATGGTTGCAACTCGTGGAAGACCTGTGATGCCTAGTGGCTATCTCATAGCAAAGGATGTGTACATTGAGTCTTGATCGAGCCAAGCTACAAATGACATTACGGGGTAGATCAATGAACATGTATTTTGGATGAGTGCAAGGAGATCACATCACCAAGGCCCTGGTTGTAGGTGGAGCACACCACTGGTGGTAGGTTAATTGTTGACTGTTGCACTCTCGCGTTTTTTCCCGCTCTCGCGACCGCGGCGTGAGTGCCTGGATTGTCGTGCCTAGGGTTTTAGAGCACCACGTTGCTTGTTTTTTGAGTTGGTTTTCGTTGTTACTCGTATGCCATCTCCCCTACTACAAATGACAGGAACCAATGCAGACACACTGGACAGGGATAAAGGCTCCCAATAATGCAGACGCCTGGTCCTGAGATCCACCACAAAATGATTGAGGTGGGCAAAAATAAAAAGACTACGCCAACAGGGGTTTCCCTGCTGAATTGAATTAACTTCATTAGTATAACAAACAATATTTGAATTAACAATAATTTCCTAGAAAGGAAAGGATTGCATCTGGTGCAACGCAAACCCCGACCATCAAATTAGGAAGAGGGTCGTTAGCAGGAGGTTTCTGAAAAGAACCCTGTGCTCAAGATCTTGGTCTGGAGCAGGAGGCGGCTTGTCACCCTCCAGATCCTCATTAGTTCTTCCTTTTCCCTCTTTGGGCCAGTGTGTCTCCTTAATTGATATAGGGAGTTTCACGGCCAATGTAGCTTTTTTTTTCGTTTCTTCTCTCTTTGCTATGTCTACGCAATTTTTCAACCTTTTACTTGTATTAATATTTTTGTTGCATATTGAAAAGGATGAATGACACATTGAGTATTCAGGCCAATTGTGATTTTCTTGACTTTACACCGATAGGCCAAACTTACTGAGAAGTTGCAAAGGCCTTACAGCCTCCTGGATGTCATTTTGGTGGCCATTGCCGGCAGTATGAAATCTGGTCTAGAAAAAGATTGCAATTTATCTTTTTTAAGATTTGGTAGAAGCTATCATGGAATGATTGGGGTAAAATCGTGTTGGCTACATGTGCCGGCAAGACCAGACTTCGTTGAGCTATCCGGGCTTCATTTCCAATGTCTGTGATAATGATGTTTCCTCCAAAATCGCCTTTGTTCAAGGTTTTGATGATAAGCCTGGAAGCAATGCTATGTCTTTCAGCCACCATGTTTTGAATTGAAGCATTTGGACAGCCAGAAAGAAAGCATATGGATTTGGCTACCTGGCTGGTGACACAACAGGCAAGATGTGTTAGTGGCTCTGCCATAGAAGTGGGCCATTTCATAGTGTATAGAGTGCCCGTTCTGTATTCCTTTTCTTTTTTCTAATACTTTTTCTAATACTTTTTTATTGACATTTTTATTGTATTGTCCCAACATGAATAGCTAGTCGTAACATTCACTGACAAAAGCAGTCTGATCCAATAATTGTAGAAACCTGCGTCTGTATTAGCATCTCCAAGTCCGTTATGCTCGCTCATGTGAGCTTGTAGATTGTCCTTCATGTTTTGTAGCGTAGCAAGGCTGGTTCTAGTGTCAGGTTGATCTGTCTCATAGTTCTCTTCTGCAAACCTATATATGCAAGAAAGGATTGCCGTCAGGTGAGGGTAGAAGAAATACATCATCATGCCCATAGTTAAAGAGGGAGGCATGTTTTGCTATGGCATTGGCAAACTCACAACTGCACCAATGTGGGCTTTGACTTTGCAAATGTTCCAAACTTTAGCTTCCTCGCAACTCAGGAGACAAAAGCTTTTTCCGGATCAGAGATAGGGAACAAGCACTCTGTGGCTATTTGAGTGCTTTTTGCCCTTAGTGCAGAAACTATGCCAGTCATTCCGTTTATGGTATTGTGTATCCCACTCCACTAGAATTCAACATAGATGGATTTTCGTCAAAGGTATTACAATTTTCGATTTCATCTTTCTTTTTTCACAATTCCTGTGCATTGTTGACTTTTGTTATAAGTAAGGCAACCGCCATCAGTGTAGGCGCACAATCGCCAGTCTGGAATTTCAATCTTAGATTTTTGTTTGTGAGCGCTGCAAGGCTAGGAGCCGTAGCGATAAATCTGTGGATTGTTATCAAAGCTGAGTCATTCGTTTTTCCTTAGACAATTGGTACTTCCCTTACTTTAACTGCTCTCTGAAGAAGTGGATGTTGGCAGGGCTTAAACATTGCCCCAGGATTGACAATAGTTAAGACTGCATGCCGGCTTGGGTTCCTCTTAAACAACATAATTTGTGCCTCTTTACTCCATAAAGGCATACATTTAAGGTCCTATTGAGGGGCTAGAATGCTTGCATTGTTTCCAATCCATAGTTCTTGTCGGCAGTAGGTCACAGAGGCCTGAGGGATAGTGCTTTTAATAGTACATTGTTCTGGAAGTTCTCTTAAGATTGGCATGTAAGAAATTGCATTAAGGCCTTCCAAGTTTAGGAGGAGCATAAAGGTAGCAGTGGTATCATCACTTGACAAAAAAGAGTTGGTTGCATGGCGTACCATGTCGAGCATGACACCATCATCTTAGAGAGGATGGCATACTGAGAAGCCTATGAACTTTGTAGCTTAAGGTTCGAAGTGGGGTCCAAAAATTTTACATATTTTTTCCCTCTATCGCTCTATGCATGCCACCAGGATTATCCTTGCTGGCGCAGTCTTTCTTCATTCTTTTCTCTTGAGTTGGATTGTGAGGGCTTGGCCTGCTGTGCCTGAGATTTCAGGACACCACTATGCTTCTTTTGGCTTTGAGTGCTCTTTCTATCTATCTAAAGGGGTCATCTAGGGCCTAGGCACCTTACGACCCCTCCACCAGCAAAGCAGAAACAAAAGTAGTCAATGAGTCAATGTGGATCAGGAGGGTGAGCTAGCAGTAACCCATTCCTGTACTTGATGATGAGAATTCACATAACTTCTCTTAAAAGCAGGCCTGGTATTTTTGCAATACTTGCTTCCACGAGATGAATGTGTTGCTGATGAGCTGACTAGAAAACATTTTTTGGTAGGCTGCTGCTGATGCTGAGAGTCCGCCAGTCCCTCTACACCTGCCCTACTTCTGAGTGCATACCTAGGTTGGGTATCTGGCGCATTTGTAATCTGGTAGGTTTTACTTGTATAGCGTTTGAGCGACTGCCAGTAAGTCTTTGTTAAGTAGGGAAGCAGTGAGGGAAAAGCCATTCACAGGTGATTCTATTGGTAAATCCTTCAGAGATAGTCTGGTGTTGACAACTTAATAGAATGTGTAGGGCACTGTCTGGATGATAACAGATGGGGCGTTGAAGACTGGTCGAGGTTTTAAAGCGTGTCTCCTTTGCTCTATCCAACTGTTTCCAAAGGTCTCCTCTGAAATTCAAATTCCATTCCCACTCCTCACCCCTTATCGTCTCCCTCCGCTGCTCATCCCCCTGCTGCTCATTCCCCATCTTCATCCACTTCCATCTGCTCCACATGTGCACTGCTGCAACCCCCTCTGCAACTGGCTCCGCAGCATCCTGCAGTCCAGCTGGACTGTTGACAGACATCTCCATGGAGTACTAGTCTCTGGCCAGTCATGCTGCAAACTCCTGGCGCTGTCATCATGATCAGCTCAGGCACCTGCTTTGCCACCTATTGTGCAGAGGGGCTGTGTAGGAACTTGCACGCGCCAGGGCTGAGCAGGTGGTTCTTGAGCCGCGTTGCCTTCAGCCTAGTAATCACTTATGAGTGTCCTCTAGAGATCTGGCAGTGCAGGCAGCTTTAGTCCACGGTTGTCTTGCCATCCTGCTGCATCTCCTTCCTCTCAAACTCTGCCTTTTCCCAGCTGCTCTTGACCTTCCTGCTACCCCTCCTCCTCTGCCCACCCACTACCAGGCCTGTGGGAGGTGGTGCTTGCAGCAGCTGGCTAGGCCAGGCCAAGCTCGACTGACCCAGGGCCACACGACCCTCTTAGCTTGATTGCTGGAGGACACGTTGCTTTGAAATTTCGTTCGTGAGAATTTTGGGCGATGAGCGTGCCTCTTGAGCTTGAGCTCGCTGGCCTCTGAGCCACAGATCTGTGGCTCTCTAGATCTAGAGTTCCTGACACAGCACCGTAACTTACGAGTTCCCACCGTCAGTATGAATTTCACCGTACTTGACAGTAACGTGACGTCAACATCAATTACGCACTGTAATTTACAGTGCCATTTCTGATTGATGCAGTATTTGCACAACACTGCCTGGAATGCTTGTCAACAACTTTTATAACTGAATGCCTCCATTCTTGTAACTTATACATATTGCTTATTTGTGCATGAGTGCCTGGATTGTTGTGCTTAGGGTTTCAGAACAGCACAATGCTTGTTATTTTAAGCTGGTTTTGGTTGGCGTATGCCATCTCCCCTACAGCAAATAACAGGTACCAACGCAGACACACTGGACAGGGGAGTAGGAGGGCAAGCTATGTAAACAATAACTGAGATACCCGCCTTCAGTACACTTAAGATTGTTTTGGTCATGAATAGCTGGTGTTCAAACTGTGCAAACATGTCATGCCACAACATGTCTTCGCCAAATTCATGTTTGAGACGGTGTGCTTGAGATCTGACAGTTGCTAGAGATATTTACTGCCTGTAAGCCTGGAGTATCGGAGGGCCAGTTTTTGTGATTTCCTATTTTCTGGCTTTGATTGTGGGTCGTCCCCACCACTGGACCCCCCCAAACATGGCCAATTAGCATTTTCGCCCACTTGCTGGCCCCATTTCCAGACCCAACCATGCACAACATGTACATATGTCATAAAAAGTCAGGCTGTGTGAGGAAATGCGAGGTGGGGGCGCAGCGTGTGCGCCTTTGGCTATTCTGGCACCGTTTTGCACTCTTTTTTGCAATTTTGGCAGGCAAATGGTGCATCCCCAAACTTGCTCCAATCCTGCCGCTTTCCAAAACTTTAGCTGCTCTTGCATGATGATTCGATGCTGCGAAGTTGGATTAGGGGGAGGCGGTCGGGAAGGTGTGTTCCGTGGGTGACCCTGTCGCGACCGGAATAGGGTCCAAACCCAGGAAATGCGATATCTCCGCAACAAATGCATGCTTTCAAACTAAACCACGTCTAAGGGTTGCGGGCAATCAAATTTAATATAGGAAATTTAAAATGGAGCCGATCGAGGGTGTGAGTGGGAAGTGGCGGGCCAAAACGTTTCGTAACATTTGCCTCTTTTGAGTGCACAGCTCAACAGGAGAGCTTTCCTCACCCAAATCCACACAAGATGTGCGGGACAATTTTACACATCTGCAGGCATCTTAAGCTCGGAGTTTGGGGCTGGGAGTGGGAAAAAGCGCGCACTCTTCCAACATAGCATACCATTTTTCCGTAATTGCCTTCCACTCACCGCACCAATTTCGACCCCAAGACCACTACGAGAACCGGAAAAATATGAGCTATCCAATGGTGTGCTCAGGTCAGGAAACGGTGCGGTGGATACAGAGTTATGCCTTGAAAGGCTTATTTGGCCACGTTTGCCTAAGAAAGGGGTGACTCAGCGGTGGGGAAGACCAGTGGAAAATTCGTCATTTTTTTTCCCAACAGGTCAGTGATACACGTAGTAATATATAGTTTTTATATATAAGTATATACCTATAGTTATATACCTAGGTTATACATAGCTTACGTAAGCTCGGAGGCTTTGGGGAGGGGAACAGTCTGGTAACCGAACCAAGTGTTTGCGTTATGTGATGTACAAGGGTAAAAAATTGACGACATGCTACAGCATCAGCCTGATTCCTGAGGAATGATGCAGCTCATGGTCTATGCAGGTCGGCAGGTTGGGGGACATGCCACCCCTGCTGAGCACGCCACTGCCCAAAAGGGGGTTAGGGCAAATCTTCCAGGCGCTCACGACCTAAACCAGCTTGTCTAAAACATCAAAGGTCCCCCTGACCCTCATGATGACCCTGCTGCAGCAGCCAACAAGACGGCTGGCTTGCTTGCCATTATCCAGCGGCGCCATACTGGTGGTGATAACTGAAATATGCACTGATAGCATGGATTGGCTGTTGTGTATTATGCAACCAACCATCAGCCGGTAGACTTAATGTTAGAGTGGCTGTTGTGGCTGCCATCTCTTGTGCAGACTTGTGGACTTTGCACGAGGTGCAGAGCTGACTTTGTCACGAGTTTTCCTTACAGATGTGCAATGGCGCTCAACAAATATGCCACGCACCAGTTACACTTTAAACATTGGAGTCATTTCTACCAAATCTACTTAACCTGGAGTAGAGAGGCTGGGTTTTTTTGCAGCTCATGGAACAACAATTTTGCAGCTGATCCATGAATTGGCCAATGCAGCCATGAAAAACCAGCGCGGTCAACATCAGGTCACCCGACTACATCAAGGCCAGCCAAAAAAGAGCGATGGAAAAGCTGGATGATGTCAAGCTGGATGTTAGCTCCCAAAGATAGCGCCACACGTCATTGCTCAAACAAACCCTTCACCGGAATCATGCCCTTCTCCATCAGGTTCAACTCCTGGCGGTCAAATAAAGAGAGAGTTGCGTTTGTTAGAGAAAAACTAACAAATGTAGTTTTTTGAACTGTCGAGAGCTGTTGCAAGAATTTGAATCAATACTGCGTGAATGTACTTAGGCAGTCAAAAAGAGGAAGGTCGAAATGCAGAGCAAAAGCAGGGTAGGATGCCTCAATTTTGTATTGCCAAATTTCAGGGCATACCTTCCTGAAGCGGTCAATCTCCTCCGGGTCTCCCTCAATGCTGATGTCTGTAGTGAGCTCATCATCCGCCGTTGCCATTTTCACTTTGACCTTCAGATCAGAGAGTATGAAGGCATCTCTCAAGACACCTAAACGCTAATGCTTAGGTGCGCTTTTTAGCTTAGAGCAACTGACATAGCAACCACACTAGCAATTGTGGGCAATCGCTGGACTCGGTTATATGTTATATGGGACAATCCAGGCACATTCATGAGGTTGATCGCTCTTGGGCCTCCGCAGCCCTTCAATGTCCTTCGCAGTATGTACGGTCCCAATCCTACTATCTGATCTGCCATGTTGGACCCAAGGCTGTGCATGGACAGGCTGCAGGAGGACCAAGCAAAGGCCGTGAACAGCCACAGCAAGCTGCTGGCCACCCTCATCCCACGCTGAAATAAAGAGGGGCAGCTCAGCGTGTTGACGCCAGCTCTCACCTCCTCTTGCCGAGTCCCTTTGCCAAGGTAGTAGAACCAAGCGCCGGGCGCAAGCAATGTCAGGGCGTACCACCAGTTGCCAATCTGGGGTACCACTAAGCTCATGACCAAGGCGACGCTGGCCATGCCTGCAAAGACGAAAGCGGAAATAATCAATTTTGGCTATCAAAATTCACAAAGCCTAGCCGAAGAGTCAAAATTAAAGGAGTTGAGTGGTGCACAGGGTTCGATAATGTGTACTTAGCAGCCAACGCGCGCAATGCATAGTAGCTGATACACTGCTAAGACATATCCTGATGTCGTGCTTTGGAGCCTTCATGCCTTGCTAGCTCCCCTTGTGCTTGGCTGTTTACAGCGCTTTGCAGGTGCCAAAGCATTTTTCTTTGCGATAACCCAACCAAGCTGGCGCTGTGCTGAACATGCAGCAGACTAATCTTGCACCATTTCTCCCTTCTTCTCATTCTAGGCAGGCTGTAGTGGTGCCTCATTTGCTCCCTTGGATACCCGGCAAGCAGAGGTGTTGATCTAAAGGCAGGCTGCAGGACTGCTTCACTAGCTCCCTCAGACACCCAACAAGCAGGTGTCTGAGTGCTCCCTGATGCAGCCTAGCGCAGGAAGCTCCACTGATGGGCAAATGATCAAACTGCCGCTCATGTACAATGTGCTGATGGCTCTGCGCACTCAGCACTCGCAGCAAGGTCTGGCAGAGAGGAATGAAAAACATAAAAATGCATGCAGGTGGTAAGGAGAAGCTGAAAGGGTGGTTGAGAGCTCACTGGCCCACCTCCAACTCCCCTCTCCATACCCTTCATAAGGGAAAGTCTTAAAGGCCACATTGAGAAACAACATTTTGTGAAAGCGCGTCTTGGTCCGTTCTATCAACACATGCTCCAACCCTGGTGTTGCTACGAGCTGACTGTGCACAGTGGGGTTGAGGAACGATACCTACAAGTCTATCTGAATGCACAAGGCACGATGGAGGTCTGTGCATGGAGAAGGTCCATTTCAACTCGTTCCTCAACTGATTTTCTTTTTTTTGGTCAGGTATACCCTCTCTACAGCCCTGCAGAAACTGTCGTGGTACCACCTACCTATAAAGGTGTAGAACGTCAATGCAGCTGCCTGCCCTCTGCTGGCACCGTAGGTACCCACAAAGGTGATCACATCACCCATCTCCTTGGTCTCATAGTTGTACCTACAGCAAGACAGCATTGCAGCGCACCACATGTGAGAGTTTCCAAGGCTCACGATCTATGGATGTTATTGACACAACAATAAATGAGGAAGCAAACAAGCTTTCATGCCTATGATAACCTCACAATAAATCTCCAGGTCCTCTCCATGAAGGGCACTTTGCCCTTGAGAGCAAGCATTCATGAATGACTTACAACAATAAGCAATTTTCTGCCATTAAGCAAGTGCGTAATTTCTGGGCTTCTGACAACGGATACACAGCGGGCAGAGGTGTGGGAGCAGGCATTTTTAAAACACACCAGAGCATCTCTCTCTTGCCTACGAGGTCCCCCCCTATTGCAAAGTCCACAATTCCCTTATGAGGTCCTTGTTCAAGAGAAATGGAAAGGATTGCTGAATTGAATTACTCGTACGCATTGTGAAGGCACTTGGTGGCTTCTAGGCAGCCAGGCTTTGTCTGAGGGCAGCAGGGCAGCTTAGTCCCTCTACTCACTTTTTGAAATAGGAGACAATCTGACGCGCCCGCTCTTTTAGAGGCATAGCCCCCTCCTTTGCAGGTCCAGCCACCTCGTACACCTTGCGCTTCTTCGCCGCCTTTGGAGCACGCTTTATCTGGCTCCAGATTCCTGTGCGTAACAGTTTGGTCAAAGCTGAGCTAAAGAGCATGGGCAGGAGGGGCATGGATCGCTCACTGCAAGCAGCAATGCAGCAAAACTTTGCGGGGACCTGTATGCTCATATGAGCATGCGCAAACACCCTTGCCATAATAAACTATTACCCTTACATGCAAAATTTGCTAGCATGCATGTGTACTACCTGGAACTGTCATGAGGAAGAGAGCAAAAGTGACGTATTGGCCAGGAGCATACACCCCAGTGAACGGGTTGACAGGCTCAAATGTTTGGGCACACGCCGCAGGTGCGTTTGCTAACAAAAAGAGGCTGAAGCTGGCGAGGAAAGTGCTGTGTGTAGAGCTGGGGCTGCTCTCTTGCTGTTGGTGAGCAGCGAGTCTGTGTGGAGGAGAGGGGGCGGTGGTAGGCTCCTGCTCTGTAGCCACAGGGCTGCTGCTAGGTCCCTGCACGCCACTTTGGTGACTTAATGCAGAAACAGCTATGAAGCGGGGATGCCGGATGTGGCATGGGCCTGGAAGGCTCCCCAGCCTCATGTGTGGCACGCAAGCCTGCTTCCCCTGGCACCTTGCCAGCATTTTGCTTGGATTCATGGATGAAATTATACGTTCCAGAAAATTTTGCTAAAGTAAAAGTAGCGCGTACGCTTCAGCGGTGGTCTTTGAATCCAGCAAGAAAAACGAGATCAATTTTTACTCCAAAAGGTATACGTGAAGAATAAGTTTTTAATGTTCAGATGATGGGATAAGTGGAGAAAATTGCCCAAATGTCTTGAATATACTTTTGAGCCCAGGACCCCCAAGTGAATTCTCAGCCCTGTCTACCTGTACCTGTAGGATATGGTAGAGGATGAAACCTCAATAAAGAGAGAGGACAATAGCAATGAGCTAGCTGGGACTTACGAGGATGAGGGAATCTACGAGGATGATGAAGAGGGTCCTGATGAGGAAGAGTTCCTAAGGGGTGAGGTTTCTGCTCGAGATTCTTAGATTGCATGTCTACATGCATTGTACCTGTACCTTGGAATCTGGTCAGATGCTGAGCTGTGCAGCTGCCGTCTCCCTCGTGCCCTATTCATCAAGAACTCAAGGTCTTTATTCAATTGGAAGCAAAGAGCACAGGTGGGCTTGCCATGCACCCTTGCTGTTGTGCATGCATATTGCAGGGGAAGGGGAGGAAGAAGAGGGAGAGGAGGGTGAGGAGGGAGAGGAGGCGGGGGAAGAGGGGGAAGGG
>LFCJ01001837.1_pt1 | contig 15117 bp, 18 predicted proteins | sample 643141 | NCBI WGS metagenome assembly LFCJ01 (sample SAMN03766243, study PRJNA286221) | soda lake metagenome | biome: soda lake; feature: Kulunda steppe; material: water; isolation source: sample B1-Br-g2 brine of Lake Bitter-1 | place: Russia: Kulunda steppe | collected 2010-07 | reverse complement strand
GAAAGGGAAGAAAAGGAAAGAGTACTTTCTTCTGAGAGAGCACACAAACAAGTCTTGACAGTGGAAAAGAACATGCACCTCATTTTGAACAGCAGCACAGGAACACTTGTCACAGTTGCCATTTCCAACGCGCCAGATGGAGGATTCCACCGCGAGAGTATGAGCTCGCAAGCAAAACCTACTCACATTCCTCATAACATGCTTAGGGAGATCAAGGTGCAGATAGCGAGGAGGCATCAGGGGGGCACCCCCATTCTGCACCCGTGTGCGTGAATCGGCTTGAAGATCTGAGAGGGGGCAGGCAAACCAAGAATGATAAGTCACCAGTTTGTTGTCGCTTTCCAGAGGGTTTATGTCAGCAATGTACCTCCACACTTTTCTCATCCTAAACCTCAGGTCAGCAGTGAAATCCGAGTAACAAACAGGGAGCCCAGTTAAGGTAAGGTGAGGTATGCATAGCCGTGCCTGTTGAACAAGGGCAAGTTGGCAAGAGAACTACCTTTTGTACTCACCACTGTCGCACCAGATTATTGCAGTGCCAAGAGCGTATGCCAGCAGTATTGCGACCTGAAGGTTGGTTGAGTCAGGTGGTCAAATATCTTCAAGTATCCTGTCGACGTTTCAGATCATATGGTATAGCTCAGGGTTCCATCGAATAGCTGTCACAGCTGCAACGGTTGCAGAGTGGGACCATTCGAAAACCTTCTAGTGGCTGGTCAATTTGTGGATGTACACAAGCACACCATTTGGCGCACGTAATGCTGCCGCTCAATTTCAGCATATGATCATCCACGATGGACGCCAAAATCACTGGATGAACACCCGATTCAATCAATTCGCCAATGTCACCATGATGGCTCTGCCACAAGTCTGAATCAGTTGCAATGTTGCAGACTGTTAACAGTCTGAAGGGTTACAAGAAAAAGGTCTTCAGTCAAGAAGTGCAACTGCTAGCCTGCTCATGAAAACCTATCAGTGCATGAAGGAAGAAGTATAGCTTATTGTTTTCCTGGCCCAGAAAAGCAGACACATTGTTCAGGGCTAGTCTGCTGAAGAAAATAGGGAAGCATAAGTCCTTCGGAGAGAGACCATGTATGGATGGGTGCATTGGGAAAGAATGTGTTGCTCATCCTGTACATCATGAGCATTACACAAGTCACAAGTGGGGAGGTATTGTGAGTCCAGGTTGCAGCAGTCTCAAGTGACACAAACAAACTTCTCCAGCAAAGATCATCCAGGTTACAAGGGTTCACAAGGTATGTAAGAGTGAGCCATCAGTCAAAAACGTGCGACTCAAGGCTGCACATGGAAAGTTCTTAGAGAAGTTGAAACACGCCCTTGCACAGCAATGCCACAAAGTGAGCCTGCACACCATCTTGATTGGAGTGATGGGGACTGTCTATGAATGTCATACTGATCAAACCCTCAGTTAGCTTGGCCTAGACCGGTGTAGAGTAAAAAAACGTACTCTTGATCTAAACACTCATTCTGTTCAATATGCAACAAAGATCATAAATACAAGCAGGAGGTTGAAAAACATCATGGAAAGAGCTATATGGCTCTTTTCAATACGAGGTTTGCCTGGTGCTTGCACCAAACTCTTTCCTCAATTCACCTTGTTAACTTGTTGGCGTAGTCTTTCTTTTTTCTTTCCATGTTACATACTAGTAGCTTTATACGCTGAACGCGGGCAGCTTAGAAAAGGGCAGCAACGATTCTCCGAGTTACATGCACAACGGAAGGGGTGTGTCACACACAGTGTGCCTGATGTAAGCGATTGACAGAATTATGCAATTTGCAACACCAGACGTTTTCAAAAGGTAGTCCATGATGTCTGAAATGGCAAGTTGTGCAGCAGATCATTGCAAAAACCAATGATCTTACACAGTTAACTGCCACTTTGTGGTGGATGCGTGTAACGCAATGAACACTTTACAGGGACCTTCAATTAAGAAAGCAGCCAGCTATTTACCAGGGGATCCTCAAGCGCGCAGTCTTTTTTTCCTTTTCTTCACACTTCCCTTCAACTGACATTCAAAATATATTGAAGCATGATGAATGGATACATCATGTGTCCTGTGCAAGCACTATGCAGCCCTCCACCATGCCTTCCTGCAATTGAGCAAATCGACTACCTCACAAAATGACATTGTGTTTGCTGAGGTATCGTATGGATCATGATGGTGGTCTTTTGACGTATACCAGAGAAAGGCTGGCCTATTGGGTATCTATATATTTTGCAGCCACGTGCTGAATGTGTCAGCAACTACAAGCTTTAACCTGTCTCAAAAGTATGCTAAACCAGCTGCATGAACGTCAAGTACATCTTTGATAAAAATAAGTCTACTATTTACAGCCAACAAACGACGTAAGGCCACATCAGGAGCTGTAGAAAGGCCACCAACCTCAGTCCTCCTTGACCCAGCTCCGGCCTTTATATCACGAGTAATTGTCCGCGTCCTGGCTATTCGAGGTGGATTCTGCCAAGACTTAGATTAGAAACGCATCCACACTTGTGAAAAGGCAGTTGTGGGTATTTTCAGCTGGCTCTAAACCATACACGAGAGCTTGATCACAGCACCTCATTTCTTATTCAAAACCAACCACCTGGCACAAGTATAGCAACCCTGCTGGTGGCGCAATGATTGCACACATTAATTCACAGTAGCAAAGGGCAATTCGCGGCTTTTTTAGCCTGCTACCCTCATATATGTACCCTGCCACGGGGGAAGGCACTGAAATGGGCACAGTCCTCACAAGCTGTCACCCATTTCCTTTATTGCTGCAGCACAGCCTGCTATAGTGAGTGCAATGGATAGTATGCAGCCCGTGACGCAGACCACGCGCTCCGCTTTTGGTAGCCGGAGAAGCTTCAAGGCCAGGCCGCACGGCAAGAGTAGCATTGCTGTAACCACCCCAAGCGCAGCAATCAGAGCCATGACCTCTGCAGTACACCAGAGGTTTTAGTACAATACTAGTCAGCTGTGCCTTGACGCCAAGCCTTACAGATTCCAGGACCTTCAGCATCAGGAATGGCATGTGTGTTTTAAAGGGGACAACAACTAGTGATTCTCGCAGGGAGAGAGCAGGCAGTAGCGCAGTTGATGAATACCGGGTCATCCAGTGCACTACAAAAAAAGTGCAGCCCGTTGCTGCGCAAACAAAGCCCTGCAGTTTTGCATTGAAAAGAGTAAGCTTTCTGGTTTCTGGAACAGTGGCTCCAAAGATGTCTAGCATCTTGCAAGTATACATTGATGTTGCCAAACTGGTCATCACACATACAGCACTCATGTGACAAGAATCACTTATCTCACATGTGCTACACGTACCGAGCATGTACAGAAAGTCATATCCATTTACCCATACATCCCCATTCAGGATGAAGGCTGAATTTTGATATGCATGCTGGCCCACCTGGTACAAAGGGAAGAGCCAAGCTGAGCGCCCAATATAGGACCATGAGAGAAAACGAAGTGAATGCCTGCAGCCGTGCGAGTTGGAAGGGCACATCAGCAGAAATCCCAGCATTCATTGCACAACTTGTCAGAGATCCCTGCATACATCGCACAAACACTTGGGGAATTTGAAGTCTTGCCCAGAACAATAAACAATTGCAGGCTAAAGGATGTTCCATGCTTCATTCATCTAATTAAGATTAGAGTCCTATGAGGCATACAGTCAAGGCCATAGCAGGATGGCCAGGGGAGGCATACGTGTCTGACATCAAAGACCTCCACATGCATACGCTTCATCTGCAGGGTACATCCACGAGCAAGCGCTTCTAACACAGGACAACCTTCACAGGCAGGTTCGTACCCAAAGTGATCGCTTGGTCAAAGCGCGCTTTGTTGCTTGCTGTTCACTTGGCAATGGCAGCGAGGACCGGGGAGCCTGAAGTAAGACATCCCTGCAAGGGCAATACCAGAAGGTCCCACCCATCGGTAATTGCACAGTCCTGCACACTCCTTGAATGCCAAATTCACTGTGCGTGCTGCAGACCAGCCCTGCACATCCTGCAGGTGCAAGGAGCAGCGATGCAACCAGCACAACCTCATTGGACGACCTGCCTCTGCTTGCAGGACTGGACCGGTCTGTGTGTGCTGCACAAGAGTTTGCAGCTTTGGCAAAGCCCTGCTCACCCACACCTGCCATAGCCCCGCTCATCCTCTGTGTACAGCACTATCTGGTGATTTCCAGAGACCCCATCTGACTGGAGGGTCTGATGCTGACTACCAGCTGTTGAGCCGGGTCCTCCTGTGCCATCAGGCTCCCCATCGGCCTCCTGGGCACCATCCTGAGGGGCGCCCTCCAGAGATGGACTGTCTGAGTGGTGCTGCTGCTGTTGCTGGTGTTGGTTTTGGTAATGCTGCAGCTTCTGCTGCTGCGGCGACTGTGGTAGCTGCGTATGGGCCAGATCTGGGACCGTTATTTGCCATGACCCTGGGCTGCCCCCTGCAAAGAAGCAATGAAGCGGGAGACTGCAACAGCTCCGCGGACCAAGCATGCAATGCAGAGGTGTATGAGTGCACACGTGCGTGCACCTGAATTCTGTGCAGAATGGCTGCGTGTCTTGGGAGCTGCGGAGCCTTGCAGTGCTTTCCCTGGCGTGACATCAACGCTCTGTAACACGGAGCGCATGCGGATGGGCGCAACCGAGGCACGCATGGAGCTCTTGTGATTTGTAGGCAGAGCACAGTTGACACGTATGAGGGCTGTCAGAGTGCCAACAGGGCACAAATGTAGCTTCCACACGCGGCGCATCCAAGACCTGTTGCCTGAGCCAAAAGCAGTCTGGTTTCATGCAGCAGGCACCTGGTGTTCCAGTGCCAACAGGATGCACTGGAGCTCTTGGCAAGCGGGTAGGCATCAGGTCCTCTTCTGCTGGCCGAGGGGGCAGCAAGGGCTCAGCCAAATCCCCTCCCTGCGCAGCCTTCTTGTGTGTGAGCCCCGCATCGCGTGTCTGCGCATAAGAAAGCTAGCAAAGCAACCTGCTTAGGAGACAGCTGTGGACAGTTTGGCAAACAATGGGGCATTTGCAAAGGACACAACGCTGGAATAGCTCCACTGCTCCAAGAGGACTTTCGAAATATTACACAGGTGTGGTCTAAGCACGGCACATCTTGGTCAAACTTCTGGGTCCACTTCAGTACACACCTTTGCCAGGCTCTCCCCCTTGTCAGTGCTGGAGGCATCCCTTGTCCCTGCCCCAGCCACAGCGCAGTCATCTTCCTCGGCAGCTTCCTGACGCTGCCTTTGGACTGCCAGCTTCCTAGGTGCACAGTGCGAGACAGCTTGCGTATGCACCTTGGTGCCTGAATATTGCTCTTATCCTATTTCACGCTATTTTACGGTTTGAGAACGATGCAGGCAATGTGGTGGGGATGCCGTGGCACGAGCTGGTGAGTTCTTGTGCAAAGATGGCAGGCCCACACAGGCAAGGCAGCTTACATTTGCTGTGCTACGAGAAAGAGGCCGCCAGATTCACCTTGTCAATTTGTAAGGGGCGTATCTGTGGTGGCCCCAGCGGCCCCCAAGAGTGTGGCCGTGCGGGGCGGGCTTGAACAAGCTCGGACGCAGGGCTTCCAGAAGGAGCTGCACACAGGGGCAAGCAACATCCTTACACAGGCAACACGCATGGCTTGACTCATGCCTCAAGCCCCATGGTGTGCAACAGGGTGTTAAGAATGAAAGCACCAAAAGCTCGTGGTCTCTCCACACTCATTCTAAGGAACGGAGCACCTGAGTGCCTATCTAAGCACTTTGCACGGCCATTATCACATAAATGGCTTGCAAGGACACGGCATACCTGTGTACATACGTTGATTTGCACAGCCATCATCACATAAATGCCTGACAGGACTCCGGCATTGATGAGCTTGGTCCACATGTCGGGCCTGAGGCTGTCAACAATCGGGCGGTTGAGCTCCAGATGCCCACCAAGGCAAGCGTACCTGAGGGTTGAGCAGGATGCAGAACAGAGTCCGCACAAGCAAAGCAGTTTGAAACAGCTCAAACATGGCCTGCACTTTCCTGCCCTGTCACACACCCTGGCAGATGCTTGGAGGAGAAGAGCTTCCTTGTCCTGTTGTTTTCCAACGGCCTATATCTTGCAAGGTCTCCCCTAGTCTAGGTATATAACAAACATATGTACACAACAAATATATTTGCATGCTACTATTCACAAAGAGAGCTGTTCTGAAGATGTCTGCATGCTCCTATTCACAAGTATCTGGCGGACATGCTATCCTTGCTCTGGTGCTGTGTTGGCAGCATATTCACAAAGGAAAGGAAACAAAAGTAAGTCTCAGGCTCATAGAGAGCGTGCACGCTTATAGTGCGCGTGCATTCACTTGCGATGTATGAATCTGTGGGAAGCAGGTAAGTTGGAAGGCAGCACACACACCCGTGCACACACACACACACACACACACACACACACACTCACCCAACAGAGGCCACAGCAGAAGCCACCAGCAGCAACAGCAAGGAAGCAAGAGCCGCGCTGTATGCAAACATCTTGCGCTGACCAGCCATGGACTCGATGAACCTCCCCCAATTTGCTTGGCCTCTGCATTGATTGATAACGATGTTGAATGTCTTCAAGGCAATGCAAAAACAATCTTTCAACGATTCTGCTCATGGCTTGCTTGAGGCAGCATTCAAAGACAAGGAGCAAACAGGTAAGTGGTTGCCCATTCAATGAAACGATGAGCCAAAGTTTCTGACGGCTGCTCCTTACCCAAAAATAAACAGGATATCCAGGACTCCGATTAGCTTTTGGTTCAAGCTTGTTGGGGCAATCAGGTGCGTCACAGCCCCCTGCACGTGAGTTTTTCTAGTCATGTGCTTCAGCATATGGTGTGCTTGCTTTACTATCACAGCTGTTAGGTAGGTCTTTGATGAGAGCAAGTGCAACCTTGCCAGAATTGTCTGCTCACAACTCCACGTACTACATGCTGGCACAGCGGAAAAATATACGCAAAACGCCACCAAAGCAATCCCTGTAGAGCCTAGAATTTCAGCAAGCATCCAAAAAAGCGCATGCCAACCTCGTCAGGGCGCGGTTCCACGAAGAGGAGCTTGGCGCAGAGGGTCGCCATGGCTGCAGCCATGGATCCGCTCCCAAAGGTGCTCAGCCAGCCAATCTGCACGATTGTCCGCACACAACTACCTAAGTATTAATCAACCAATAATTCAACCAGGAATGCCAGTGACTCTTTTGAGCCTGCACTCTCTGATTGAATGCAGCCCTCTCTTGCCCATTGATGGGCGTCTCTGGATACATGGCTTAGAAACAAGTTTAGTCGGGCTCACATCCAGAATCTGGAATATGGATGTACCAAAATGATTTGCCACTCCCATGTTTTCCCTAAGCCAATCGCACAAAAGAGATCCCAGCACATCCCTCCCTGAGCGCCCCCCTCCCAATCGCGGCAACTAGATCTTTGTTGGATTCCCCTCCATCTGGTCCCAAACGTGCCGCCGCCCAACCTCTGGTCGCACCGAAAGGCCTCTCGGTGGGATGCGCACTATTGAGACCATTTGCTTGTCTTGGGATGTGCACCAGTCTTCCCCTGATTCACACCAGCGGCCTTTCATCCTCCCCGCATCCACCCCACGACTGCCACAGCAGAGTGTGCCCGAGGTCGCTGAGCTCTGCGCGGCACTGCATGTGGCACCTCCGCTAGCAGCCCCCACACCAGCTGTCGGGCACATCCCCTCACCTCTCCCAAGTTCTCTACAAAGGATGTTGGGGCCAGCAGCAGCACCACGATGAGCCCTGCCCGTACCGGCGTCAGGGCGGACCCTTCGCCGGCTCCCACCACCTGCGGATCAGGGTCACTCATGCAGGGTGCGCACTTCTGTACTAGCAAGGCTAGGCTATTGAGTGTGCCTCCTTGGCCAAGAAGGTCAAACCATTGTACAAATATAGCAGCTTCATTGTACTCTCAGCCTGATGGAGGGCGTACTCGTGTGCTTGCAAGCGGACACACTGCGCTGCCCTCTCTTTCCTTGACCACGCCCCCCTCCGCCTGCGCCGCTGCCTGGCCCCCTCCCCTGCACGCCATTGTTGATATTGTTGGCTATATCGCTCAATGCGGGGGGGTGCTGCACCGTGCGGAAAGTGGGGGGCGGAATTGCGACCGAGGTGCCAACCCGATGCAAGCACGCGCGCGCGTCGGTGCCCTCCGCGCGGACCCCCCCCCTTAAGCTCCCACCGCACCCGTCCCTGTTACCGGAACGTCAACACACACACAGTGGGCACCCAATCGCGCGCCCTGGGTGCGGGAACAGGCGCAGCGCGGCACTCGCAGGTCGTGCACAGGTTGCCCCGGAGTGCACTGTTCGCCAAGCTGCGACCACCGGCGGAGTCCCCGCGTACTGCGCTGTCCAGCCAGCATTGCCTTATGCCCCATCGCCTAGCTTTCACATTAATCTGATAGTCCCAGAAACGGGCCAACTACCCGTACAATTTGGTGCAGACAATTTGGTGCAGACAACTTAGTGCAGACAATTTGCTGTAGACACATGTCCTGAACAGGCAATCTAAGTACGAAACACCTGCATCAGGGTCACTCATGCAGGGGGTGAGGGTGATGAGGGCTAGCACATCTGCACCAGCAGAGGTGCCCTGGAGATGCGAGCAGTCCTACCAGGTGCCTGCAAAAGCTAACACACTGCCAGACCGACAGCTTGTGCTCCAAGATAATGCGGATTGCCTCACTTGCATGAGTGCGCCGCGGGACACGAGCTGGAACACCAAGGGGGCTGCGTACGCTGATGCGTACACGAGCGTCGTCAGGGTAGGTCCCCAGAACTTGAGCGCGCCTGAAAGGTCGTATAGCGTGGTCGCCCATGGCATTTGTGCAAAGAGCCTAGCGTACAGCAGTCCGGAGTATGCCTGCATACGTGCCAACGGCAGCCATGCGTCCTCTCATCTCATACTCCTGACGAAGAGGATACGTGACACCTGTCATTCACACCCTCAGCAAGTTGACGTACACTTTTCAGAATTCAAACGCTGCACCCAGTCCCACTGCAACATTTGAATTCAAACTTGTATGCAGCCACTTGATGTCCAGATACTCACTGATGAGGAGGCAAACAGCACAAGCAAGGCAGCGCCTGGGAGCCAGCCGAGCCTCTGCATGTCCGTTGGGCTCACGAGAACTGGATGACAGGGGGCAAACGCGAGAAACGGAAATGTCATGAGCAACAGGCACAATATTTTTTGAAATTTATGACATAGATACATGTAGCATGCTGTCTTAACCTTTCAGGTCAATCAAGCAGTGTGGCTCACAGCTCGAGAACCTCAGCACAAAAAAACCAGCCCGAAGATTTCAAACGTTAAAAAACATGATTTGCAGGATTTTGAGGCTATAAAATCTGTAGACTGTATCTGCAGAGGGTGAATAGCTATTGGCGTCCGTAACGCGCGTGCTCAGGCATGTGAAAAAGTGAGTGACATCGTGCTCACAGTGCTTTCTGTCATGAACAGTCAGTCACAAGCCTCGAGGATCGCCTCAATCGCACTGCAACTTAGCTCGTTGGAGCTCTGATCAAAGCCCTATGCAACAGGAGCCCAACACCTCGGCCATCAAACGGACCATCAAGCGGATCCGTCAATGGCCAGCCGGTGCAGGGCATGCTCATGGACACACCTACCTCCCACTCCCATCAGCGATGAAAGGATAATGGCTACCATTAGTCTCCATCCCACAGAATCTGGGGTCCCTACTTGACTGCCGTCTTGCCTCTGGTCGGGGAGGGCCATCTAGGGTTTACTTCCGACAAGTGTCCGACAATTTCAAAAGAATGCAACAGACTACTTGTCAAAAAAATCCAAAAAAGACTTCTTACGCAACTCGAACTGAAATTCTTCATTACTGATTGATTGTGGTAAACTGCCCGTCCTGACATTTGTGTACTACTCCCTCACTTGATTGAAACTAGCATAAAAAAGCCTTACCCTTAGCTTTACCCTGGTGGCTGGCACCAAGGGAGCTCGCTACAAGCACTAATGCACCGAAAATGATAATTGTATTTATTATTGATACCATTATCATCTTGCCGTGGCCCTCTTTTCTTGTTCTGCTATTCAACGTCAAGGTTGGCGGACTCAACGAGGTCACCCATGCCCACAAGTCCCTTCTCGTGGCGCACCTTACCCTCCTGTTGGCACGCTGGTGTGCCTTGAAAGAGAAGCTGCCTTAAAAAAGCAGAGTCATCAATGCTGGTGCTCACACAAGTTCGTTTGTCTGATGGACAGTTGGCTAGTGTCTCTGACACCTCCAGAGACACTAGCCAACTGCACTACTAGCAGAATTAGATACCAGACGGCGTCTCTGGAGCTGGAGCAGTCTCTGGAGCAGTCTCTGGAGCTGTCGTCGTGAGACTACGACATTAGCCAACTGCACTACTAGCAGAATCAGACATCAGACGGCGACAGTTGGCTTGTGTCTCTGACACCTCCTCTACAATCACATGTACAGATGAAAGTATTAACATTGATAAGCAATACGTAAGACACAGAGCGTGCCTTTCCTTTTAGTTTCCTAATGACTGCATTGGACTAGCTAGCTCCAGCAGAAGCATCTCAAAGCTAGCACTGTCAGTCATGCTCATCACAGCTTAGTAGAGCCGGTGTGAGTGCCAGGCCATTAATGCGGCTGGCAGGCTGCTAGCTGATCTGGCTTGCTGTCCAAATGGCATTCTGGGCGCAGGCAGGGTGTGCGGAGATGATGCATCATGCCCATATGGGCAGGCCAGCTATGTGGGGTCGCCTGGGCAGGACTCCTGACCTCGGAGGTAGCTAGTCGGCCTGACCACATCCTCATGTCTAATGCCTTTTTCCGGCTGGCAGTGAAACACATCAGTGATCACTGCACGTTGAGCTTGCGCTTCTTGGTTGAGGAGGCTGGTTTGCTTGCAGGTTGGTCTCTGAATGCTGGGCATAGGTGAGCCTTTGGGGGCTGTGGTGAGCGCTTTGCTCTCCGCTGGCGGCCGGATAGGTGTGCGGCTTACGTAGCAACCCTCAAAGCCAACTCAGTCTTCCAGGGCCATTTGAACAAGCTGTTGCCAAAAAGGACCTAGAAAAGGCGTGTTGTCTGCTGCGATCTTTGGTAGTGCATGCTGCTGGTGAGCCTCGAGTGGACATGACCAGAGTCTGTGCGCACATTTCAAGCGCAGTCGCGGGGCCGCACGGGACCCTCCGTGGTTCTTTGATGAGTGTGCTATGCTCCGCCGTCAATGCAGGGAGGTAGTGCGTAGTGCGCAGGCAGTTCATGCTTGCAAGGAAGCTCGCAAGCTTTACAGGGCTTCTGCGCGGCAATCTAAACGCGCCCACAGTGAGCACTTGAAGAAGGCAGACCTGCATTCCATGTTGCGCTACCCCCAGCGCACACACCAATCCCCGCTTACTGAACAAGCGTGGCAGACTTACCTAGATGATGATTTTTGTCCTCCTGGGAAGGTGCAGGACTCATGCCCCTCACCTAGTGACATGGCTGTCCCCCTTGGCAGAGGCCACCCCCCCCGGCTCAGCTGCTTGTAAACGGTGCAGCAACAGGCTGGTTCCCCCTTCCTGACTCCATGCCTGCAACAGATGTAGGGACCATGTGCTCTCTCCTTGCCGAGCACTTGAAGCACTTGAAAGGTAGCTCCTCCTGTGGCTTGGATATGGTGGCCACACCTTTTCTGAAGTATGCAGTATCGTTATGTGCCTAGGGCTGAGTGTTGTGGTTTTGATGCGGTGCATGTTCTTTTGCCCCTCCTGGCCCAGCTCTTCCTGCGGTCTTTTAAGAGTGCTCGGGTTCCAGCTGATTGGAGAGTTGTGAAAATAACCCCGCTGTACAAGAAGGGCCCCATGCTTGACCCCGACAGCTATCGCATGCTGGCGGTCAGTGGTACCATGTGCAGACTGTACGGAAATGTCATTCGCTCCCTGCTTACAACTTGGTACATATCAAAAAGCAAAATACCGGACACACAGTTTGGTTTCTTCCCAGGCCGGAACACCCTACAGCCCATGTTCATCCTCAGGCACCTGCAGCATGCTGCCCGCACCATTAAGCCAAGCAACTCTTCCAGGCTGCACATTGCTTTCATTGATTCTGAACAAGTCTACGACACTATCCCCAGGCAGGCTCTTTGATCACAATTTCCGTCGCATACGCATGCCTGCAACTCTCCTTTCTGTTCTTCAAAGCCTGAATGCTGGTGACCAGTACCTCCTACAAGACGGGCATAAAGCTGCAAGGGTTAAGCCTACTGTGGGTGTGAAACAAGGTGCCCTTTGTCTCCTCTGCTGTTTTCGTTGTACATTAATGACATTGGTACAATTGCTGATGGAGTGCAAGGAGCAGTTAACGGGTCAGAGGATGTGCGGGTCACGCACATATTGTATGCAGATGACCTGACTCTACTAGCTAATGCCCCTGATGCCATGCAAACCATGCTAAATAGGCTTCTGGTCTATGCACGCTCCAAACACCTGACCATCAACACTGCTTTGCAAAAATCATAGGTGGTCCATTTCAACTCTAAGCGCGGTGCTCAGGTGTCCACTTTTATGTTAGCCGGCGTTGCTTTAAAGTGCTCTGACTCATTTAAGTACCTTGGCATGACATATCACCGAAAACTCAACATGACAGCCTTGTCTCAGCATGCAGCTATACCAATGCTTGCAGCAGCTCATCGAATATGTGGGTTTGTGCGGGACACTGCCCTATATGACAGACCTTTTGCTTCCCTTTGGCTAGCTAAGGCATATGTAGTGCCTGCTGGTATGTATGGCTGTCAGGTTTGTAACTCAGGGTTTTGGCGCGAAGGCAATGTATTATAATACAGGGTCTTAATTAAGACCTACACTCCAGGCATTACATTTGAGTTTTTTAAAGGCCCTTTATGCAGCCCGGGGCACCCTGATGTGAAGAGGTCTGCACCTAACTCAGCTGTACTACATGAGCGTGCGCACAACCTCTATTGGTCTAGAGCTGCCATTAGGTTTTACAACGGGTTGTTGTCCTCTAACAGTGCCACTCTTAAGCAGGCCCTTCATGCAGACCTGAAGCTGGTGCCTCGGGCTGAAACATCTTGGGCTTCGGATATTATGCGCGTCTTTGAGGGATTGCGCGGCTGCGACACATATACACAAGCTTTCTTGCAGGGGCTCCCTATTTCTTACTTAGTTAGGTTTAACTGCTGACCTGAGGTTTAGGATGAGCTCATTCTTTCTCGAGAAAAGTGTTGAAGGATATTGCTGACATCACTATCAATCTTGGTTTGCCTCTCCCCTCTAAGATCTTTAAGCTGATTCACGCACTCGAGTGCGGAATGGGGGTGCCCCCCTGCTGCCTCCTCGCTATCTGCACCTTGATCTCCCTAAGCATGTTATGAGGAATGTGAGCAGGTTTTGCTTTCGAGCACATACTCTCACGGTGGAATCCTCCATCTGGTGCAGTGGAAATGGCCACTGTGACAAGTGTTCCTGTGCTGCTGGTCAAAATGAGGTGCATGTTCTTTTTCACTGTCAAGACTTGTTTGTGTGCTCTCTCAGAAGGAAGTACTCATTCCTTTTCTTCCCTTTCTGCCAATCCTTTTCCGTGGCCTTGGAGGCCACTAAATTTGCATGCCTTGCCAAGTCAGATTGTCTTTGATTTCGTTTCTCAGTGTCTTAGGTATCCTTTTGCTATCCACCAAAAGAATCTATGGCTTTCAGACATTAACTTCTTCTGCGACAAGCACCTTTTCAGAAGGCACCTTTTCAGGAAAAGTAAGCTTTGTGGCTGTGGTTGAACCAACCAGCCTCACAGCCAGTCTGACGATTAACCCTACCTTGCAACTTTGATTTCTTTTCTCAGCAGCGCAACCAAGTTCGCTATTCCATTTCATACATTATGGTCCATAATTTATGGATTACTCTTTGGAAAGCGACGACCAGTCAAAAACTAATCAGCCTTACGGCCAGGCTGGCGGTTAACCCTTACTTGTAACTAGAAATGCCATGGCAAAAAAAAAGTACGTAGGCAGTACAATTTCTCCCTACATCATAGGTGCGGCAAGTGATGGATAGTTGCCATTGCTCACACCACTCGGATCTGCACGATCACGATCCAATTTGGTGTCACCCACTACGGATAGGCCTTCAAAGTTTTAGGGTGGTCAAACTCGCTCAGCGAGTGCTCCACAGGAAAGCATAAACAGCCCAAGAGCTTGCAGCAAATTCTGCTGCAATCTGCTGTCTAAATTTGGCAATCATCATGCATAAAATGAGAACACAAGGGCCTTGCTGCCAGCAGCTCACAGGTCATCATAAGAAATCTGTGTCCTTTTGCTAACCATCTCCTCGTAGTCGGGATCACTATACTTCCCCATTCTCTCCTGCAGCTGCCAAGGAAGCCCCAGGCCTAGCCTGGATGCCGCCTGCTCAGGGAACCCTCCCTCCACCCTCTGCGCTGTCCCTGGGTTGCCCTGATGAAAGGAGCTCGCCGCACTTGCATATCGGTGCTGCTGCTGCTGCTGCTGCTGCTGCTGCTGCTGCATTGACCAGTGATGGAACTGTTGAGGAGGCTGGAGTGGGTACTGCTGCTGCTGCTGCAGCGGCAGCGGTGGCTGCGCCTGTTGCACATGATAGTATGGCTCCGGCGACTGTTGCTGACGCGGGGCCGGCTGTGGGGCAGGCTGCTGGCCCTGGCCCTGCATACGCATGAGGGTCTCGTTCAGCAGCTGATGCACCTCACGCAGTTGCTGCAGTCCCTGGTCTTCAGCTGGGGTGCCATGCAGCACAGCAGGGGTCGCGGATGACGAGAACAGGGACTGCTGCTGCGGCTGTGGCAGCGGCTGCGGCTGTGGCTGCAGCTGCTGTGGCTGGGTTTGCCAAGCCCCGGGGCCAACCTGCATGCTAGGGGCACCCCAGGGCACGTGCTGTGGCAAGGGGTGAGACGGGTATGGGGTTGAATGCAGGGGCTGCAGGTGCTGCGGCTGTGGCTGCGGCGGTAAGGGCGATGTGTGCAGGAGCGGCTGTGACGCGTGCCAGAGCGGCGCATGCGTTGAGGGTGGGCCGTGGGGGAGGTAGGGCGGCATGTGGGGCGCCACCTGATGAGTGTGCGGGGG
>LFCJ01001834.1_pt1 | contig 15128 bp, 18 predicted proteins | sample 643141 | NCBI WGS metagenome assembly LFCJ01 (sample SAMN03766243, study PRJNA286221) | soda lake metagenome | biome: soda lake; feature: Kulunda steppe; material: water; isolation source: sample B1-Br-g2 brine of Lake Bitter-1 | place: Russia: Kulunda steppe | collected 2010-07 | reverse complement strand
CGCGTGCTAGTCTATCTACAGAGCGTTTATTTGCGTGCAGGAATCTTCACAGCTGTGTGCGCGTGTGTGTACGTGCGCTTGCGCGTTCATGTGTGATTATGTGCATGCATGCGTGTGTGTGTGTGTGTGTGCATGCGTGCACGCACGTGTGTGCAGTTGTGTGTGTGTGCGTGTATGTGTGTGTGCGCGGCTGTGTGCGTTTGTGTGCATCTGTGTGTGTGGGTAAGTGTACGCGTGCATGTGTGCTGGTGTGTGTCAGTGTGTCAGTGTGCATCTGTGCATTTGTGTGTTTGCATGCTGTGAGTGTGTGCATGTGTGTGTATACATGTATACATGTAAACATGCACGCGCCCGCGTGTGTTCCACTGCAGGGTATAAGGTGTGCTGGAGATGTCACGAGAATAAATGGGGCCTTCCTTAGATAAAACCGTCTACGCGCTCGCGTGTGTATGAGTGCGTGCGCGTGTCATTGTTGTGCTTACGTGTGCACACATGCGCGTGTGCGCGCACATGCGTCTTGTGTGTGCGCATGCGTATGTGTATTTGTGTGTGTGTGTGTGTGTGTGTGTGTGTGTGTGCATAAACGTGCGTGTACGCGTGAGTGCGCGCGTGTGCAAGTGCGTACGCCGATGTGCATGCGCACATGTCTGGGGCCATGTGTGTGTGCATCATACAAAACGCATACTCGCCCACCATGCACTCTTATCAAGGCACCTCTCGTCTCAGAGCATATGACGTCAGGAGCACAATTCTCAGAGCATATGACGTCAGGAGCACAATTCTCAGAGCATGACGTCAGGAGCACAATTTTCAGAGCATATGACGTCAGGAGCACAATTCTCAGAGCATATGACGTCAGGAGCACAATTCTCAGAGCATATGACGTCAGGAGCACAATTCTCAGAGCATGACGTCATGACGTCAGGAGCACAATTCCGCCCCACGGAGCAGCCGAACTCGACTGCCAAGTAAGCGGCTTCTGGTAATTTTCCGGCCTGCACGTGCACTGATATTGGTCCTGCAGTGTGTGACTCTTCGCCGATGGAGTGGCTGACCTACCACACCCTAATAAGTTGGCAGAGCTCAAGAGGACCCCGTGCTCACAAGCCCACAGGCAGTACATCTGGACCCAATGGCCCTGCCAGTGCATCAGATTCAAAGTACCATAAGACCCCCACGCCTTCGCGACACTCATTGTCCACTCAAAGCTTTTGCCAAGGCAGCCCGCGCATCAAAAATAATCCACTTAAAGCTTGAGCCATCGCTCCTCGAAGCTAAAGCCAATGCCGCCCACCTGTCAATGAGCCCCACCCAGGCCATGCCCACAGACGCCCCCACAGCCAGGCAGCCGACCAAAATGGGGCCTAGGGCTGAGCAGAGACGCCCCGTGGGCAGTCTGCTGCTCTGCCGCTGAGGCTGCTGCACATGCCCGTCTTGGTTGCTTGGCTGCTGGCCCTTCTTTTGGTGGCCGCTGATGGCTGACCTGGCTGCAAGTGCTGTGAGGAGCGCCTGTGTGCAGCAAGGGCAGCAGGCATGGATGCACGCGTCTGTGAACGGGGGCGGAAGTGGCAGCAAAAGAGGATGAAGGAAAGCAGGAAATGGTACTATTGGTCGTCCAGTAGTCTAGCACTTGAGTGCATAGCAGTCACATGCATGAACCTGCTGAGGAACTATGGAAGGGGGAAACACTGTGGTGGGCAGTGTCTGATAACCTTGCAAACTTCTTATAGGGTCAGCAAAATAGTGACAAAGGCAGACCCAAGATCAAAAATCAAGATGATGACAAAAATGTCAAGGGTGCGGTGTCAAGCAACATCAATTTGTTACAGCTCTGCTGCCCCTGGCCATGATATCCCTGACTGATAAGCTGAACTATAAGCGCACACAGGCTAGGCAGGCAGTGTACCCAAGCAATGTGCACTTCAGATACGTGCGCTCAAGCAACGTGCACTTCAGCTACATGTGCTCCAGCAACGTGCACTTTAGCTGTGTGTATTTAAGTAGCGTGCACTTTAGCTATGTGTATTTAAGCAACGTGCACTTCAGCTATGTGTATTTAAGCAGCGTGCACTTCAGCTACATGTACTAAAACAATGAGTTGTGAGACATATCTAAGTGCCTGAAAAGTTCTTTTTTGTAGGTACAGAACAACGTATAACTACTTCTCTAACGTGTTTTTTTACGTGCAGCCCTGCAGTCGCACTTTCTGAATGATGGCTTATCCTTTAAACCCTGTAAAACAATGAGCACTTCAGCTACATGCTCAATAGCAACGCGCACTTTGGCATCCTTAATGCTTGCAACTGCGTTCGGCGCACCTGCAGGAGCACCAAAAGAGAGCACAAGACGCGACCCTCCCCCATCATCCAGTTCAGCCCAAACAATGAAACAGCCTGTGGCAATGTGCGCAGCATTGTGCAGTCAGTATATGATGCCACAACCCCCAAAACAAGCAAGGCACAGCAATGCCGTGAGCTTCAACATTCTACTGAGCTTTGACAGGGTACTGACCAGCTGAGTTTAAGCACAGTACTGAGCTTTGATGGGGTGTTGACCCGCTCTAGCTTGCAAGGCAATCACTGCATTTGCAAAAGTACTCCTCCACCATGTTTGGACACTGACCAGCTCCAGCTTGCAAAGTAATCACTGCACTTGCACGAGCATCCTTCTAATGTGTTTAGGTCTTCTGGTATGACACCCAGGACGACCTGCAGGCCCCCTAAGAAAAGCAGGTCTGCCTTATTAAGCCTACAGCCCACTGGAGCCTTGTCAAATCTACAGCTATCTTAAACCTAAAGCCCACTGGAGCAGGACTGCCTTGTTAAACCTACAGCCCACTGGACCTTGCTCAGCACACGAGGTGCGCACTGAAGCTTAGTTGCTCCAAGCTCCTTTGTAGCTCCAGCGCACAAGGTGCACACTGAACCTTTCTTGCTCAGCACACAAAATGCGCACTGAACCTTTTAAGCTCAGCACAAAAGGTGCGCACTGAACCTTAGTTGCTCCAAGCTCCTTTATTGCTCCAGTGCACAAGGTGCGCACTGAGCCTTTGGTGCTCAGCACACAAGGTGTGCATTGAACCTTTGTTGCTCCAGTGCACAAGGTGCGCACTGAACCTTTGTTGGTCAGCACACAAGGTGTGCATTGAACCTTTGTTGCTCCAGCGCACAAGGTGCGCACTGAGCCTTTGTTGCTCAGCACACAAGGTGTGCATTGAACCTTTGTTGCTCAGCACACAAGGTGCGCACTTAACCTTTCTTGCTCAGCACACAAGGTGCGCACTGAACCTTGGTTGCTCCAAGTCGGCGACTTGACCTAAGAGGACTCCCTTGCTGAGCACCTTGTACAAAAGGGTACCTGGCTGCATGCTCGAATCTAGGCTTCATGCATTGGCAGACACAGCAATTACGAGAAGAGGCATCCTCCCTGACCTGCTAGGCCATGATGATCAAATCACCTTAAGACACAAGCAGCCTCACAAAGCACTCATTTGTGCCTAGCAGGGCTATGCATGCTGCCAATATTTGGAGCTGACCCACCTGGAAGGTCACCACGCCCACAGGCACAAGGACTGTTCCAGGGTGGGTGATGATCAGCCTCCCCAGCGTCCCTAAGGAAGCCGCAAGTGTGGCAGGGTCCGAGGCGGGTGGTGCCACTGCCATGCCTAGCGCAGCCCTGCTGGAAACTCTGCACAGGGGAGCAGGCAAACAAAATGGGCAGGCACACATATCCACCCGTTGCCGGCATGATTGCAGGAGCGGCGGCAGGGTCACAGGGCCAGACCGTGCGCAAAACAATGCACACGACAAAAAAGGGGGGTTGATTGCCAATTCATGGCGGCCACCTGCTCTTGTGGGCCACCATGCTCTTGTGGGCCACCATGCTCTTGTGGGCCAGGTGTCTCAAGTTCCTGCCAGCCATGACACGGGCTCAGCTAGCAGACGATGCATGCACATGCCTTCAAGGCTCACATCAGCGTCAGCCCTGGTGGTCATGCAACGGAGCGTCACATTAGCCAAGCAAGAACATGACTTAAAAGCAACCCAGTTGGCTGTACAATGGGGCATCAAGATATCAGGACAGGTCACAGTCGGCTCATGAGATCACGCAAAGCTGCCATGTAAAAAGGGCAGCACAAAAAACACCCTCAGACGATAAAATAGTGTGGCGCGCACATTGAGCGCATGCTTGCATGCAAACACAATGGTTTGGATGGATCTCTCATGATCTCGGCATATGGAAGCGCGCTGTGGCAAGTTGCACAAGAGCGGGCCTTCTAAAGCAGCCCCTACCAGGCTTGAGCCCCTGTTGTGCACCCACCCACCTTGCCAGCACCAGGAGGTGCAGCAGGAAGGAGGCGAGCATGAGCAGGCAGCCACAGGCCATCGCAGGAATGCTGGACCCCGCGAACTTGGCGCGTGCAAGCTCCGCAGCCGCTGCAAGCATGAACACTTGCAGCAAGGGCTGTGTTGCTCTGCGGCTGCTGGCACACTACAATACTTGAAAGAAAAGGACCACAGCAGCTGCTGCAAGCGCAAGTTGTGCGCTGTGTGGAGAGGGTGTGAGACCAAGCTGAAATTGTCCTTGAAAGCTGCAGAGGCGCGCGTGAAGGGGCTGTGGTGTGAGAGCAGATGCTAGAAAGACATGACAAAAAAAGAGTGGTTGCATAGGTGGAGGGCCAGGATACAGCGCTGATTGCATGCCCCTGCGGTGCCAAAGACGTCCTCCCATTCAATATGACAAAAGCAGGAGCCCTGCCCCTCCAAACCCGGCCCCTGGTTCTAAGCGCCAAACTGAAGCCTGCCATTCCCATACGCGCACCATGTTGGAAGGCCCTCAAACTGCCCAGCGCCTCCGCATGCAGTGCGGCCAAAGCCACGCATCCCGTGGCTGCGCTGCCATGCCCCTGTGCCCCTGATGCAGCTTGGTTTGTGCGCAATAACGCAGCGTCATCCTGCTTCTCCGACCCCCCCTCCTCAAACTCTTGACGCTGGATAGGCTGCTGCTGCCCCTGCTGCGCCTGCTGGCCAGCTCCCCCCTCAGAATGGCACGACAGCTCGCTGTGCACACGCAGGTGCTGCAGCCGGACAAGGTATGCCTGATAAGCGGCAAGTGCTTGCTTGTGCAGCCGGTCACAGGCCTCAAGCTCCCTCGGAGACAACCGCGACGCTTTTGTGTAGGTCTCCAAGTAGCGATGCACCTGTGCATGAGCAGGCACAGGAAGGCGCGCAAGCAGTGTGGCCAGCTTGCTGCTTGCAAACCTTTGCCTTGTGCTGATGCGTCATGGGGCCTGGAGGCGGGGGGGGCCTCGCCTCACCTCTGCTGCCAATGAGGCTTCCGTATAAACACAGCCATCTGGGTGGCCATTGCATGGGCAGCAGACACATCAGCTGCTGTCAATGGGACAAGCACATGAAGACAACTGGCGGGCCTGTCTGCGGGCCGCAGACGCATTGACTGCTGCCAAGGGTTTTGGTTATGGACCTTCTCCATTGCCATAATCACGCCGCAGCTGACTATGCGAATGTTGCAAGCCCACCCACAAGCTCGCATTCGTGAAGAATACGCTGTCCAACCCACACCTACACCAATACCCGCAGACGCACACGCACATGCAAATGCGCACACACACACCTGCATCGACGTGAGCGTCAGCGCCTCCAAGTAGCTGTGCTGCCAGCTGTGGTCGGGACTCATGGCATGGCCCTCTGCACCTGCCTCCCAACCTAGTCCTGCATCCGCGGCCCCAGAGGCTGCGCAGCCCTCCCGTCTGCAGCCACCTGCTTCAGCCCCCAAGGCCGCGCAACTCCCCTTGCCTCGCGCATGCGTGCACCCCCGTCTGTCTCGCACCTTCCTGACTTCCCCAACCTTGCCGGCGTCACCAGCCCCATCCACCCACTCAGCAGCACATGCTCCCAAATCCCCCAGGTCATCAGATCCCCCATCCACACAAGCCCTCACACACCCACTGCCACTGCGTGTCCTCAGTGCTTCCTCTCCCCGCCCGCCTGGACCCTCACGCCGCTCCCCTCCCCCCAAACCTGATGCCTGACCCCAGCTCCTGCCCTTTACGGGCCCCTCCCATGCTGCAGCCCACATGCGCGCATCCACTGTGCCCACGTTGCCGAAAGGCACTGGCAGGCCCAGCAGCAGCGCCAGCGTGGCCGCAAAGTCCAGCTGGCTCATTGTGCCATTGTGCGTGCCGCGGGGCGGCATGCGGGGTTGCGGTATACTGTCGTTGGCCTGAGGGGGCGTGGCTGCTGCCAGGCCGCCGGGCTGGGGCCAGGCGCCTGGAGGCCTGCTGTGCTGCTGCTGCTGCTGCTTGGGAGGGTCTTGCTGCTGCCGCCGCCACTTACCCACATTCACTACGGCTATGAGCGAGTCCGTCTCCTCTGCGGATGAGCCCCCATGGTCCCCCCCCAGCGTCTGCAAGCAGCGTGAAGGAAATGAGGACAGGCTGGGCAGAGCACATGACGCGAGCGATGATTTGGCGTGACGTTGAATTACAGTCGTGATACAATGGCTGGAGGCTGGAGCAAGATGGCACGCGGCTTTTTTCCCAATAGAGAGACAGCCACCCGATTAAGGCAGCTAGTCCATGCAGCTGCAGCAATAAAAACACACATGCCTTGCCTTCACCCTGCAAGAGTGTGAAACCCATTGAGGGGTCCAGCAAGTCTAGAGCACTGCGACCGTGCATGCATCTGGGTTCAAGCCTGCAAGCATAGACTCAGAGCTTTTGCATCAACATCCTCAAAGATACCGTCCCGCATCCTCCCAGGCATTCTGTACCTTGGTGTTGCAGAACAGAAGAAGTGCAGGAGTGCTCTTACAGCTCAGGCTCAAACCCTGGAATGATGCAACGGAGGTGTGCCTGGTTGCTCACTTGGCCATGGTCGCCCAAAACAACCAGCAGAGTGTGCTCGTGCGGCCCGCCCGGGTATGCCTCTGAGTAGAGCCTCCCTGCATTCATGCATTTCATTCATGCAAACAGCCAGATGTGCACACACCTCTGACTTGGTGCACACAGCTGAATTGGGAACGCCTGCCCAGCTGATGCATGCCGCCAAGCGTGCGTGCCCCTGATCAAATCCTCCACCACCATCCAAGCAAACAGCCCCCCAGCTTTGACCACCGCAGCGCACCTGGGGTGCAGCAAAATGCAAGTCCCAAATCCTTCCCTACACAGGATCTGTAGTGCACCAAGGGCAAGCGAGAAGGATTTTGCCCTTCATTCCCGGGGTTCACAGTAAGGGCACCTGCCCTCGCCCCCGAGCTTGCAAACGCAAGCCCAGGGATGGGGCTTGAGATGGTGATGGAGCAAAGGCAGTGGCACAGGAGTGTGCTCCAGTCGCTGTGCTTGAGACCTGGCCTGATCTCGGGCCCCACTCACTGGCGACCTCCTCGACCTCCTTGTCCATTTGTGCGAGCTTTTGGGCCATGCCGGAGGATGCAACCCCCCTGCTGTGGCCGGCATGGTCCAGGCCAAGGTAGTGGCCCACCAAGAGGTCCCAGCCCTCGGGCCTGGCCAGGTAGTGGTTCAGGTGCTGCGGTTGTGAGCACAAGAGGTGACGCACGCTATGCCCGCACTGTGTTCCGCTGACACGCGTCCACATGCCAGATGGACGGATGGCTGGGCCACGCTTGAGGAAGCTGAACGGGACACGTGCTAGTCAAAACCCATCCAGTGGAACGCTGCATCCAGTGGGAGGAACGCCGCATGCTCCACTTCCAGCGGGCCACTGCTTGTGCCTGACAAGTCTGGCAAAGCCAGCCATCCTACCAGCTGGTGTAGGCGCATCAAGAGATAGGACTTCTTGCCAAGCCCAGCCCTTCAAGTGGACAAGGGAGCAGCGCCCATTTGCCAGAAAGAACGAGGCTGTCAGCCATGTGCACACGGCTCCCCTGGTTTGTCTGAAGGAGTGACTGACACACCACAGGTGGCCTACGACCAAGAGTTTGTTTCATATAATCCAGGCCCATGAGATCTGTGAGCTTGTGTTTTTTGCTAGGCCCCCACTGATACTTTGCCATATCAGTATGCCATATATGCATAGATACTTTGCCATATCAGTATGCCATATATGCGTAGATACTTTGCCATAGATACTTCACCATAGTCTATCTGTTTGTGTGTCAACACGCAACCCTTGCTTGTGAATGACCCTTGAGAGTGCCTGCTCACAAGCACATTAACCGTCTTTGCACATCCCCACAGTACCATGTGCTTCCCACAGGCCAACAGTACAGAGCCTCGTTGGCGTCCACGCACCTGCCAGACACCATTATCCACAGTGTGCAAGTCGTGCACGTTAAAGGAGGGGTAGGGGTGCGCGGCGTCAAAGATACCTTCAGGAGCAAGCTGCATCCAGGTGTCATCCCCGGTGAATACCTGGAGGTTGCATCAAACGGCAACACAGCTGACCAAGGTGGGAAGGTGTCAGCTCCGGCTCCGGCATACACTTGCAGCTTGGAACCACAGCGGCACCAACCAGCATGGGTGGTCAAATGGACATGCCCAAACGCAGCACAGTATACGTCGAAATGCAGGACTTGTGCTGCGCAGTGTCCGGTAAAACTCAGTGAAGCTCCACACGCTTTGTAAATCGCTTGGCATGCAATGCCTTTTGGACAGAGCTAGATTCAAGCTGGATTTGCCTAGACATTTCACACTGTTGCCCCTCAGCGAACAAATTTGAAACTTGTGAGATACAAGCCAGAAAGCAAATTAGTCGAAGGCATTTACAACAAAGTATTTTCGTTCAGGTGCATGAATGCCCTGCCACATGCTCAGGAATGGCAGTGAGTGTGCAGGGAGGAAGAAAGAAGAACGTGATTCAGGCTGCACATCAGTAGTGACATAGTGACAACACAATCACACAATGTGAGGTGTCAAATCGTCCGGTCTATCTTCCCTGTGGCTATGATTTGAATGCAAGGAGGAACGCACCATGCGCTTGCCCTTCTTCTTCATCTGCTCCAGCAAATTGTCTTCCGTCAATGCAGCTGCAGAAAAGCTGCTGCCCACGTCCAGGAAAGTGGGCAGACTACCCTGCAGGAGCAGAGCATGCCGTGTGACATACCCTCGTGCAAATATCTTGCAGATCCTTTTGATCGCAGGAGAGCACATGCGACAGGGCGTAAAATAAGCTCGTGTGTATGTCATTATGGGAGCTTGCACACACGAGCAGCGGAGCATACAGGAAGAACAGCCCCAACTTATTAAACGACGTGCCATTTCTTACGGAAACAAACTGGCAAGGCCTGACTTACTGTCAACAGCGCCTTCAGCCGGCTCATTGTAATGGTCGGTGTGTCGGCAATGAAGGGAGATACAAAAGATGAGGATCCCTGAAATCATGTTGTAACATAGCACCAATGTTAATTGAGGGACACCATCTGGCTGTCTGGATATCTGATATTAAGATATTAAGGGTGGATGCTCAAGCATTTCATTTGAATCCTTGCACCTGGGTTTTGATCACAATAAGGCTTGTGGTCGGTAGGGTTACTCATCATCACTTCCGTATTTGTGGGTACAAACTGAAATTTAACGTAAAAAAGAGGGCAAGCATAAAGCACAGGGTGCTCTTGGGCAAGGCCGACGACGCAGAAATCATAAAAAGCATAAACGCCATGTAAAGGGCAACTGCTGAAGAGAATGCATCTGGTCCGAGCCTTGTGTGCAGTCCTTGCAAGCACCAAAATGTTTGACTGTACAGGTGCACCACAATGGGCATAAATAAGGAATCTAAGTGGTACAAACCAAGTATCATTGCAGGGTAGAACAAGGATTTATTGAGCCTTTGTTGCACTGGAAAGCATTCAGTGCACTATAAAGATCAAACATTTTACCCAATATCTGTAATCATATGCGATCTTATGCTTTTCATGCTCATTTGAGGCTCACGCACCGCTTGCTGGAGGAGTAGGTGCAAGCGAGGCATGTGCAGGTTGTACTGGCGGAGGATGGGAGCAGCTGCTGAGCTGTCGTCTGGCACATAAAAGAAGTCAGCACGGAGGGCGTCAACGATCATGAGCACGACCTTCTTGACTTGATGGGAGGGCTGGAAAGCTGGGTAAGTTGACCAGCATGCCGCATCTTCCGCCAGGTGCGGAGCCTGCTCATGCTGCTGGGTCCCAAACCGGCCACTATGACTCTGGCGGCTGCTAAAGTCATCACAATGGCTTTTATGTGGAAGCTCCACGCGTGTGGTGATGAAGCCTTTAGTGAAGGTGAGAAGGGCAGCAAATTGTACCAAAAAGAGGCCAAGCAACACGAGGAGTATATGTTCCCTAAAATGCTTCATAAATGATGTTACATGCTGATTAGGAGAGATTCCAACCGAGAGATTTCGACATGTCTGACCAACAGGACATTCGTGTTGTAATGCTTGGAAATCTAACACCAATTTCTTATCAAACTTACGTTATTACGTGTATGATAACTACGATCATTATCAACTGATTTAGACATTTGGAAAATGATGCAGATGGCCAAATGGCGCACAAAGCTAGAGCACTCTCTTCAGCAGAATGCAGACTTAGTGTGAGTGAATCTCGTATTGATACCTGCGGAGGCTGAGGACCAGCTTCATTCGCACTGGTTGTGCCCACAAGTGCTGCATGATCCCGGATGTGGCTGCTCAGGGGCTTTCTTGTCCCTGCCTCGAGCAGGTTCTCAAAGTACTTCCAGCTGGCAACTGTGAGGCCTGACGGGCGACCTGCAAACAGGACAGTTGTGTTCAGGTACGAACATCCGGGTGTGCAACAGTTGTCGCCAGATGCGCGTCTTCTCGCTACCAGCTGCATGCTATGAGGAGAGCGTTCACTTCACGCTAGTCCTTGGATTTTCATGCTATGCTATTTTGAAATCCTCAGCTCTTTGACTTCCTTAAGGAGAAAGATAAAAATTGTTGCATTCTATTATTGCTGCAGGGGTTTTATGGAGGGAACAAACGACATCACTTTTGTGACAGACAAGCGCTACAACAAGGTGAGTTTGGGGTGCTGCTTACTTTCCTAGGATTTTGTAAAGCACTCACTGATGCAAACAACTTGTGCCAATTTAATGGTGAGAGCTACAGACCAGAGCGAAAGAACCAGGTTGATTCACTGGTTTTCTAGCTGCATCATAGTTTGTAAGCTTAAGCATGGAGCACACCACCAGCAGGGTCTCACAGATTTTAGACACACCCACACTTGTGCTTCACTTAAAAACACAGGTGGCTGAGGCAGCGCAAAATCCAGCTGCAGAGATTGCCTGGTACTTCACAAATAGCAGGTCTGGGGGGAGAGAGCAGAGCTATTGGTGAATGAGGTGATCTTTGCACTCTGCTAACAAAGCAGAGCACATGGCATCGAGAGTTGCCTGCCTTTCTGCCGCCTCTAAAAGCTGGGCAGCAAGGTAGAGACACTGAAGAAGTGCCTGTCTTGTTCATGGCAACTCTGATAAAGGATTGTGATTGTGGTAGGACTTCGTAAGTATCAACTCAAATGCTGTCTCCTGAGATTCATCCTTGTTCGTCAGTCTTCAGCCTTTGCAATTGCAAATTCTGCATCCTGCTTCTGTGGTCTTAAACTGCAGAGAGCAGTACAGGTTATCTGGACTGTTGACTGTGGTTGGCCCAGAGCATCAAAGCAAGCTGCTGCAGGTAAACTTTTACTTCTGTATTTCTGTTTTTGCGGGCTATCTATGTGTTGTGCGCATGGAGGGTGAAAAACACCCCCCAGAACCAGATTATAAACACGCAGTTGGCCCCTGCACAGGATGCTTTTGAAATGGCCCGGCACAATGGCAAGGAGTTTCACAAGGCGCATCCTCCTGTCTTGCTCACACATTTCCAGTGACTTCCTTATGCAGTGCCTGAGTGTTTGCTTCCAACACGTCTTGACTGGACAGGATGCGAGGACAGCAGCTTGGCGCAGTATGTCTGACAAGGCTCGGTCGCAGTACCAGTGGCCAGAGCCAGGCCTGCCTAAAACACCGCAGGTGAAGTGCTGTGTGCTTCTCGCAACTGAGGTCATGCATGTTTGCGGGTGAGCTGGAGATTCCACACGCTTCCGATCACTGCATTTCAGGAGTTGGCAAAGGAGGGGGTTTGGTTCATTGTCATCGTGCACAAGCATGATGTAGATGACTTTACCTGTGACTTTACTATGAGCACCTCTGATTTTGTTCAATGCGTGGCCTATGTTGAGCAAAATTTATTTCTTTGACGTTGGTCAAATTTTGTACCTGGTGCCTGGTAATGCTTATTTTTGCCTTGGAGCCTCTAACCAAATATCCTGAGTTGAATGCTTGTACCAACATGCACGCACGAGGCAGCTTGGATGTGACAACAGTGTCCTGCAAGACGTGCTGGTGATGCCCTTAAGTTGCACTAAATGGCAGCATCTTTTAAAACACGCTGAGGCTGGGAATGCTTACATGCTGAGGGCTTCAATCTGTGTCATGGCCCGCGTGCTTAGTTATGGAATTATTTGTCTGTGCGACGCAGGGTGTCGTCCCTGAGCTACCACTCCCCACTGCTGAGCAAGCACCTTTACCCACCTTCTGCCTGTCTGTGCTGAGTGTCCTAGAGGTGCGCCTTGAGGTCTGCACTGAGTGTCTGTGCTGAGTGTCTGTGCTGAGTGTCCAAGAGGTGCGCCTTGAGGTCTGTACTGAGTGTCTGTGCTGATTGTCCAAGAGGTGCGCCTTGAGGTCTGCACTGAGTGTCTGTACTGAGTGTCTGTGCTGAGTGTCCAAGAGGTGCGCCTTGCCAGCATTGAGCCTGTGCATGCGGGATTTCCCATGGATGACCAAAGAGGCGTGCAGTTCCACCCAGCTCACAGCTGCTGCCCCAAGATCTGCAGCTTGTAAGCATTATAAAAATTTAATTGGCAAGCATTAGAAAAATTTATCAGACAGTAAGCTTGATTAAGATGACGGTCTTGTTTGGGTTGCCTTTCTCGGTCACAATTTCCCATAAACGAGGGAAACAAAAAATTCATGACTGCCTCCTGAAACCGCTTAACCAGCTGCTGTGAGGTGCAGTTCCTCATATGAAATTCTGACCGAGCCAAGAGACGAACACAAGAGCTGGCGCTCACATAGATATGCTATGTTTGGAGCAGAAAAGCAGCACTGGGCATGTGAACAACTGAAATAGCACTAACAGAGTTTTTTAACAGGTGTAGGATAGAGCATGAAAAGTCCAACATTTCTCAAGCTGGCTGCAAGCACATTTTGTTGCACATTTGGAATTGCATCGCCTTTCGTTTGTCACAGCATGGGTGTGCAGTCCCATATGGGCCTTTCAAATGTATTTTTAAATTGATGGACAGAAATGCGCTCTTGCAAGTCTTATCATAAAGCTTCTAATCATCCAACAGCAGTTTGAGTTGGAGCATCACCTAAATAGACTTTCTTCTTTTGCTTATTTAAGATTGTGATTCAAACGGTCCTTGGTGGTCAGCGCCACATCTGAAAGCCTCTGTACCTAAGTTGCGTAATATTCCATCCGAGCATTTAGCTTGTGCTTTGGCATTTTATGGCGCAGGTCGACTACTATCAGCTCTTTGATCAGATTCGATTCCGGTACACGATGGATGGCAAGGGGACTTGGCAAGAAATAGAGTTGAATCCGTGAGCCACATTGATTGTCTAAGCATTTTGGTCCTGTCTCCTGTTAAGGCTGCTGATGCATTGCCGCTCCGTTTATTGCTTCACACAGCAATGAAGCAGACTTGGATCATGAAAAGAAATATAAATATTATGAGCAGGTTTTATCTAGCTTCTAGCACTTTTGCTGTAGACCTTTGAGTCTGGTGCTGCATGCAGATTCGCCGTCCAAGCCCTTGCAGCCTGAGCCATTTGGGCTTATTCCCGGCATATCCTTTCCCTTAACACATGTCTCAGACAATTGTTCTACTGTTGAAGTATTCTCAAAAGGCTCTTGTCAGACAGTCATCTGACAACATCCTTAAAGCATGTTCCTCGAGCTGCCTTGAGTTTTCATTTGCAGCATGGCTCAATTCAGGCTCCTTGTCTACCCCCTTTGTTATGAGACAGAATGTGGGATCAAAAGAACCCTCCCCCCCCCTGCGACATATGCGTTGCTGGGAGTGTTCAAAATGAGGAAAACGTCCTTTCCTACTGGAGTCCAGTTACTGGACCTGTCCCGAAGCGTGGTCCTCTCTGCAGGAAATAGCATCTCTATTTCCCTGTCAAGCCAAGCCACCATCATGAATAATTCAGCGTTTCAGGAGGCGATCTTGCCTGTCCAGAGTAGCCTTTAACCATGCTACAAAGGACCTTGGTTCAATGCTGTATACACTGGCTGGATCTGCGCCGGGGCATATTATGCTGCTGCCACCCATCCATATCCCACAGGAACCTTTGCTTCTCTGCTCTCATCCTTAATCAGACCTAAAGTTAAAAGTTAAAAAGGGTTAACCGCCAGCCAGATCGTTAGGCTGATTGGTTTGTTGCTGGTCTTCGCCAGCCAAAAAATAGTCCATGATGTCCGAAATGAAATTGCAGAGTCTATTGTGCCGTTGAGAGAGAAAATCAAAGACAGTCCTTAATCAGACCTAACCAGGTTCTTGTCGCATGGGGACGCCAGGTCCCTGGCGGGGCGGCCAGCGCCTCAGGGGAGAGCTCCCGGCTCCAGGGTGGAAGCTTAAGATCGATGGAAACTTTGGAAGAGGGATCCCATTACAACAACAATTAAACAACCATAATGGACAGTGACACTGATTTGGCAATGACTCTAACCTGGCATGACATCCACAAAGAGGAGCTCTGCCTTTCAGAGCCAGATTAACCATGTTTACCTCCGTGACCTAATTAATTTTTATGCAAGGTAAGGTAAGGTGTCAAGGCTGTATATCCGCCGAACGAGGGCAGCTTAGCCGGTTGTGGCCTCCAGTGAGGTTCGACCTGAACCCACAGGTTGCGAGGGTGGATAATCGACTTCCCATCTCAGGTGCCCCACCTAATTAATTTTTATGCAATACAAGGGTTACAAGAAAAAGGCCTTCAGTCAAAAAGTGCGACTGCTAGCCTGCTCATAAAAAACTATCAGTGCATGCAGGAAGAAATATAGCTTATTGTTTTCCTGGCCCAGAAAAGCAGACACATTGTT
>LFCJ01001833.1_pt1 | contig 15132 bp, 17 predicted proteins | sample 643141 | NCBI WGS metagenome assembly LFCJ01 (sample SAMN03766243, study PRJNA286221) | soda lake metagenome | biome: soda lake; feature: Kulunda steppe; material: water; isolation source: sample B1-Br-g2 brine of Lake Bitter-1 | place: Russia: Kulunda steppe | collected 2010-07 | reverse complement strand
CCACCACCACCACCACCACCATCACCATCACCACCACCCTCTGCCCTGCTGGACTCCCTGGGGTTGCTCATTTTTGATTGTGGAAGCGCAGAAGCAGGGGCTGCTTAGTCTGGGCTTTTGCTGTTCGTTGCAAAGGGGCTGCTTAGTCTGGGCTTTTGCAGTTCGTTGCAAAGGGGCTGCTTAGTCTGGGCTATTGCTGTTTGTCGCAGGGGCTGTTCGTTGCAAAGGGGCTACTCAGTCTGGGCTTTTGCTGTTCATTGCAAAATCTTTCTCCGCAGAAGTCCCTGGAGCTGACCCTGGTCCTGGACGCTCTGGACGCAGCCGCAGCCGCGGCCCACATCTTTGCGACCCCTGACCTGCCTCCAGAGGTGTACATGGAAGAGGTAAGGTCCAGGTTCTCAAAGTGATTGGCTTTGCTGTGCAGACAGCCTGCACACAAGCTGCCAGGGTTCACGGAGCCGTCGCTGGCTCCTTTGACTGCAGATGCCTCGTATCGTGGTGCAGGTGGTGCAGCACCATACGCAGGTCAGTGTGTTTGCTCCTTTGACTGCAGGTGCTCCAAAGCATGGTGCAGATGGTGCAGCACCATACGCAGATCAATGTGCTTGCTGTGCTGGATGAACGCTTCCGGCGGCTGTGGCGGCCCTCTGAACCTGCTAGGAATGCAGGTGCGGGTGGTCATGGGTACCAAACTGCACACTGCGCACAAGACTTGTTTACAATTGTGTGCATTCAAGCGTTGATGCTTCCCATTATCTGCTTGCTTTGTACGCGGCGCATGCTGGCCTTGTTCCTGTGTATGCTTTATCTATTTGATGTGAACGCTTCATGGAATGCCTGCGCCTAGCTTGACGCTCTTTGTGATTAATGCACATCTTCTTTCTTCAGTCGTCATGTCTAGGTACCAGCCTACCATCCAAAGTCTTCATTGCACCATCATAACTTTCTGATAAGCATCACAAAAGGTTTGCACTCGTCGCGCACAGTGGTCAGCCAAGTCGACTGCGCTTTTTTACAAGTTGAATTACTCAAGCGATCATTAAATGCGCTCAGAACGTGCTCAAATATTGCACGTGCTTCAGGGAACCCCAGCCTTTGACTGTTGATCACTGTGCAGACGCTGCGCCAACGTCAAAGAAAGGCACACGGAGCACCCGAACACCTCGCACTGGCTGTAGAGCCGCTCATGGGTGAGTCAATACTTCTGGGAAGTCCTAGGAGATTTCTGGTTGCAAGATGGTCTTTGCTGGGATAGCTTCAATTCCTTGGGACGTCAGAGGAGGTGCACACTCACTGAGCCATTGGTCTCTTTGCCACCTTTCCTTTGCGGATGAATCCCTCATGTGCCGCGTTTCCCGCACACCTCAGTGCTCCGCGCACTGAATCTCACCACATTTCCAATTCAATTTAACATTCCCTGCTTTTGAGGTCCCCCAGGCTTCAATTCTGCCTGTCAGGAGCTGGCCGCGCCTGCTTATTGGCTTCTGTGTGAGGCTCTGTTGGCCCACTGCAAGGTTGCCGGAAACTCATGGCTGTGATGATTGCTATCATTGTAACCCCCACGGAGAGTGGCAGCGCACACAGAGACTTGGGGGCACGAGTCGCTACTTGAGGCTACAGGCATTCTCTTGCTCAGGACCACAGAACCATTTGAACTCACTCTTGTTTGGGGGTCTTCCTTTTTGATTCCCTCTCAAGGGTTTGCTGCACACGCCCCCAGGCTTTCACGCCAGCCACAGGTCCATTTCGCTTGCCCCCCCTGAGCTTTGCACAAATCATATCAACACCTCTTCAAAATTTAAAGTCCACGATTCACGGGAAAACACCTTGCTTTTGGGGCCTTGTTTGTGTGCATCATTCTTGCTTCTCAAACACTAACATTTCTCATAAACGCTGGTGCCTTTTAAGGTTTAGGTATGGGTTGCAGGCCTGAATGGCTTCTTCTAAGCTGCCCTTGTTCGGCAGGTGCAACTTTGTGCCTTCCCCCCTTAACTCTCTAGCCAGGCGATCCCTTACGCTAGCTGCATCCCTCATGCTGGCTTTGCCTGGCTGCCTGGATGTCCCCAACAAGAGTAACTTGGGTGCAAAGCCCCTGGTCATGCCCACTTACAGTATACCTTGTGCTGCCCCCATATAGGCTGCCTGGATCCCTGGACATCCTGCTACCCCCCGTAGAGCAGCTTCTGGTGCTGCTGTCCGATGTCCTGAATGCTGTCAAGGTATGAACTAACTCTAAGTGCGACTTTGCAGCTTCCATTTTATTTGTTTTGTTGGCGTTCATGGCGCAGCAGCAGTCTTTTTTTTATTATTGCCTGATGTCCAGAGTATGATGAAGCGTCAGTATTTCCCAACTGGCCTGCTTGTCTTGTGCCGCGCCTTGTATCTCTCATATTTTGCCTCCCTCATCAGACACCATGGGGTGCGGTGACCTGAGGCCATGCTGCAGCTAGCCAGCTCAGCACTTGTGGTGGCCAGATCAGCACTTGTGGTGGCCGTATGGATCGTCCTTTTCACCAGCTGTGGGCTGTCTAATGTCTTCTAATGTCTTTTTCTGGAGTCTTGACTCTTCAGGGCTGGCATGGCAAAATCATTGCACCCCGGGCTCTGTGCTGTCGTGGCCTGACTGGAAATCTGATAAGATCAGTTGCACCAAGAAAGCTTCAGCAGCGGCAGCAGCGGCGGCAGCAGCAATAGAAAGAGGAGCCGCAGCAGATGCTGATGATAGTCACTTATATGACGCTAAACAGGATGGACAGAAGTGGCGGCAATGGAGTCAAATGATACGCCCTATCTGGGCAGCCAATGCTGCACTTGCGCTGCGTGTGCACACAGGTTGATGCCAGCTGCGTGTGGCCTCTGATGCGCATTGCATGGGGTGCTATGCACCACGTGTGTACGTGCACACAGGTTGATGCTAGCCATGTGCTCCCTCTGATGCGCGTCATGATGGGCTGCCTGAGCGTGGAAGCCCTGCCAAGTGTGTTCCACGTCAAAGCAGCGGGTAGGTGCAGCTTGCGGCATGCCTGGGCATGCACTTTGTGCGGCCAGTTTGGGCAGCTAATTTTTGCGGCCAGTTTGCATGGCCAGGTTGTGCGGTATGCCTGCGGTTGTAGTCTGTTGCCACCAGAAGCCAACACCACATGTTGCTCCTCAGCTTGCGTGGCGCAATGGGCGGTCTAAGGCTTGCTAGCAACAAACCTGCTTTTTCCTGCCCAGTCGAGTTGACTTTGGAGTGCATGCGCCTTCATTGGTGTGTTTGCTGTACGGTACTTGCACGACCACAGCTGCCACCGAAGGGCTGGCACCTTGTATGCCAATTTTCACGGGCTCAGAGATGATTCCAGCTTGAGCGCAACAAGTGGCAGCCAGACGCTGTTTTTGACGATAAGCCGCATAGGCACGCTTGCTAGATTCCTCTCCCTTAAAGGAGGGAGCCTCCTCTCTCAAGCCTGTCTGCCTATTGCCCCTTGCTGCGGCTGTGCTCAATGCCGCGCCATGAATGCAAGGATCTACCCGCCCCCCCTCCCCCCCCGAGATGTACGCTGCCCACAACTTGCGCGCCCCTCCAAAACACGCAGGCCTGGCCGTGGCCGTGTTCCGTGCGCTGCCTGAGCAGCGGTACGTGCTGCTGGCTGAGCTGCTTTCCAGCACCGGCCTGCTGGGCACGTCCATGGCGACCGGCGGAGCGGCACGCGCGCCAGCACGGGAATTTCTGGCCCAGGTGAGATATGCGAGCTCCTTCAAGTGTCGTGTGTGCCTGGATGCGTGAGGTTTCATGTTACTGCGTGCGGTCCTGCTTGGGGCTTCCTATGCACAAGAAGTGCGCAAGTGAAAGTGCACTAGGCTGCAAAACAGCATGCTCCTGCCTCTGGAAGAGTCCGCGCTTACATCTCAGATCCCTGCGGGTGTCCACCCTCTGTCATTGACAAGCCTCAAGTCGGCATGCTTCTTGCATAAACTGCAGCTAATTCCCTCTTAAGTGACCCCGGCTCACACAACAAACCTACACACGAGCATGCACAAACAGACGGCCAGACAATCCCTCTTCTCCAGGCAAGCATTCTGCTTAAAGCACCGAAAGGGCATGCAAGACGCCTCCCACGCGCAACTAAAAGGGACGCGGGACGCCGCCCGCGTGCACCAAAAAAGGCACGCAAGACGCGGCCCACGCGCACCAAAATTGGACTCAAGACGCCGCCCACTGCTTGCAGGACGAGCCTGCCATCCAGATCCAGGTGTCTACAGGGCTGCTGCTACAGCTCATCCAGTGCACGGCGCTGCTGCCTCCGGTGGATGAGCACGAGGACCTGCAGACCATTCAGGTACGCATGATGGCCTGCATACCATGTATGTGCGCCCACCGCAAAGCCTGTAGCTATTTGAGGCATGTGCCACTCGAAAAAATGCTGAAGCACGCGCGCATGTGCGCTGTGTGCAGTGGGTCTGTACCTCTGTGTGTGTGTGTGTAGACATCAATGGATGCAGTCAAGTGTGTGCGCACGTGCACATGATGGTCATACACGCGGTGTGTGAAGAAAGCCAAACTTTGGTGCTCTTGCGCCTTGTGCCTCCATCATCCCTGCGTGCTCCCAGCTGATGCTAGCACTGATCAGGTGCTCATGCATTCGCGAGTGCAGCCACTCATGCTAACAACCTCCCCTGTATCGTCAAGCGCTCGCTGCGCTGGACATGGCAAGCACACTGCTGCGTGAACTCCCTGTACTTTGTTTCTGCAGGACCTGTGCAAGGTGCCGATTGGCTGGTGTGACCGCTTGTGGGTCTCCCTCCTGGAGAAGTGAGTGCTGTGTTCCTGCTACCAGATCTCCCTCCTTCAGAGGGAGCGCGACCAAAAGAAGTGCTGAGTTCCTGCTACCAGATCTCCCTCCTTCAAAGGGAGCCCGACCAAAGGAAGTGCTAAGCTAGAAGTGACCAATGGAAGTGCGCGACCAAAGGAAGTGCTGAGCTAGAAGTGACCAAAGGAAGTGCTGAGCATGAAGTGGCCGTCGTTTACGGGCTCTGCATTCTAGAGGAGCGGGAGCTTGCTTGACAGTGCACGTCGCCCCTGCTGCGGCAGTGTGTGGCCGCGGAGGGTGCTCACCCAGTGTGTGGCCTCAGAGGGTGCTCAGCCACAGTGTGACCGCCGGGCGGTCTCCCTTACATGGGCGTGTGTGCTGCGTCGGTGTGCGAGGGCGAAGCTGGTTGGCCCTGAGTGTCTGTTGGGGCATGGCCGATGGTGCACACAGGGAGCCTTGGCTTTTATGATAAATGTTGGGGAGTCTTAGGTTTGGGCCTTTGGGTTGGGTGGTGGGTGAGTGCAGGCACACAGGATTCACAGCGGTTTTCTTCACGCTTGCTTGCTTGCTTGACGACTTTGCCATCGCACGTAGCTGGAAGGCATGAAGTATGCTTGTGCGGGTGTTGTTGCATGCACACCATCTTCCCTCGCAGCATTGGGGCACAAAAGTACAGTGGATCAAACTTGCGCACGTTCGTGAGCACATGTAAGCTTGTCCGCGCGCATGCATCCATGCAACCTCCCTCTCTTTGCTTGCACACGCACGTGTACACACATGTTCACTCACGCACACAACAATGCCTGCACTCATGCACGTGCACACACACACACCCTCTTAAAGATCCCCACATACGCACGCACACAAGCGCAACGTGCACATCCGTGTAAACCACACACATACCCTTTCTTGCATACATATACGCATACCCTTGTTCCCCTAGTTCATCACGCATCGGCACGCCACGCAGGCTGCCCGCATCCAAAAGTGGCTCGCAGGATGCCAAAGCTTTCTTGGAGCACTTCCTACATGGTGAGTCTAGTACCTGGCAGCGTTGCCTGTGCAGCCATGGGTGCATCTCAGCCCTGCCTGCCTCTGATGCCCTTGTGGTCTGATGCCCTTGTGGTCTGATGCCCTTGTGGTCTGATGCCCTTGTGATACCCTTGCGGTCAGCTTGCCTTCCTGCTGCCCACGGTGTATGCACAGACATGAGTCAATCTTTATTGTGCCTGCCTGTATAATGTAATGCTTGCAAGGAGTTTGGAATGATTTTACTGGTAGGGTTGCTTGCATTGTGACCGTTTTGGGGCGGGGGGATATATGAAACGCGCTGCCTGCTGCAGATGCTACTGGGCTCTTCGTTGAAGCGGGGAGCACTTACGGCTGTCACTTTTCCAAATCTTTTCTGCGCCATCCACTTTTCCTACCATTACACAGCACTTGGCCTTTGCTTCCCACTTGCTGGGAGTCAACACACACACACACACTTTGTAGTCACCAGACTGTGCTCAAGCTGTGCACGCACCTCACCTACCCCTGCCTTGCCCTTGGCGTGCCTATCCTACTGTGCGCGCATCTCACCTACCCCTGCCTTGCCCTTGGCGTGCCTATCCTACTTTGCAGACCTGCTTGCAGTACAGCACACTCCAGAGTGGCCGGCTGCGCAGCTGCTGCTGCGGCGCCTGGTCATGGCAATGAACACCCCCAAGGGCTTGCAGGTAAAAGTGCTTGGAGGTTCAGATCTTGCGCAAGGTCTACGTGTGCACTTGTGCACATGTTTTCTTGCACACACACACACACATACGTGCTCCTTGCCCTTGACATCACAATGGAGCTTGCAGAAGCGCTCCATGTTTCCCATTTTGTTCATGCTCTGCATGCCTCCCTGCCCCCTGGTTGGTGTGTCTCCTGTTGTATTTTTTTCAAGTCCTAGCTGCTAGATTGCTGCCTTTCATTTAAGAAGTGCAGCGAGCCCCTACCTTACCATGCTTCTGCATAAGCTTCACCTATTGCTGCCTTCCACTCCCCTTGCCATACCTCTGCATAAACTCACCTCTTGCGACCATCCGTTGCCCTTGCTATATGCTTCTGCATGAGCTTACCTTTTGCCACCTTCTGTGGCCACTTAATGTGCAGCACCCCGAGAGCGGCGTGCGTTTGGTGTGCATTGATCTTCTAGGCACCATCACCTCTGCTTTCATGGCCGATTGCAAGCAGGTGCGTTGATGGATCTAGTGTGTAAATGAATTTGTGTTAATCTGTTGTTTGGTCTGCTAGGCACCATCACTCTGCTTTGATGACCGATTGCAAACAGGTGTGTTGATTGATGCATGGTGTGGACTGCAAACACGCTCTCATTGCAAGCAGGCATTGTAGGCTTTCTTGGCTCGTTGTAAGCAGGCACGTCCGTGTGGTATTTATTTTCTGCATTTGTTAATGCATGCATGTTGCGGATGGGTAGTTATCCATGTTGACACTTGTATGGGGCATCCATCTTGCCAACAGGTATCGTAATGCTATTTGAATAAGATGTGCAGTTCTATCATATCAATAAGTGAAAATAAGGGCGTCTATACCATGGAACAGGCAATGCACTCTTGAACATATAAAGATGGTTTTCCTGCCCCGCCAACTCTTGAAGCACAAATGCTCTAGCAAACAGCATGTTCCAAGTTTGGCATCTGCTATGGGCATGTTGCATTTTGTGTGGCTCCCTATAGCACGCCAGGCACCCTAGCTGTGCCCTGTGCGATACTGGCTGGCGTTAGCATCACCGCTTTTGTCTAGGCGTAAGCATCAATGCTTGTCCAGATGCTGTTGCAATGCTCCTCTGCAGCTTTCATGCTGCTGGTCTTGGCCTGCATTTGCATAGGAATTATTGCATGCGTGCCTGCTGTCTACCCTGCAGGCAGAGGAGGAGCAAGACAGCGTTGATGCCATGCTGTTGGCCACGGGGTACGACGCAGATGCCATGCGTGAAGGAGGTAAGTGGGAATGTGTGGCTACCAGAGATGAACTAGGATGCGCACTCTTTTGATGCTCAGGACCTGAAGGATTGCCCATTGCTTAGAAGGTGCTCAGGAGGTGAGAGGGTTATGGGCCCATAGGAGATGGACGTGGGCACATCCGTTGTGTGAAGCTAGGTTAGATTTGGAAGGTTAGACCGCGTCTGGTATGAAGGATCCGCACAAAGCCTGAGAGGTGCTATGGAGGTGAGAGAGATGTGAGGCCCGTGGTGCAAAGCAAGGCTCTCAGTGAGAGGTGGATGAAGGGGCTGCTGGCATTGAGGACCAAGTAAGGCTGATGGGGCTGTGCTGGCGGCGACTCTCAGTGAGAGGCGGATGAGGGTGTGCTGGCAATGTGCGCTATCACCACAATGCCCCTCCGCGGGCTAGGCCCGAAAGGGGCTGCGCTGCCAATGGAAGTAGGGGTACTGAAAGTGAAGCTAATGCACACAGACCATGCACTAGCACGGACCTCCGTGCACCCGCACAAACCTGCTGGGACCATGCTAATGCACATGGACCTCCGTGCACCCGCACGGACCTCCAGGGACCGTGCTAATGCACGAACCTCCTGGGACCAGCCGTTGAGTGTGGCAGGAGGCAGAGGTGCCCACAAGAGTGGCGCCATTGAGGGTGTCAAGAGTGGCGCCATTGAGGGTGTCAAGAGTGACGCCATTGAGGGTGTCAAGAGTGGGGCCATTGAGGGTGTCAAGAGTGACGCCATTGAGGGTGTCAAGAGGGGCGCCATTGAGGGTGTCAAGAGGGGTCCATTGAGGGTGTCAAGAGGGGCGCCATTGAGGGTGTCAAAAGGGGCGCCATTGAGGGTGTCAAGAGTGGCGCCATTGAGGGTGGAGCTGATGAGAGTCGAGTGGGGCTCATGAGGGTGATGCCAGCAAGCATGGCACCAATCTTGTCGTGGCGTGAGCGAAGGTGGAGGACAGGGATTGCACGGCTGGGTGGCGGGACCGCTCGCTGAAGGGGGTTGTCAGGATTTTGAGAGCCTGCGCTCTGTGCACAGTTGAGTGCAAGCTGAGTGAGTGAGCAAGGACTGCTTGTTGACATGGTCTGAAGGAAACTATTATACATGGTGAGGGCTCAAGGTGGTATATATGGTATATGGGGACCGAAGGTGGTGTACATTGTGAGGACTGCTCATAGACAAGGGTCGAGGGAATTATACAGATGGTGAGGACTGAAGGTGGTACGTATTGTACATCCGGACCGAAGGTGGTGTATATTGTGAGGACTGCTTGTAGACATGGCCTCTGGCATGTTGTGTCAAAATGTAGACAAGGGAGCAGCTTCTGCGGGAGCAGCATCTGCGCTTTTGCTTGTGCACGGGCTGAAGGGTCAAAGCGGAGGCAAGGGAGCAGCCTCTGCATTTTTGCTCATGCCCAAGCTGTAGAGTGTGAGGTAGCACTGCCAGCGTGTGCTGTTGCTCGTGTGACCCCAGGTCCTTTCCTAGGTGATGAAGCCAAAGCGCGCGTGGAGGCCACGCAGCGGCTGCTGCTGGGCGTGCTCGCTGCGCGCCCCCCCAGCAGCACGCGCCAGACGGCACGCACCTTGATTGTGCAGCAGGTGCGTGAACTTGCGTGAGCGTGCACATGCTTGTTAAGTGTGTGTGTGTGTGTTTGTGCATGTGCGCGAGCTGTTTGGCGAGGCGAGCAGTTGTGCGTACTAGTGAGCGGGTGCATGGCTGTGGCTGTGGTTGCAGTTGAAACCATGAAATGGAGCTCTCCTTGATACAAGGCAATGGACGTGTGATTTGGCTTGTCAAGTCAAAGCTATCCTTGGACGTGAACCCAGTGGCAATGTCCAGCACTACCACAGTCCTGATTCTAGCCTGTTAGTCCATTATTATTGGTGGTCCATCTCAGTCGTACCTGTTCATGCAGCACAGCATCTTGAGAGCAAAGCCCACGCAACACCCACACAAGCTGCATGCACAAAAGAAAAAAGAGCGCCCCTCTGGCGTTGCCTGCTCTGTCCCCATATCCTTTGTGAAAGGGATCTGTCAGATTGCGGAGCGGGAACCATGTCGATCAGTAAAACTCACTTGCGCTGAGCAGGTACTGGAGCTGCATGGTTGCCATCGCTAAGCAGCCACTCGTGCCGCGCAGGCGCCACTTGCACTCCTAGGAAGCTTCCAGTGCTTAGGAATCAGGAACTGCAGCTGCATAGACGCCTGCGCAATCACCAGCGTGGAGCAGGGGCTAGTGCACGCAGGCACTTGCACTCGTAGCATACGCCGGCGCCGATCGGGTGCTCAGCAGCCAGTGCAGTCAAGAGTTGTCACTTGTGCAGTCAGGCGCAGTCAAGTACAGTCACTTGTGCAGCCAAGTGCAGCCAAGTACAGTCAAGTACAGTCACTTGTGCAGCCAAGTGCAGTCAAGTACAGTCACTTGTGCAGCCAAGTGCAGTCACTTGTGCAGTCATGTGCAGTCACTTGTGCAGCCAAGTGCAGTCACTTGTGCAGTCATGTGCAGTCACTTGTGCAGCCAAGTGCAGTCAAGTACAGTCACTTGTGCAGCCAAGTGCAGTCACTTGTGCTGACCACGTGCCAGCTCTGGGCGGGCACCAGTGCAAGTGCTGGTGACTTCTTGGAGCCCGCCGGCACACATGCGTGGCCTTCATGTATGTCATGCACCTCGCTGTTTGCCTTGAACGTGCTTGCCCGTGCCGCTGCCCTCTTCCCCCCCAGATGCTGCTGCAGCGTGCCGTTTTTGAACAGCAGCAACCGCCGGTGCTGAGCAGCCAGCCTGACGGCCCCCCTCCAATGGAGCCCCCTGTCAAAGTCAAGAGGGGCAAGAAGGGCCAATCAGCCGCAGCAACAGCGGCGGCGGCGGCTGCGGCGGCGGCCGAGGAGGCTGAGAAGGAGAGGCTCAGACAGGAGGTAGAGGCCGCGCAGCAGGTCAGGCGGCCCGGGCGCCCAAGCTGGTGTTGTTTGGCTCAGGCTGTGCTTTTGCTCAGGGATGTGTGTGTTTGTTTGAGTCTGTATATTTGTGTGCGCATTGCTTGTGCTTGCTTAGCATGTATTACCTGTACTTGTGTAAACCAGCTTCTCAATCTGGCAGAAGTGCTCCAACACATGCTCTGATCTGAGATCTCCAATTGCTGTGGGCACACAATATGTGTGCTTTGCCGCTTTCAAAGATGCCCCCTTCAGATTAGCCTCGTGCGCTGCGGACACCGCGCACCTTGCCTTTTGCGTGGCCCCCTTGCCACTCGACAAAAAAAATACAAAACATTGCCTCTTGACAGAATACAAAACATCGCCATTTGACAAAACACAACACATCGCCACTTGACAAAAAAATACAACACATGAACAAGCCAGCTCTGCTGATGCCTGCATGGGGTAGTGCATGAGCGTCTTTGTTTGTATGTACCCCCCTTCCTGATCGGACAACATCACTTGCACACTCCCCTTTTGCACACACATTCCACTGCTTTGGTGCGTGCCATGCTGCTGCCGCCGCCGCTGCGGCTATTGGCGCAGCCTGCACGTGCTGTAGACCCCCTCTGCACCGTGCTGTAGACCCCCTCTGCACGTGCTGTAGACCCCCTCTGCACCGTGCGTGCACATGCTGCTGCCCTCTTCCTGCCCTCTTCCTGCCCAGGTGCTGCTTCAGCGTGCCGTGTTTGAGCAGCAGGAGCAGCAGCAGCAGCAGCAGCAGCAGCAGCAAACCCCTGTGGTGCCTGCATGCCCCCCCGGCTTCCACTGCACGCCTCACAATTATGCCCTCCTTGCGCAACGCACCCTTGCGCAACGCACCCTCTCTTATGTCCCTCCCATTCTGCGCTCACGCTGCGCCTCGTGCGCACGACTGCCTGCGCGCTTCAACACCCCGCTTGGGCGCAGCCGCCTGCTCATGAGCCGCATGCCACCTGCCTCCTCCCCTGCGCATGTGCTCCCCTGCTCGTGCTGGCAGGAGCCCCTCCTCTGCGGCATTCAAAAAGTTGAGGGACTGCATCATCTGAGACGCCTTGGGACAAGGAGGCTGTGGGTTCTTTTCCTTGCCTGTATATACCGCAGAAGTCCGCGCTCTTGGCAGAGTTCCACGCGCTGCATGTGGCCCCGCCAAGGCTACAAGCCGGGCTGGGGACGGGCGCCACCGCCGCAGCATGCCTCAGCCGCTGGCTGCTACTGAACAGGTGTGCGAGTGCGTTGTGGGTATGTGTGCGTGTGCTTCTGACTGCTCCTGAACGGGCGTGCGTGTGTGTTTATGAGTGTACTGTGCATATGCATTCACGCGTTTGCATGGGCGTGTGCACCCATGTGCGAAATCCCTTGGCTGCTGGCTGCTGCTGGACAGGCGTGTTTTGTATGGATGTCCGTGCTCGGGGGAAGCGTGCGGATGTCTATGGACAACAAAAAATGTGGCTCCCCCACCTCTGTCCTGTGCCTGCCAAGGATGGAGCTTCCCCACTGTTGTACCGTGCCTGCTAAGGGTGGAGCTTCCCCACTGTTGTACCGTGCCTGCCAAGGGTGGAGCTTCCCCACTGTTGTACCGTGCCTGCTAAGGGTGGAGCTTCCCCACTGTTGTACCGTGCCTGCTAAGGGTGGAGCTTCCCCAACGCAGCCCCTTGTTGGATGCAGCTCCCCCCATGCCAAGGCACGCAAACACCAGACAACCCAGCAACGTCATAGGATCCCAATTTCTGCATCTCGAACTTTGTTGAACTGCTGCTGCTGCTGCTGCTGCTGCTGCTGCTGCTGCTACAGCTACAGCTACCACATACGCCCACAGCGCCATGGGCAGGGGGCGCAGCTCCTTCCTCCTGTGGCTGATCAGCCCAGGCAGCCCTGCAGTGTTATAGGCCCCTGCACTTTGAGCCTTAACGTCTGTGCTGCTCCTGCGGCTGCCACGTGCGCCTGCAGTGCCATGGGCAGGGGGCGCACCTCCTTCCTCCTGTGGCTGGTCAACGCGGGCAGTGCGGTGACTGAGGGCAGGCGTGGGGGCGGCGCCGCAGCGCAAGCCCCCGGGGGCCACCAGCATCAGGCCACCAGCACCGCAGAGCGCAGCCGCGCCATGAAAGCGCTGGGCGGCGCAATCGAGATGGACGAGCGCGTGCTGGGGCACGCAGATGTGCAAGCAGCGGTGCGTGGCCGCCTGTGTGCACGCGTATGCGTGCGTGTTTGTTCTTGTGTGCATGCGTGTATGCGTGCATTTTTGTGTTTGTGTTAGTGTGTGCGTGCGTGCGTGTGTTTGGGTGCGCCCGCCTGTGCGTGTCACCTGAGGTTCTAGTCTTGTAGGCTGGGCAAGAACATTGTAAAAGTGTGCATGGGGGGCTGGTCTGTTTTTGTTGGTGTGGCGCCTAAGGTCTAGGCTTGTTGGCTAGGCCAAGGTGGTGTGGTGTGAAATCAGGTGTAGGGGCAGGCCTGCTCACACATGGGCTTGGTGCGGGGTCTGCCTACGGTGCACTGGAGCAGCACGGGGTCTGCCCGCATTGCACTGGAACAGCACGGGGTCTGCCCACGGTGCACTGAAGCAGCACAGCACAGGGTCTGCCCACGGTGCACTGGAGCAGCACAGCACGGGGTTTGGTCCAGTGGGGCAGGAGCTTGGCATATGGCGTGGGTTTGCCCGAGCTTGGCATGCCGTAGATTTGCCTCAGCGCGGTGTGGGGCCTGAAGCACGAGAAGGGTAGCGTTCAGGCAAAGGCGCTGCAACGCGCGCATGAGAAGGGTGGCGTTGTGGCAAAAGGTGCTACCTCCATGCAATGTGTTGCAATGCTTTCTAGCGCGCTCCTTGCCCCCAAGCTTGCACACCTATGCGCGCGTAAAAGCTCGCAAACATTCATGCGCTCTCACGGGCGTGGCCGGCACACCACATGTGTGCGTCATGCTGTGTGCACCCCTACCTTGCATGGCCCATGCCATGTGCAGCAGGGCGCGCGTGCAGCAGGGCGCGTGTGCAGCAGGGCGCGTGTGCAGCAGGGCGCGTGAGCAGCAGGGAACGTGAGCAGCAGGGTGCGTGAGCAGCCACAACCCACGCTGCGAGCGGCAGGGCACGTGAGCAGCAGGGCGCGCGTGCAACAGGGAGCGTGTCGTGGTGCGTGCCCTCGGTGCAGGTGTGTGCCGCGCTCGGGGACGAGGCAGTGTCTGTGCGGGAGGCGGCGGTGGACCTGCTGGGCCGGCACATCTCCCACAAGTGAGCCCTGCCTGGGCAAAGACGTGCACACACACGCACACACACCACCACCACCACTATCATTACCACCCATCAATGTGCACGCAACCCACCCACAAGCGCATTACGACCACTTACGGATGCGCACTTCTCACACACCCAAGTGCCAAGCCCATCCACCAGTTTGTGACCCCCCCCCTCCGCCACCACCACTGTTGTGCTCGCAATCCACCCACCAACGCGCTGCGCCCATCCACCAGTGTGCACACGCCACACCCACACTAGTGTGTGTGCGCCCACCTGTCAACGTGTTCCACAGTGCGGAGCTTGCAATGGCCTACTTTGACCTCATCGGGCAGGCCACCAACGACTCGGGCCTGAGCGTCCGCAAGAGGGCGGTCAAGGTGTAGTGACCTTTGTACGGACGTGCTTGCATGGACGCGCTTGCATGGACGTGCTTGCATGGACGCGCTTGCATGGACGCGCTTGCATGGACGCGCTTGCATGGACGCGCTTGCACGTGCAACTGTTGCACGCGCGCGCAAACATGGGTGTGAACGCACGCATTGTGTGCAAGAACTCGCTCGCAAGCAGATGCTCATGCATGCATGCTCTGCCGCAGCACACAAGCCCACACAGTGGCATGCAGACCTCCGCAAAAGTGCACACATCACGCTCATACCCTTGCCCGCACTGGTGCCTGGAGGGTTTCAAGACTCAAACTGGTGTACAGGCCAGCACTGCAAATTTCAAACGCACGCCGGCGCACATGCTCTGACATGGGCACGCAGAGGCTAACGCAGGCGCGCGCGTGCACAAACGCACATAGTGTCACACAATTACCGAACCTGGCAAGCGCGCACTTGCACCGGCGCGCCAGGTGCTGTGGGACTGCTGCATGCACTGCGGCGGCACCGCAGCGGCGGCCGCGAGCGGGCCCGGCTCCGGGGACGCAGAGGGCCCCGCCTTCACGCGCACGGGCGAGGCGGTGTCGCTCATCATGGCGCGCGCGGCCGACCCTGAGGACAGCCTGCGCAACCTGGCCACCGGGCTGTGCGCGGATCTGCTGTTCGCCCCAAGTGCGTGGCACAACTGAGGCCATGTGTGTGTGCGTGTGTGTGTGCCGTGTGGGGAGGGCGTGGCGTGTGTGTGTGTGTGTGTGTGTGTATGTGTGTGTGTGTGTGTGTGTGTGTGTGTGTG
>LFCJ01001832.1_pt1 | contig 15137 bp, 19 predicted proteins | sample 643141 | NCBI WGS metagenome assembly LFCJ01 (sample SAMN03766243, study PRJNA286221) | soda lake metagenome | biome: soda lake; feature: Kulunda steppe; material: water; isolation source: sample B1-Br-g2 brine of Lake Bitter-1 | place: Russia: Kulunda steppe | collected 2010-07 | reverse complement strand
GAGTTCCGGATGTACGTCGACCGCAGCTACTCGGTGACCGGCGTCGGCGCGGTCGCCTCGGGGACGGTCATGTCCGGCGAGGTCGAAGCCGGCGACGAACTGCTCGTCGGACCGACCGCCGACGGCCGGTTTCTGGAGGTGGAGGTGCGCTCGATCGAGATGCACTACCACCGCGTCGATCGGGCCCGGGCCGGACGGATCGTCGGCATCGCCCTGAAGGGGATCAAGGAGCCGGAGCTCGAACGGGGGATGGTCCTCCTGCCGGCGGACGCCGACCCCGAACCGGTGCGGGAGTTCGAGGCCGAAGTGATGGTGCTCAACCACCCGACCCGGATCGGCGACGGCTACGAACCCGTCGTCCACCTCGAGACGATCGGCGAAGCCGCAGCGTTCCACCCGGATAACGGCCGGCTGCTGCCCGGTGACACCGGGAAGACGCGGGTTCGGTTCAAGTTCCGGCCGTACCTGATCGAGGAAGGACAGAAGTTCGTCTTCCGCGAGGGACGCAGCAAGGGCGTCGGGACGGTGACGGACGTCTCTCCCGTGCGGTGAGCGCGGCCACAGACGGCCTCCGTGTGTCTTCCGTTCGATCACGCCGGAGCCGTCGCGCCCGTGATCGATCCACGCTCCGTGACCCGCAGCGTGACCGATTCCGTCGCGTCCACGGTCTCCCGCCGGGCCGACTCGCCGTCGACGTGGAGCTCGTACGAACAGTCCTCGTCGTCGTACTCCCGCTCGATCAGTAGCTCCTCGCCGGGCTCGACGCTGTTCGCCCCGTCCCGGCAGTCGGCGTCGAGGACGACGGTCCCCGGGAACTCCTCGTCGACCGCCACCGCGATCATCGCGTCCGCTCCCGACACGTCTATCGTCTCGCCACCGCCGTCCAGGCAGGCCGGTAGAGCCACGGCGAGCGGCAAGGCCGCCAGAACCCTCCTGCGTCTCATCTGCGACCGTCAGTCACAGCCACTGATAACTTTTCTGCCATCCGCCGGTCGGCTCTCACTCGAGGTCGAACGACTCTTCGAGCAGCCTCTCGTCCGTCTCGCCGTGGACGTACGTCCCTCCGCCGATGACGTCGATCGTGACCTTCGCGGGCGCGAACAGCTCGGCGGGGACCTCCTCGAAGGACCACTCGAGGTCGTCGAATACCTCGACGAACGGCCGGCCGTGCTCTCCGCGGGCCGTCGAGGGCACCTCGTCGAACCGGTCGAACCCCTCGCGGACGACGAGGTGGGCCGTCCCACCGTAGGCGACGGCGTCGTTCGTCCGGCCGATCGCCGTTCGCTCGTCGGCGGCGACGGGTGCCACCGGCGCCCGGCCCGTCGCGGAGACGACGTCGAGGGGGTCGTAGCCGAGCTCCGCGAGGCGGAACGTCGCCAGCTCCGCCGCGCGGGCGGCGTTCGTGACGCTGCCGACGACGCTGGCCGTTGGATACACCAACAAGAAGACGCCGCTGGGTTCGAGGTCCGCAAGATCGGCGACCTGTTCGGCGACGGCCTCGGTCGGCTCCCCGTCAGTCTCGACGGCGAGGGCCGTCAGCTCGAACGCGTCGGTGTAGCCGATCCGCCGGAACTCGTCCTCTTCGGCGACCAGCGCCCGGGCCGGACCGCTCCCCAGCCCCTCGAACTCCTCGGTGACGAGCTCCCAGCTCGCCCTGGCCGAACAGAGCAAAGCGAGCGCGGGGTGGTCCGTCGAGAGCTCGACGTACTGGATCGGAGCGTCGCCGAGCTCCCCGAGGCTCCGTGCGGGGGTCGCGAGCCCCGCGGCCTGTATCTCCGTCGCCAGCAAGCCCGCCTCGAGGCCGCCGTCGAACTCCAGGCCGAAGTCGAGCACGGTCGCCCCGTTGCCGAGCTCGTAGGCCCCCACGTTCAGCTCCTCGGCGAACTCGAGGGCCTCGTCGACCAGCTCGATCGCCAGGCGGTTGAGACTGTCCATGCCGACCGTTCGCCGTCGCCGTGGAAACCGTTTGCCGTTCGGCCCGGCTATTCAGCGGCTCTTCAGCGGGATTGATGTATTCTTAGACACCGAAGGGTAATAATAGATCCACTTTCCAAGACTGGAATAGAAGGAACGAATCAATACTAAAATCCAAAGTTTTGATCGAGGTGTGTCGGGTCGTTGGACATTCTCTATTTGAGCCCCTCGGATCGATCGGTGTAAACGAGATAGATACCGACCGCCATCAGGAGGGCTCCGAGAACAAATCCAGTTCCCACTGTTTCCTCCAGAAAGACAACGCCCAGCACCGCCCCGACGACTGGCTGTGCAAAAAAGAAGACGGCGACTCGACCCGTATCGACGAATTCGATCCCCTTGTACCAGCAGTACCACGCGAGCGCGGTACTGAAAACGCCGAGATACCCGACCGCTGCGATGACCGGGAGGGTCACCGGCATCGACGTGAGCGACACGTCGCGAACGTACCACTCGATCGGCACGCCGATCGCCAGCAGTGGAACCGCAAAGAGCGTCGAGTAGGTCGCCGTCTCCAGCGCCGAATACCGGCGGATGATTGGCGCACCCCAGACGGTGTATCCGGCCCACGTCACACTTGCGACCACGAGCAAGGTGATTCCGAGTACACTCCCGAACCCGATCGTGGTGAGATCGTATTGCCCACCGACGACCACCACCGTCCCGCCCAGCGCAACCGTCATACCGACGAGTCGCCGCCGGGTCAGCGGCTCGCTAAGAATCATAATTCCGAGCAGGAACGTGAACACCGGCGTCAGGACGGTGAGCAGCGCCCCTTCACTGGCCGTCGTCAGATCCGTCCCGAAAAACTGCGTCGCCATCGAGAGGGCGACCCACAATCCGAGAACGCCAAAACCGTACCAGTCTCGACGTGAGAATCTTCGGCGTGGGTAGTACACTCGGACGACGGCAAAGAGGACACCCGCACCGAGAAGGACGCGAAGAAACGCCAGTGTCGCCGGAGGAATCGTCTCAAATCCCCACTTGCTTACCACGTACATCCCACCCCACAGCGCCGCTGCGAGCAGTGGGGCTGCGACCCAGAGACGACTGGCGCTCACACATCTGCAACGGCACGGCAGGATAACGAATCGTAGCGTTCGTATACGAACCATAGGCCGCAGGAAGAATCGCCACCGAACGAGTATGACAATCGGATCTACGCTGGGTCGGATCCGGCCCCGGTGATCGTATCCATCGCGTTCGAAAGCACCTTCCGTTCGACCCGACGCAGCGTCTTCGAAATCGCCACGTCGGAGACGCCAAGTTCCGCGCCAAGTTCGGCCGCCGTCGTCGTCCGCGGGGTCTCGTAGTACCCACGCGCTAACGCCGTCGAGAGTACCTCCCGCTCGCGATCGGTGAGGTGAGAGACTGCAGCACTATGCGGGACGCCCGGCGGCTCTGCCGCTCGTTCGTCCATCCGGTAGCGGCTCCGAACGGTGAACTCCTCGTGTCGATCCAACTCGGACAGTGCGCCGTCCGCCGCGGACTCCGTATCGAAGCCGAGCTGCCAGCGTTCGAGACCACCTTCGTTGCGGAACGGTCCGACGACGTACCCACCGTGGCGAGCGATGGTGCTGATCGCGGTCGTCTCTTCGAACACGGTGCGGACGAACGCCTCCGTGCCGTCTTTCCAGCACAGCTCGAATCGATCGACGGATTCGGTGTCGCGCAACGACCGGAGTCCGCCAGTGAGTTCGGCGTCGTCAGGTGCGCGAGCGTGGACCCGGAGCTCCCACCGTCCTGAGTGGCGATCGAAGTGCCACTGCGGCGTCGTAAACGTCGTTTTGAACTCATGTGTCGTCCGGGTTAACGGACAGTCCTCCTGACGAACATCGAGCGAGAGATAGTACATACGTACGATTCACGTCCGATACTACAAAACCGTTCGTTGGTTCACAGCGCTCTGCTCCGATGCCCCACCGTTCGTATACGAACCACCCGACCTATGAGCATAAGGACTGAGTTTGCGGTATGAGCGAGAGTCCGTTCGACGCCACGATTCGGGTTGCCGACGTGATCGATGCCGAACCGTTCCCAGAGGCGAACAAGCCCGAACTCTTCAAACTTCGGCTTGACATCGGCGACGAGATCCTCCAGTCGGCTGCACAGCTGGGCTACCACCACGACGTCGAGGAGCTCATCGGCACACAGGTGCTGTGTGCGACGAACCTTGGCTCGGTCCACATCGCAGGATACAAATCGGAAGCGCTGACCGTGGGCGTGCCCGGTGAAGATGGAAACCCGGTACTCGTGAGGCCCGAAAAGACGGTTCCAGTCGGAGGGGAACTGTATTGAGATGAGCTTGGGTCAGTAACAACCGGTGTACCGAATCAAAAAGCCTTGATGAATTCATTGTATAGGCTGGTCAGGGAGGGAAAGAAGACGTCGCATTCTCCCAATTAATCGCTTCTATAACTGCTGGGAGTTGCGCTAGTCGCTCATAAAGGACGGCGAGTGGGTGTGCATCGAGAAACGTCGCACTATGCCGGTCAACCGGCGTATCTTCGTGGTTGAGTTGGATGTGACAGGGGCCAAGGTCCGGATGGTCGGCGTCCTGGTGGAAGCTGAGCATCAGATTTCGGTCCGGTTCGATCCAGTTGATGCGGTAGTATTCGTGGTCGACGCCAGCGGGACACCAGAAGCGGATCTCCAGTCGTGCTGTCACTGCGTCGGACGAGTCACTTAGGAACGTCGTTGGATCAACATCTACGATGACGTACCGGGGTCGGCGTCGAGACCGGCGATAGCGGAACTCTTCACAGCCAGGCTGGTTCGTCAATCGGTCGTGAACGTCGCTGAGGAGGGTCCGCTGTGTATAACGGTCGCGACCAGCGAGAAAGATCATGCTGTGGGAGAGGAGGATTAGCTCGTGGCGCGGTCGGCCACGTCGGTCACCTGTTCTCGGGCGGCTTCGACATCCGAGTAGAGCGCCAACGCATGTTTGATGAGGCGGCGATCCTCCTCGTTCTCGCGCCAGAACGCTATGACATCGCGGCGGTCGCGGAGCTTGGCATTGTGAGGTCCTCATCAGCAAGCGACTGTTCGAGCTCTTCCCACGTCTCGACGTCGTAAGTCGCCTGCCACTCCTCGATCTCCTTGATGAATGCGGCCAATTCGTTGCGCAGCTCCTCGCGCGTGTTCTCCTCGATGAGCGTCCGAATTTCCTCGAAGAGCAGTCGCGTGTAGTCCGGCTGGTAGCGCGTCGTCTCACCGGCTTCGACGCGACGCAGCGGGCCTTGGTCGACGAGATCCTGAAGCTCCTCGTTGGTCGTGCTCCAGGTGGCGTCGGCCTGGTCGCTGATCCAGTTAACTGAGCGAGATTTCCGAAGTGACTCGGCGACCGCCCGAATACGGTCACGGTATTCATCGACTTAGTCCACGACTGGACGCCATCTCGCGAGGATTCAGACATATGTGGCACCGCTAGTCCTGATTCCGATACGGAAGCGGGGTCACGTCGAACGCATCGTAGTGCTGGTCGTAGGTGAGGATGTGATCCACATCTAAGGCCTCCATATGCGCTGCAACAGTGAAATCGGTGAGCGACGCATTCAGATCCGTCCACTCAACGAACGTTGCTTTGGCGTTATCAAAAACATCCTCAGAGACGGATTCGAACTGATATAGCGTGCTCTCGTCGAGCGTCGTCAGGAACGACGCGGCGTTCCGCATCGACGCTTGCTTTTTCAGCCGGGTCGCGGCCTCGTCGACGATGTGGTCGTTGACGATGAGACGACGATACGGGAGGTCGCCGTCGCGAACGAATGTCATGAACGCACGCGAGACGGCATGTAGCTGATCCTGGGGGTTGAAGAGCGCGTACAGGAACTTGGGGCCGATGACGACCTGATGACGGACGTGACCTGGGCGAAAATGCTCTGGCGTGACCGTCCCGATCGGGGTGTCAACTGGTTCAGCCATCCGAATTCAGGATTGCGCAGACGGGTCGTCGGCGAGCGTGAACGGTTCGTCGCTCCCGTGCCACTCGTCGACGAGATCGTCTTCCTCGCGAGCGTCCGTCGCCGCCGACGCTGGGAGCGATTCGTCCTCGAGGTCATCGAGGACGGTGAACGCCGGGTCGTTGGGATCGGCTTGTTGCTGGCGTTCGATCCACTCGATCAGCGCCTCGTGCCCGGCTTCTTTGAGCGAGAGGCCGTGTTCGCTCGCGAACTTGCGGAACCGTTCGTATTCGTCCTCGTTCAGTTCCGTTTGAACGTGCTTGGTGTCGTTACTGCTCATAGGGACCCCAGTTGCTACCCCCACCTACTTGCTCATGAAGTATAAGATGTTCGCATGACGTGTTTTATGGCCCGTACTCAAACCGGAGACGGAGCGGACACTGGCCCTGACATTGAAGTACAAATCCGGGACAAACTACACCAACCGATGCACAACCGATATACTGATTTCGCAGAGCTGCGGCCGACCGGCGAGGCGTCCTACATTCCAGACACGAGGCTAGACAACGGGTGTGAGGGTGCCCCCCGGCGACAACGCGACGCGACGAGTGCTGGTGGCTACCCTGCTGCGCCGACGGCCGCCGATGGCGAGTGCCGGTCCTGTGGGGCGTCAGTCCCAGACGGCCAGACGAAATGCCGATTCTGCCTCTCTAACCATCTCGGGAGTGACGCCACTAGCACGAACGAGGCAGCGTCGACGACGTTCCTCGGCATCGTCCACCTGGTCGTCGAGTCGACCACGTTCTACGGCGCCGTCGCGAAGGGCGGCGCCGCGGCGAACCTCCTCTCTGCCAACGAGGCGGAGCCGGCCGTCGACGACTACACACTCCTCTACAACCTCGACGAGGCACCGGCGCGCCAACTGGCCGAACAATGGCCCTCACTTCCCGACGCGGTACAGGTGTCGTCAGCGGAGGGAGAGCGGCTTCTCAGTGCCGCCCGTGAGCGGACTGAGTGGCACGGGCAGGAAGCGTCGGAGCATCAGGAGCAGGCCCCGACGCGGCTCTACGACCAGCGTGGGGACGGCATCCGCGACGCGTCGCGTCTCGACGCGGTCCTCGACGACGCCGACGACGCGGTGTGGCTGGTTCCAGCGATGGCGCTGACCGAATCTACTGGCGAAGCTGCAGCTGATCGCCAGGTGTCGTCGGTACCGACGGTTCAGGAACTCGACTGTCAAACCTGTGGACGGGCGACCGACCACCGGTTCAAGACCCACGAGTCGGTCCCGGATGAGGCGTGGACGGGGCAACCGATCTGGGAGTGCCGGGTGTGTGGCTCGGCTCGTTACGGACCCAGTCTCGAGTAACGCCAGTGCTGAGCGTCGATTAACCAACATCTCTGCAGGTGGCCCCGGGGTTTCGTTGGTTAACAGTAATAGGAAGTACGATTTCCTTGTTCAGACTCGCAGCCGCTAGCTGGTGTAAAATCGATAACTACAGATAGAATACTAATCGCTATGTGAGGGGATGGAGAGCAGTAGTTGAGGCTGGGTCACTCAATGCATATGATCCCAATTTTCCGCGCCCACTAATCAATTTTATTTGCACTACATCAATTCAATTGGGTAAGCTTTATGTGGCAGTCCTCACCAGCAGATATTGCGGTCGAAGTCGAGAGAGCCCACATCTGGGGGTTAAGAACATGGAGGGTTAAATAGTGACAACTATGAACTGCCCGGACTGCGGGAACGAGCGAACACGCGTCATCGATACAGAGACCAGTGCCGACGGAACATCCGTCCGACGGCGCCGCGAATGTCAACGCTGTTCGTTCCGCTTTACCACCTACGAACGTCCGGAGTGGGAGTCACTCCAGGTGAAAAAACGCGACGGAACCATCGAATCGTTCGACCGACAGAAACTCCGCGCAGGGATCGAGCGAGCCGTTGAGAAGCGAGATGTGTCCGAGACAACAGTGACTGCTCTCGTCGATGATATCGAGAGCGAACTGCAAGGTCGAGAGGCACGTATCGTCTCTTCGAGTCTCATCGGCGAACTCGTCTCGGAGAATCTCCGTACGCTCGATAAGGTAGCCTACATTCGATTTGTCTCCGTTTACAAAGCATTCTCTGAACCGCAGGAGTTCCTGAGAGAACTTGACGCAGTCTTGGATGCAGAACTCGATGACTTCGAAGCCTCGAACAGCGCACTATGACACGAACATACGCAGCTCAAACGAATGTTCGGTCAATCCTTGACCGGGCGAGCATGACTCACGTCCAGACGTACAGAGAACGACGGAAACAGAAACCAACCAACAGAGGACGATTCCCCCGGGGTACGTGCCAATGACTGAAAACAAAACCAAAGGCGGAGATCCGAAGACCGACATCTTCTCCGAACGAACGCAGCTCAAACCGTACGAGTACCCCGACGTCCTCGAGTACAAAGACGCGATACGGAACAGCTACTGGGTTCACACGGAGTTCAACTTCTCAGGAGACGTTCAAGACTTCAAGATCAACACGACTCCTGCCGAGAAAACCGTCATCAAGCGGACGATGCTGGCCATCGCGCAGATCGAGGTCCAGGTCAAGACCTTCTGGGCAGAAATCTACGACGAGATGCCCAAGGCGGAGATCGGGAACGTCGGCATGACCTTTGCGGAGAGCGAGGTCAGACACATGGACGCGTACAGCCATCTCCTCGACATCTTGGGGATCACGGAGGACTTCGAGGAGGTGACTGAGGTCCCCGCAATCGAGGAGCGGATCGACTACCTCGACGAGTACCTCGAGAAGAGCGAGAGCGACGACAAACAGGAGTACGTGATGAGTCTCCTGCTGTTCTCCACGTTCGTCGAGCACGTCTCGCTGTTCTCGCAGTTCCTCATCATAACGAGCTTCGACAAACACGAAAAGAAATTCAAGGGGATCGCGAACGCCGTCGAAGCGACCAGCAAGGAGGAGCAGATTCACGGACTGTTCGGTGTCGAACTCGTGGAGACGATTCGCGAGGAGAATCCGGACCTCTTCGACGAGGACTTCGAAGAAGAGGTCCAAGCAGCCTGTCAGCAGGCGTTCGAGGCAGAGATGAAGATACTGGACTGGATCTTCAGTGAGGGCGAACTGGAGTTCCTTCCCCGGGCGCACGTCGACGTGTTCCTGCGGGACCGGTTCAACCAGAGCCTCGAGAACGTCGGTGTCGAGCCGATCTTCGAGCCGGACGATGACCTGCTCGAGGAGACACGGTGGTTCGATGAAGACATCATGATGACGAAAGATAACGACTTCTTCAGCAAGCGGTCGACCACGTACAACAAGCACGCACAGAGCGTTACCGCCGAGGACATATTCTAACGATGGCACAACCAGAACCAGCACTCGACGAGGTAGGACAGCAGCACGAGGAACCGTTCTACTGGCTGAACGAGGACAGCCGGGCGTTCCTCGACGAGGGGTACCTGATCGAGGGCGTCACGGCCGAGGAGCGGGTCAGGGAGATCGCAGACCGGGCCGAGGAGATCCTGGACGACGACGGCTTCGCGGACAAGTTCTACGACTACATGAATCGGGGCTTCTACAGCCTCGCGAGTCCGGTGTGGGCGAACTTCGGTCTGGACCGAGGCCTGCCCATCAGCTGCTTCGGGAGCTACATGGAGGACAACATGGAGAGCATCCTCTACACGCAGGCCGAAGTGGGCGAGATGACCAAGCTGGGCGGCGGGACCAGCGGATATTTCGGCGAGATCCGGCCCCGAGGCAGCCCGATCACGAACAACGGCAAGAGCAACGGGAGCTACAGCTTCACCGAGTTGTTCGACACGATCATCAACGTCGTCAGCCAAGGCGAGACGCGACGCGGCCAGTTCGCGGGGTACATCGACGTCGAACACGACGACCTGGACGAGTGGCTCAACATCAAGACCGAGGGTGACCCCGTCCAAGACATCTACTACGGCGTTATCATCGGTGACGACTGGTTCCGGGCGATGGTCGACGGCGACGAGGAGAAGCGAGAGACGTGGGCGAAGATCATCGAGACTCGGATCAACATCGGTGTCCCGTATATCATCTTCCGGGACAACATGAACGACGGGAAGCCACAGGTCTACAAGGACAGGGGCTACGAGATCAACGGCTCCAACCTGTGTACCGAGATCGCGCTGCCGGCCACGCCAGACGAGAGTTTCGTCTGTTGTCTCTCGTCGATGAACGCGCTTCACTACGATGAGTGGAAGCATACCGACGCAGTAGAGACGCTGACGCGGTTCCTCGACGCCGTCATGGAGGAGTTCATCCAAGAGGCGGAGGGGACGCAGTTCATGAAACGCCCAGTGCGGTTTGCGAAACGGCACAGGGCGATCGGCATCGGCGTTCTCGGCTGGCACAGCTACCTCCAGAGCGAGATGATTCCGTTCGATAGCATGGAGGCGATGGAGAAAAACGAGGCAATCTTCCGCACCATCAAGGAGCGAAGTTACAAGGAGAGTAGTCGGCTCGCCGACAAGTTCGGCGAACCGGAGGTGCTCGAGGGCTACGGTCGCCGGAACGCGACGACGATGAGCGTGGCCCCGACGAAATCCAGCAGTGTCATCCTGGGGCAGGTCAGTCCGAGCATCGAACCGCTGAAATCGAACTACTTCGTCCGCGACGGTGCGAAGCTGAAATCGACGCAGAAGAACCAGTTCCTTGAGGCGATACTGAAAGAGCGAGGCAGAGACGAGCGCGAGGTCTGGGACAGCATCGCACAGAACGACGGGAGCGTACAACACCTCGACTGCCTGACCGACGAGGAGAAGGAAGTGTTCAAAACCTTTGCCGAGATCCCACAGATGGCGATCATCAACCAGGCGGCACAGCGGCAGAAACACATCGATCAGGCACAGAGTCTGAACGTCATGATCGATCCGAGCGAAGTGAGCGTCAAGGAGATCAACCAGCTCTACATCGATGCTTGGAAGAAAGGGGTGAAGAGTCTCTACTACCAACATAGCGTGAACGCTGCACAGAAGTTCAGCCGAGACATCCTCGAATGCAAGGCCTGTGAGAGCTGATCACCCATCGGCCGGTATGATAGAGTGCTCCATGTAAACTACGCACACCTATTTACCAGACGTTCCAGACCGGTTTTAGAATGAAAAAAGAGTGCTTTGACCTACTGCTAAGAGCGTGATCTCCTGCAAGCCCGACGCCAGTCTGGATGGTGGGTCCTTCCGCGCCGGCGAGCGGTGAGGCGCTTCCGATGGAGCAAGAGTTCAAACAGGGTACCGGATGCATCGTATACTCAGCAATCTCAACCGACTCGACGTCGACCGATTGGACAACGCGGATCGAGAGCGGGGCGAGACCGCAAGAGACTTCCTGGAAGAGGTGAGCCTTCTCACGCGGCCGAGCGACGGAGCAGGGGCGGACGCCCACGCAGATTCCTAACTGGCGTCGCCGGCCACGCCCAGGGGGGCAACTCTCGCGTCGGTTAATCGCCCCCGACAGGGGTGCGGGGGCGACCCCATGAAGTCCAGACATGGCGACACTGCAAGCTGCGACGACGTCGACTGGTGCGATCATATCGGATCCGCAGGCAGTCCGCGACCTCTGTGAGAGCTACTGCTTCGGGACGGTCGACTGGGAGGTGACCGAAGACGGAGAGCTCACTATTCGACGACCTCGTAGCCCGCGTCCTCGATCGTCGCCGCGAGCACCTCGCCGTCGACGCCGTCGTGTTCGACGCGGACCTCGTCGTCCCCGTGGTCGGCCGTGGCCGTCGAGACGCCGTCGAGTGCGGTCAGCGCGTCGACGACGGTCTCCTCACATCCCTCACAGGCCATCCCGTCGACCGCGATCGCAGACTCCATGCGACCTCAGACCGGCCGCTCGATGTTGGCTCTTCCGGTTCGAGGGGGGTCCGACGCTCGCCCGTTCCCGCCGGCACCGCGGGCGATCACTCGCTCCCCGAACGTGGCTCTCGGCCGAGCTCGGCCGCCACCGCCGTGACCTTTCGGTCGGCAGACTCCTCGCTCGTCCGTTTGTCGTCGATCTTGAGGAACGTGCTGACTCGGTCGGCGTCGACGGCCCGGTGGGCCGCCTCGACCGCGGCGAGGAGCTCGCCGACCTCCCCGGCTTCGATCGTCGTTCCCATCGGGGTGGTCTCGTAGCTGACGTCGAACCCCTCGAGGGCCGCCACGGCTTTCGCGACCTCCCCCGCCATGCTGTCTTCGGTGACCGGTGCGACGCTCAGAAAGGCGATGACCGTCATACGCTCCCCGAGAGCGGGGACGGGCAAAAAGCCATCACTCCGGTCGGGCGTCCTCGGGTGGGTAGACGTGGATCGCGCCGTCGGCGTGGACGTACACCTCGTGGTCGAGTGCGCTGAACGCCACGTGGCCGTCGCGCCGTCGCGAGCCGTCGGCCTTCGGGGCGAACAGCCGCTCTAAGGCGTCCGGATCGACGCTGTCGTACAACGAGAACTCCCCCTGGGAGACGTCGATGCCGGTGATCGTCGCGAGCCCGTGGACGATCGTCGTCGTCAGCGCCGCGGTGCCGTCGGGATCGTACTCGAGGACGTACCGTCCGTTCTCGCGCTCGTAGGGGAGATCCTTCCGGGATTTAGAGGCGTAGGGATCGGTTCGCATGGGAGATGGTCGGCCGCTCACAGCATCGTAGTCCGCGACGGTACAAAAGCCATCCGAATCGGGAGATACCGTACGCGCCGGCGTCGGTCGTGAAACTCTCCGGATCCGGATGGTCGGCGCCGCCGAAGGCTCCACCGGCAACGTCCGGCGTTTCGGGGACGGGACGGCGTGCAGGCGCCGCTTAACTAATCCCCGATGGGGCCGACCCTCGGCCGATGTGGCCCTGGGAACACGCCGTGATCGGCTACCTCGCGTACTCGCTTTTCTGTCACGCCGTCTACCGCGACTCCCCCGGCGCGGCCGGAACCCTCGTCGTCGTCTTCGCGTCGGTCCTCCCGGACCTGATCGACAAACCGCTGGCCTGGCAGTACGGCGTCTTCGAGACCGGCTACGCGCTCGGCCACTCGGTTTTCTTCGCCGTTCCACTGGCGATCACCGTCGGCTGGCTCGCCCGAACCGTCGGTCGTCCACGGCTCGGCGTCGCCTTCGGCCTGGGCTACCTCCTGCACCTGCCCGCGGACGTTCTCCCGGCGTACGTCACGCGGGGTGAGTTCCCGATCGAACGGATCCTCTGGCCCGTGCGGACCGCAGCCCCCGACAGCCAGCGCCGTGACTTCCTCGGCCAGGCGGCCGAGATGATCGTCGGCTACTGGCAGGGGATCGTCGCGGGCGAGCTCTCGACGTACGAGTGGGGGGTGTTCGGGCTGTCCGCGTTCGTCTTCGCGCTCTGGCTGTACGACGGTGCACCCGTCCTCCGGGAGCTGCTCGCCGCTCCCTGGCGGCTGGTCGGCTTCCTCGTCCGGTCGGGTTCGTGAGTCGACCCGGCGCCGTGATTCCGTCGAACGGACGCGTCCACGGTACAGAACGTTTTTACCGTCTCGGGGGCGGAGTTCGGGTAGATGACCCGGACCGTCGGCGTCGTGGTCCCGGCGTTTCGGCCGGAGCCCGACGTCCTCGCCGGCTACGTCGGTGAGCTCGAAGACCGGCTCGCCCCCGAACGGATCCGGATCGAACTCGACGAGCCCGAGCCCGGGACCCTGAGGACCTTGGAGGACTGTCCGGCGACGGTCGCGACCGCAGTCGACCGCCGAGGCAAGGGGGCCGCGATCACCGCCGGCTTCGAAGCTCTCGGAACCGACGTCCTCGCCTTCGTCGACGCGGACGGCTCCACGCCGGCGGCGTCGGTGGCCGACGTGGTCGCCCGTGTCCGGACGGGGCGGGCGTCGCTGTCGGTCGGCTCGCGGCGCCACCCGGACGCCGCAGTGGACGACCACCAGACGTTCGTCCGCCGGCGCCTCGGCGACGCGTTCGCGTGGACCGCCCGCCGACTGCTCCCGGTTTCCCTCTATGACTACCAGTGTGGGGCCAAGGCGATCCGCCGGGAAGCGTGGGCGGACGTCCGGACGCACCTCCGGGAGCCGGGGTTCGCCTGGGACGTCGAGCTCGTCGCGCTCGCGGACGCGCTCGGCCACCGGATCGTCGAGGTGCCGGTGAGCTGGGAGGACGCCGAGCGATCGACGGTCTCACCGGTCGGAACGACCGTCGAGCTCGGGGTGGCGCTCGTGCGCTCGCGTCACCGTGCGGCGTCGTTGCGCGGCGACCGCGTCCACGCCGCGATCGCGAGACGACGGGGCCAGCCACAGTCGGTACTCGACCGCCTCGGTCGTGAGCCAGGAGATGAGTAACCCGGGCGTCAGGGGACGACTCGCCGCCTTGCTCTCGATGAGCCGGCTGGGGCTTTTCGCGGGAGTGGGGGTGCTCGGTGCGGTCGTCGACACCGGGGTGTTGATCGCGGCCGTCGAGCTCGTGGGCCTCGGTGAGATCCCGGGGAAAGTCCTCGCCTGGGTCGTCGCGATCGTCGTCATCTTCTCGATCAACGAGCGGCTGACGTTCGCCGGCTACGGCGAGGTCGGCGCCCAGGCGGTCCTCCGGCGACTCGGGACGTCCTACGCCATCCGCTCTGGGGGGTTTCTCGTGACGCTGGCCGTCTACACGGCGTTGATCGAGTTCGCCGGACTCTGGTACGTGCTCGCGAACGTCGTCGGCATCTGTGTGGGCTTCGTCGTCAACTACGTCTGTGAGAGCCTCTGGACGTGGAAAGTCCACCGCGGCCGGTAGAAACTCCCATACGGTGGCCGAATCACAATCCTTAACTACGCCAGAGGGGTACGACGTACCAGCGGGATGGGATAGCCAGGAGATTCCGGCGGGCTCATAACCCGCAGATCGGTAGTTCAAATCTACCTCCCGCTACTTTTCGACGCGAACGATCACGAGGAGCCCAGCGACGAGTGTCGTGAGCGTCGAAAACACGACGAGTAGATTTGAAGTAGACGACGAGAGCGAAGCGACCGACGTTGGCGTGGTTCAAATCTACCTCCCGCTACTTTTCGACGCGAACGATCACGAGGAGCCCAGCGACGAGTGTCGCGAGCGTCGAAAACACGACGAGTAGGTTCGACAGGGCGAGTCCGGTGGTGTGGGGTGGGTCCGGTGTGGAGTGAAAGGTTTAGGAGCGACCGCCGCGTTCGTCGACTCGATGACGCTGGTCGTGGTTCCCGTCCGATACCCGCTGTCCGCTCACTCGAAGCGTACCCTGGGGCGGGCGATAGAGGTGGCTCGCGAGCG
>LFCJ01001831.1_pt1 | contig 15139 bp, 14 predicted proteins | sample 643141 | NCBI WGS metagenome assembly LFCJ01 (sample SAMN03766243, study PRJNA286221) | soda lake metagenome | biome: soda lake; feature: Kulunda steppe; material: water; isolation source: sample B1-Br-g2 brine of Lake Bitter-1 | place: Russia: Kulunda steppe | collected 2010-07 | reverse complement strand
GGGGCCATGAGCGGCGAATCAAAACAACAATCGCTAAGGGAGATTCACGTGGAAACCTTGACAAGTATCTTCGATGCCATCAACGGCGTGGTGTGGGGGCCGCTGATGCTGATCCTGCTGCTGGGGGTCGGCCTCTACCTGCAGATTGGCCTGAAGCTGATGCCGCTGCGCAAGCTGGGCACCGGCTTCAAGCTGATGCTGCAGGGGCGGGATGCCAAGCCGGCGCCCGGGGACAAGAAGAAGGAAGACGAAGGGGAAATCTCCCCCTTCAACGCCCTGATGACGGCGCTCTCCGCCACCATCGGCACCGGCAATATCGCCGGCGTGGCTACCGCCATCGCCCTGGGGGGGCCGGGGGCGATCTTCTGGATGTGGATCACGGCGCTGGTGGGGATGGCCACCAAGTTCGCCGAGGCGGTGCTGGCGGTTCGCTATCGCGAAACCGACAGCATGGGCTACCACGTGGGTGGCCCGATGTTCTATATCAAGAACGGCCTGGGCAAGAAGTGGCTGTGGCTGGGTGGCGCCTTCGCCTTCTTCGGCGCCGTGGCGGCCTTCGGCATCGGCAACACCGTGCAGTCCAACTCGGTGGCCGATGCGCTGGACAGCACCTTCAACATTCCCCACTGGCTCACCGGGGTGGTGATCATGGTCCTGGCCGGGGCGGTGATCCTCGGCGGCATCAAGCGTATCGCCAAGGTGGCGGGCAAGCTGGTGCCGATCATGGGCATCCTCTATGTGCTGGCCGGGATCCTGGTGCTGATCGTCAACGCCGGCCAGATCGGTGACGCCTTCGGTCTGATCTTCTACTACGCCTTCAACCCGATCGCGGCGGCCGGCGGCTTTGCCGGGGCGGCGGTGATGGCGGCCATTCGCTTCGGCGTGGCCCGCGGCATCTTCTCCAACGAGGCTGGCCTGGGCAGCGCGCCCATGGCCCACGCCGCGGCCCGGACCCGCAACCCTGTTCGCCAGGGCATGATCGCCATGCTGGGCACCTTTATCGATACCATCATCGTCTGCACGATCACCGCCCTGGTGATCCTGACCTCCACGGTGTGGATCGACGGCGAGGCCGGCGCTTCGCTGACGGCGCTCTCCTTCGATGCGGCTCTGCCGGGCTTCGGCAACCAGATCGTCTCGGTGGCCCTGGCGGTCTTTGCCTTCACGACCATCCTCGGCTGGTCCTTCTACGGCGAGAAGTGCTTCCAGTTCCTGTTCGGCACCCGCTCGATCATGCTCTACCGGGCGCTCTTCGTGCTGGCGATTCCGCTGGGTGCCATGGCCAACCTGGGCTTCATCTGGCTGATGGCCGACACCTTCAACGCCATGATGGCGATTCCGAACCTGATCGCCCTGGCGCTGCTCTCGCCGGTCGTGTTCCGGCTGACCCGTGATTACTTCGACGGCAAGGAGGTTCTGCCGGGCGAGGATCTCGACCACAACAAGGGCTGATGCGGGTCCGATGACAGCGGGAGGCGCCTCTGGCGCCTCCCGATGGCTTTGCGCCACCCATCCATGAGGGAGAGAAAATGAGCGAACTCAAGCACACCCCGCTGCACGGGCTGCATCGTGAGCTGGGGGCCAGGCTGGTGCCCTTCGCCGGTTTCGACATGCCGGTGCAGTATCCGCCGGGCGTCAAGAAGGAGCACGAGCACACCCGCCGCGCCTGCGGGCTGTTCGATGTCTCCCACATGGGCCAGCTGCTGCTGCGCGGGCCGGCCCCCGCGGAGGCGCTGGAGACCCTGGTGCCGACGGATATTGTCGGTCTCGCGGCAGGCTGGCAGCGCTATGCGCTGTTCACCAGCGGGGAGGGCGGCATTCTGGACGACCTGATGGTGGTGAACGCCGGCGACCATCTCTATCTGGTGGTGAACGCCGCCTGCCGGGACCAGGACATCGCCCATCTGCGCCTCGGCCTTCCCGAGGGGCATGAGATCGAGGTGCTCGACCGCGGCCTGCTGGCCCTGCAGGGCCCGGAAGCCGTCAGCGTGATGCGGCGGCTCTGCCCGGCGGCCTGCGAGCTGGTCTTTATGCAGCATGGTCACTTCGAGATCGAGAGTATCCCGGTGTGGATCAGCCGCAGCGGCTATACCGGCGAGGATGGCTTCGAGATCTCGGTGGCCGCCGAAGATAGCGAAACGCTGGCCCGTCGTCTGCTCGACGAGCCCGAGGTGGAGGCGATCGGCCTGGGTGCCCGGGACTCCCTGCGCCTGGAGGCGGGACTCTGTCTCTACGGCCACGATATCGATACCGAGACCACGCCGGTGGAGGCAGGCCTGATCTGGGCCATCGGCAAGCCCCGCCGCCGCGGGGGAGAGCGCGCCGGCGGCTTCCCCGGGGCGGATGTGATCCTGCATCAGGTAGAGGCGAAGGATCACCGGCGCAAGCGGGTCGGCCTGCTGGGCGAGGGGCGTGCCCCGGTACGCGAGGGGGCAGAGCTGTTCGATGCGGAGGGTAACGCCATCGGCCACGTCACCTCCGGTGGCTTCGGCCCGAGTGTGGGCCAGCCGGTGGCCATGGGCTATGTGGCGACGGATCAGGCGGAGATCGGCACTCGGGTGTTCGCCGAGGTGCGCGGCAAGCGCCTGCCGATGACGGTAAGCAAGATGCCCTTCGTGACGCCCGGCTACTATCGCGGGTGAGCGTCGGCGGCATGAGAGGCGGGCAGGCGGCCACCTTCGGGTGGCCGTTTTCCTTGGGCGCTGTTCTCAGCAGGTTTTATACCGTTATCTATCAATAGAGCCGAAGCGTGCTCCTTTGCCTCAGCGAGGCAGCACCCAGCGGAAGGTCAGGCTGATGCGACGCCCCGGGATCTGCCGTGGCAGCAGGGCATGCTGCAGCTGGCGCTGGGTGCCGGGCCCCATCACCAGCAGGCTGTCATGGGGGAGCCAGGCGTTGAAGGCCGGAGCGCGGCGATCCCGCCAGCGAAAACGCAGCGGGCGCTCCGCCCCCAGCGACACCGCGGCGATCAAGGGATCATGGCCGAGTTCGGGCTCGTCGTCGCTGTGCCAGCCCATGCGCTCCTGGCCGTCGAGATAGCGGTTGAGCAGCACGCTGTTGAAGCGGGCGGGGAGACCCGCGTCGTCCAGGACCTCGACCAGCCGGTCGCGTAGCCGGGCCACCGCCGGGTGCCAGGGCTCGGGGACAAAGGCCCGACCGGAATAGCGATAGCCTGCCTCGGGGTCCCCCATCCACACCTGCGTGCGGGGAATGGGGTGCTCACGGCCATAGAGGCGCAGGGTGGGACGCTGCCAGGCGAGCTCGGCATCCAGGGTATCGAGCAGGGCGGAGGCGTCGGGCTCCCCCAGCAGGGGGGCCGTCAGCCACAGGAGCGGGTCGTGATGCAGCGATGTCATCTCAGCACGCGCCTTGGGTCCACGGGCTTGCCGCCGTGGCGCAGGTCGAACAAGAGGTCATGGCGCTCGCTGGTGCTGCTGTAGCCCACCTCGCACACCGGCGTCCCGCGGCTGACCCGGTCGCCGTTGGCGACCAGGGGTTTCTCGCAAAGGGCATAGACGCTCTGCAGGTTGTCGGCGTGGTGGATGATCACTACCTCCCCCAGCTGGCGCATGCTGCCGGCGAAGCGCACCTCGCCATCGGCCACCGCGCGGGCCCGGGCGCCGCGGCTCGTGGCCAGCAGCATCGGCTGCAGGGTGCCGCGGTCGTCGGCGCCGAAGGCGCGCACGATACGGTAGTCTTCCAGCGGCCATGGCCAGCTGCGCGCCGAACGGGGCAGATCCCCGGGATCGGGCCTGCTTGCCGGGGGCGGCGTGGCGGCACTATCCGAGGCGCTGTCGGAGGAGTCACTGCGGGATGGGGTCGAGGAGGCGGCGCTGGTCGTGTCGCGACCCGCCGCCAGCGGGACCTGAATCAGCTGGCCGACTCTCAGCGCCGTGGGCTCGGTATCGGGGTTGGCGGCCTGGATCCGCGATGAGCGAGTGCCGAAACGCCGCGCGATACCCGAGTAGGTATCGCCGGGGCGCACCTGGTAGCGGTAGGGCCCTCCGGAAGGCGCACGCTCCTGCTGGGTCGGCATCAGCAGGCGCTGGCCCACGACCAGACGCCTGGCATCGACGTCGGGGTTGAAGCGCTGCAGCCGCGCCAGGGGAACATCGCCCCGCTGGGCGATCTCGCCCAGGGTATCGCCGCGCTGAACCACCACCCAGCTGTCGCGCTCGGCGCTGGCGCTGGCGCTACTCCGCGTGCTGTCCGGCGCCTCGGGCCGCGAGGCACAGCCCCCCAGCAGCAGGGCCGCGACCATCAGCGCGAGAGCGAGTCGTCCTTTTCCTGCCACAGGGCGTTGAGCCATGAGTGGAAGCGCTCCTTCAGTTCCGGGTCATCCTGATAGTCTCCTTCCAGCATCCAGACGGGTACCGGGAGGACGCGTGCCTTCATGACCACCCGCTGCTCCTGGCCGCAGAGGAAGCCCCAGAAGGTGGGATCGGGGTTGTCATAGCTCAGGGTCACGTCGAGGACCCCCTCCAGGCGATCGCCGAGCAGATTGATCACCTGGGCGATGCCGCCGGCCCTGGGGCGCAGCAGCTCGCGATAGGGGGCGCCCTGGGCGTCGCGCTTGGCGGGGGTGAACCGGGTCCCCTCGAGGAAGTTGAAGATGGCGATGGGCGCCTCCCGGGCGCGACGGCACATTTGCTCGGTGGCTTCCTGGTCGCGGCGGGCCAGGTGGGGATGACGTGCGCGCTGCTCGGCGCTCATGCGCCGCATGAAGGGGTACTCCAGGGCCCACCAGGCGAGCCCCACGATGGGAATCCAGATCAGCTGGCGCTTGAGGAAGAAGCGCGGCATGGGGATGCGCCGATGCAGGGCGAAGAACAGTACGAAGATATCGGTCCAGCTGCGGTGATTGGAGATCACCAGCCACCACTGGTCACGACTCAGCCCCTCGGGGACATCGAGCTCGAGCTGTGGCTTGAGCCAGCGGCGCATCCACCACAGGTTGAAGCCGATCCAGTTGAGGGCCACGGCATTGAGCCCCTGCAGCACCCGGCGGCGCAGCGGCCGGCCGGGCGTCACCAGCTTGAGCAGGGTGAGCAGGATCAGGGGCACGCCCCAGAACAGGGTATTGAGGGTCAGCAGCAGGATGCTGACGAGGCCCTTGAGGGTCGGCATGCGTCACTCCTGTGGGCGAAGGGTCGGTGGGCGTCGCGGATGCGGCAATGCTAAAGGATCCCCGGGCGGCTGCCCAGCGCCCTTAGACGCGCGTTGGCTCGGGATGGTCGAGGGTCTCCATCAGCACCTGGCGCAGGGCCAGGGCGGCGGCGGAGAGCTCGCCATGGGTGAGCATGCCCACGGCGCGCTCGATCGTCGGCGCCTCCAGCGGCAGACAGCGGGCGCCGAGCTCCTCCATCTGCCGGGCACACAGGGAAGGCACCGCGCTCACCCCCAGGCCGCTGGCCACCATGCGCCCGACGGTGGCCAGCTGGTGGCTCTCGAAGGCGGCGGCCAGGGGAATGCCGCGTTCGCCGAGCTGCTGCTCGAGCAGCCGGCGCACCATGGAGGGGCGCTGCAGGGCGATGAAGTCGTGGGTCAGCAGGGTCTCCCAGCTCAGCCGCTCATGGCGGGCCAGCAGCGAGCGCGCCGGCACCACGGCCACGAAGCGGTCGATGAACAGTCGGGTGAAGGTGAGGCTTCCCGCGGCTTCGGGCTCGAAGGCGATGCCCAGCTCCACCTGGCGGTCGCGGACCATGTCGATCACCTGCTCGTTGATCACATCGTGAACCGTGACGTTGATGCGCGGATGCCGGCTGCGAAAGGCCATCAGCGCCGGGGGCAGCAGATTGCTGGCGAAGGAGGGCATGGTGGCCACGGTGAGGCGGCCCAGCTGCAGGGTGAAGCGCTGGCGCATCAGCTCCTCGGTATTGTCCCACTCCGCGAGCAGTCGCTTGGCCAGCGGGACGAAGGAGGCACCCTCCGGGGTGAGGCCGACGTTGCGGGTGGTCCGGATCAGCAGTCGCCCTCCCAGGCTCTCCTCGAGCCCCTTGATGGCCAGGCTCAGCGCCGGCTGCGAGAGGTGGAGTCGCTCGCAGGCCTGGGTGAAGCTGAGGGTCTGGGCCACGGCGAGAAAGGCGCGGAGCTGTTTGACGGTCATGGCATGCCACCAAGGTCTAATTTATGAGGTGTTTTAATCAATCCATAAAAAAAACAAACTTAACAAATATATCGTCAGGCACAACACTGGCTTCAACGCGGCCCGCTGGGACCCGCTACCCTTAACCCCCGAGCTCACAACAACACGAGGCGCCACCTACTATGGCCGGATTCGACAAGCGCGTTAACTCCTATGAAGAGGCGATGGCAGGCATCGAGAGCGGCATGACCGTCGTTGCCGGCGGCTTCGGCCTCTGCGGCATCCCCGAGAACCTGATCGCCGAGATCAAGCGTCTCGGCGCCAAGGATCTCACCGTGATCTCCAACAACTGCGGCGTCGACGGCTTCGGTCTCGGCATCCTGCTGGAAGACAAGCAGATCCGCCGCATCTACGCCTCCTACGTGGGCGAGAACGCCATGTTCGAGCAGCAGATGCTCAACGACGAGATCGAGGTCATCCTGACACCCCAGGGCACCCTGGCCGAGAAGATGCGTGCCGGCGGTGCGGGCATTCCCGCCTTCTACACGGCCACCGGCTACGGCACCCCGATCGGCGACGGCAAGGAGGTGCGCGAGTTCAACGGCCGCCACTACATCCTCGAGGAGGCGTTTCACGCCGACTTTGCCATCGTCAAGGGATGGAAGGCCGACCGCTACGGCAACGTGATCTACCGCGACACCGCCCAGAACTTCAACCCGCTGGCCGCTACCTGCGGCAAGATTACCGTGGTGGAAGTGGAGGAGATCGTCGAGCCGGGTGAGCTCAAGCCGGACCAGATCCACACCCCGGGCATCTATGTCGATCGCATCATCCAGGGCAGCTTCGAGAAGCGCATCGAGAAGCGCACCGTCCGCGAGGGCTGAGGCCGCCGCGATACGATGATCGCCGGCCCGCCCGGCGCTTCCCTGAGCTTCTCCCCCGAAGCTGTTACATCGAACAACGAGGCAACAAGATGGCACTTACTCGCGAACAGATGGCAATGCGCGTGGCGCGCGAACTCGAGGACGGCTTCTACGTCAATCTGGGTATCGGCATTCCGACCCTGGTGGCCAACTACGTGCCCGAGGGCATCGACGTGATGCTGCAGTCAGAGAACGGCCTGCTCGGCATGGGGCGTTTCCCCACCGAGGCGGAGGTCGACGCCGACATGATCAACGCCGGCAAGCAGACGGTCACCGCGCGTCCCGGCGCGGCGATCTTCGACTCCGCCGAGTCCTTCGCCATGATCCGCGGCGGCCACGTGGACCTGACCGTGCTCGGCGCCTTCGAGGTCGACCAGAACGGCAACATCGCCTCCTGGATGGTGCCGGGCAAGCTGATCAAGGGCATGGGGGGCGCCATGGATCTGGTCGCCGGCGCCGAGAACATCATCTGCACCATGACCCACGCCTCCAAGCACGGCGAGTCCAAGCTCCTCGAGTCCTGCAACCTGCCGCTGACCGGCGCCGGCTGCATCAATCGGGTGCTGACCGATCTCGCCTATCTGGAGATTCACGATGGCGCCTTCCACCTCAAGGAGCGTGCCCCGGGCGTCTCCGTGGAGGAGATCGTCGAGAAGACCGCCGGCAAGCTGGTCGTGCCCGACCATGTGCCCGAGATGACCTTCGAGTGAGCCCTCCCGCCAGCGGCTGAGCGCAAACAGGTAGAGAAACCGGCCCGGACGCCCCTGCGTCCGGGCCGGTTCCGTTTCAGGCGTCGGCCGGTGCCGCGAGCGCTGTCGATTTCATGATCAGATCGGCGCCGGCCCCGTATTTGGCGGCTTGCGGCGGACCGGGTCCGGGTACTGCACAGCGTTATCCACAGATTTTGTGGATATCGCCGTTTCACGACACCTCGCAGCGGGTGTGGTGGGGCAGCAGCAGCTCCACGGCGCGCTCCTGATTGGCGCTGACCGACTTCTGCACCAGGGCCAGGCCGCCGCTCTCGATGCGGTGCTCGTCGCCGTCGGCGAAGGGCAGGCGGCGGGAGCAGGCGGGATAGAAGCGGTAGTCGAGCAGCGGCGAGACCGGGAAGACGTTGTGGTGGTTGTCGCTGCTGCCGACGAAGCCCAGGTCGGTCATGCGGGCGTCCAGGGTCGAGAGGGACTGCCCCAGGCGCTGACAGTCGAAGCCGGCATGGTGCAGGCGCGGGCCGTTGACGGAGAGCAGGCCGGCCAGGGGGTGGGCCTGGCACAGGGCCTGGTAGGTATCCCAATCCGGCATCGGCCAGGGGCGACCGCGACAGAGCAGGTTCTGGCCACGACGATCCGCCTGGGGCGCCAGCGACGTGAGCGAGGCGAGTCGCTGGCGGTGTTCCCGGGAGAGGGTGCCCATCTGCAGCTCGGCCAGTATCAGCCAGGGGCCGTCGTCGGGAGGCGATAGCAGGGTGACCAGCAGTCCGCGGTCGGCCATGGCATGGTGCTGCCCGGGGCGATAGCCCAGGCGCGCCAGGTTGGGGATCAGGGCATCCATGCACCAGGGCCCGTGGTCGAGCGTCAGCAGCGCCAGGTACTCCGCCGTGGCGTCCACCGGCCAGAGACGCAGGGCGCCCAGGTCCGGGTGCTGGTGGATGTAGTCCAGCCACAGCTGCTGAACGAACTCTTCCCTCTGCATCTCGCTGGCTTCCCTTGTCGTCTGACGCTGACGGCAAGTATAGGCAGGAGATGCTAGGGATCTTTCAACGCCGTGATGACGCTTGGCGTCGTCACGGGGGCTCAGCTGGTGCGAGCCGCTTCCAGCAGGCCGTGTTCCCGCACATGCTGCTCGAATTCGGTATAGCCGCCGATCGGGGTCTCGTCGATGAAGATCTGCGGCACGGTGTGCACCGGCTTGCCGATGGTTTTCTCCAGATCGGCCTTGGTGATGCCCTCCGCCTGAATATCCACGTAGCGAAAGCCTTCGATGGCCTCGGCACTCTGCAGCCGGGTGGCCAGTTCGTTGGCGAAGACGCAGAAGGGGCAGCCGGGGCGGCCGAAGATGACAACGAACATGTGGACTCCTGAAAGGAAAGAGGTGTATGAGCGCCGATTGTGACGGATCGGGGCTGGCTGGGCCAATAGTCGGGGTCAAGGCACCCCATTGGAGGGTCCTATCGGGCGACGACTCACCACGCTGTCCGCTCGCCGGCGTCGGCGCGACGCAGCAGCTCGCCCAGTTCGCGATGGATGCCGGGACTGGTGACCAGCAGGTTCTCGCCGTAGAGATCCTCGGGAAAGCCTGCCGGGCAGGGGTATAAGTGGCCGGTGAGGGCCCCGGCCTCCCGGGCGATGAGCCAGCCGGCGGCGAAGTCCCAGGGCGAGACGCTCTCGTAGTAGGCATCGAGCCGGCCGCAGGCCACGTCACACAGGTCCAGAGCGGCCGAGCCGTTGCGGCGCACGTCCTGACAGCGTTCGAGGACCGCCGTCAGGCGTCGCATCAGCGGTGGACGGCTGTCCCGACGGTAGGGAAAGCCGGTGCCCACCAGGCTGCGCTCGAGGTTGCCGATGCGGCTGGCCTGGATGGGTTGCCCGTTGCGCTGGGCGCCCTGACCGGTCAGGGCAGTGAAGGTCTCGCCGAGGAAGGGGGCATGGACCACGCCGATGCGCACTTGGCCCGCCACCGCCCAGGCGATGGAGACGGCAACGTGGTGCAGGCCGTGGGCGAAGTTGACGGTACCGTCGACAGGATCCACTACCCAGAGCGGCGTCTCGCCGCCGAGCACCTCGCGCTCCGGGGCGAGCTCCTCGCTGAGGCGCGCCTCCTCGGGAAAGGCCGCCTCGAGCCGCTTGCCGATATGCGTGTCCACGGCGACGTCCACGTCGGTGACCAGCTCGCGGCCCTGCTTGTAGCGGTGGCCGAAGGTCTGCCGCTCCCGAGCCTCGCGGATCATCTCGCCGGCCTCCCGGGCGATTTCGACGGCCAGCGTCAGGCGTTCGGCATCGGTCATGGGGGGCTCCGTGGGTAGGGGGCGATGGCCTTCCAGCATAGCAGGCCGGGCTGTGCCGCGTGGAGGGCGGCGCTATACTGCGTTCCATTTGCCAAGGAGCCCCCATGCACGCCCTGACCCCCGCGCAGTACGACCGTCTGCGTCAACTGGCCGAGGCCTGGAGCCGTACCCACCTGCGCGCCGCCAAGACGACGCGGGCCTTCAATCCGCGACTGGCGGCCGACGCCCTCTGCTTTCAGCGCCACGACGATCCTCGACTGGGCGAGCAGCTGGTGGGGGCCCTGGTCACGCCGGTGTCGCTGTGGCTGGTGATGCTGCCCGCCGACGAGCCCGGCGAGCCGCCGGCGGCCGGTAGCCGGCACTGGCTGTCGCTGCCCTCCGGAGACTATCCCCTCGAGGCGGTATCACTCGGCGAGGGGCACTGGTGCCATCGCCTGATACTGCTCGATGATCTCACCGATGTGGCCAGCCGACAGGCCGCCAGTCGCCTGGCCCAGCAGCTGATGGAGCGTGTCATGGCCGCGAACGGCGAGGGAGGAGGTGGCGCCTGACGCGACCCCGCCTTATGCTGGGTGCGCTGCGCCAACGTCAGCCCGTTTTTCCCCTACGAAGGAGTCGTCCATGACAGGATCTGCCACTTTTCAACCCCGGGTCGCCCTGGTCACCGGCACCACCAGCGGCATCGGCGAAGCCGTGGTTCGCCATTTCTGCGAGCAGGGCCACCAGGTGCTGGCCGTGGACTTCAACCCGGCGGGCGCCGAGGTGGCGGAGCGGGCAGGGGCCGTCTTCTTCCGGGCGGACCTCACCGACGGCGAGGCCTGCAAGGCGGCGGTGGCGGAGGCCATCCGCCGCTTCGGGCGCGTGGATATCCTGGTCAATAACGCCGGCATCCAGCACGTGTCGCCCATCGAGGAGTTCCCCGAGGCGAAGTGGCGTCAGATCATCGACCTGATGCTGACCGCTCCCTTCCTGCTGACACAGGCGGCCTGGCCCTCCATGCGCGAGAACGGCTGGGGGCGGGTGATCAACATTGCCTCGGTGCATGCTCAGGTGGCCTCGCCCGGCAAGTCCGCCTACATCAGCGCCAAGCACGGCATGATCGGTCTGACCAAGACGGCGGCCCTGGAGGGCGGCGCCCAGGGCATCACCGCCAACGCCATCTGTCCCGCCTATGTGAAGACGCCGCTGGTGGACAACCAGATCGCCGACCAGGCGAAGATGCACGGGATGGAGGAGCAGGCGGTGATCGAGCAGATCATGCTCAAGAACGCCGCCGTCAAGCGGCTGATCGAACCCGCCGAGGTGGCCGAGCTGGTCGCCTACCTGGCCTCGGACTCCGCCGGCGCCGTCACCGGGTCGAGCTGGAATATCGACCTGGGGTGGACGGCTCAATGACCGGGCTGCGCCCGGCGCTGAAAGCCGTAAGCGATAAGCTGGAAGAAAAAGCTTGATACCTGGCTGGGGGGCAACATGCTGCCCTCCAGCTTCCAGCTTCCAGCTTCCAGCTTCCAGCTTCCAGCTTCCAGCTTCCAGCTTCCAGCTTCCAGCTTCCAGCTTCCAGCTTTCAGCGCCGCACCGGCCGCTTCTGCAGCTTGCGCTGCAGGGTCCGTCGGTGCATCCCTAGCGCCCGGGCGGTGGCGGAGATATTGCCGTCGTGCTCCTGCAGCACCTTCTGGATATGCTCCCAGGCAATCCGGTTGATCGACGGCGGCTGTTCCGACACCTCGGTCTCCGGGTCGCCGCTGTTCTTGGTGAAGGCGCCCAGCACCTCGTCGGCATCGGCAGGCTTGCACAGATAGTTCACCGCCCCCAGCTTGATCGCCTCCACGGCGGTAGCGATGCTCGAGTAGCCGGTCAGCACCACTACCCGACACTCGGGGACGATCTCGAGCAGATCGGGCAGCAGCTTGAGGCCGGAGTCATGCTCGAGCTTCAGGTCCAGGGTGGCCAGGCTCGGCTGATGCTGGCGCGCCAGGGTCAGCGCCTGTTCGGCGTCGTGGGCGATCAGGGTCCGGTAGCCGCGGCGGGTCATGGCCCGGTCGAGCACGTGGCAGAACATCTCGTCGTCGTCGATGATCAGCAGGCGTTCGTCAGAAGCGTTCTCTTGCATGGCATCCTCATCTATCAAGATCCTGGGTCAGCTGGCCGGGGTGCCGCGCGGCAGCACGACCTCGGTCAGGGTCCCGCCCTCGGGGTGATTGTACAGGCTCACGCCGCCGCCGAAGCGGTTGATGGTGGCGTGGGTCAGGAACAGGCCGATGCCCAGCCCCTTGCTCTTGGTGGAAATGAAGGTCTCGCCAAGCTGATCGGCGATGGAGAGCGCCACGCCGGGGCCGTGATCGCGAATGTCGATGATGACCTCCTGGGCGTTCCAGTCGAGGCTGAGCAGGATATCGTCGGGGTTGGCATCGGCGGCGTTGTCGAGCAGGTTGGTCAGCGCCTGTTCCAGGGTGGTGTCCACCGAGATCCAGGGACGACCGCGACGTTCGGCCACCTCCAGGCGATGACTGACGTCGGGGCGCAGCACCAGCCAGCGCTGCACGACCGCGGCCAGCCACATCTCGGCATCGCGCACCTGGGGTTCGCCCATGCGCCGCCGGTCGGCGTTCTCGACCAGCAGTCGCAGCCGCGACTTGCAGGTATCCACCTGCTGGCGCAGCAGTTCGATGTCCTTGACCAGCTCGGGATTGTCCCGGGCGTCCTCGCGCATCTCGGCGAGCAGCACCGCCATGGTGGAGAGCGGGGTGCCCAGCTCGTGGGCAGTGCCCGCCGCCTGGGTGGCCACGGCCAGCACCTGCTCGTTGCGCAGGGCGGACTCCCGAGTGCGCGACAGCGCCTGCTCCCGGCTGCGCAGCGCATGCGCCATCTTGTAGATGAAGTAGGTCACCAGCCCCGCGGAGAGGGCGAAGTTGAGCCACATGCCCAGGATATGCAGGCTGACGCCCTGCTCGTCATGGTGTCCATGGGCCAGCTGTGGCACTGGGTGATAGTGCACCATCAGCAGCGAGTAGGCGAGCAGCGCGGTGGTGGCGATGATCCAGGCATAGCGCCAGGGCAGGGTGGCCGCGGCGATGGTGACCGGCACCAGATAGTAGGTGATGAAGGGGTTGCTGGAACCCCCGGTAAAATAGAACAGCAGAGTGAGGCCCGCGACATCGGCCAGCAGGTGCGCCAGATACTCGCCGTGGGAGACGGTCCGGTGACGCCCGAGGCGCCACCAGGTGGCCAGGTTGATCAGCGCCATGGTCAGCACCACCCCGATAACCGCCTGGACCTTCAGCGCAAAGCCGAGCAGCTCCACGCCGACGATCACACCGATCAGGAACCCGGTCCAGGTGATGCCACGCACGATGGTCAGCCGAACCAGGTTGCGACTGGGCGTGGAGAGGGGGAGTGGCTGGGTGGTGGTCATGGCGGCTCCTCGCAGACAGGCCCCCATCATACCCGCTGGCGGAGCGCCCTACATTTCGCCGGCTGACCGGCGTAGAATGCCGCCACCGCCCGACGGGCAACCATTCACGCACCCAAGCGGTGCCACGACGACGAATCCGCCATCGATGTCAGACGCCACCTTGGCCCGCGAAGTCGGGCTGCGACGCACTTTCGCCATCATCAGTCACCCGGATGCGGGCAAGACCACCATCACCGAGAAGATGCTGCTGTTCGGCAACGCCATCCAGATGGCCGGCTCCGTCAAGAGCAAGCGCGCCGATCGCCACGCCACCTCCGACTGGATGAAGATGGAGCAGGAGCGGGGCATCTCGGTGACCACCTCGGTGATGCAGTTCCCCTACGGCGGACGCATCGTCAACCTGCTCGACACCCCCGGCCACGAGGACTTCTCCGAGGACACCTATCGGACCCTGACCGCGGTGGATTCGGCGCTGATGGTGATCGACGGCGCCAAGGGCGTCGAGGCCCGGACCATCAAGCTGATGGAGGTGTGTCGCCTGCGCACCACGCCGATACTCACCTTCGTCAACAAGATGGATCGCGATATCCGCGATCCCATCGAGGTGATGGACGAGGTCGAGGAGGTGCTCGATATCCAGTGTGCGCCCATGACCTGGCCGATCGGCATGGGCCGCCACTTCAAGGGCGTCTACCATCTCTACAATGACGTCATCCATCTCTACACCCAGGGGCAGGGCAGCCGGATTCCCGAGGACAGGCGCATCGAGGGCCTGGATAACCCGGAAGTGGACACCGTGCTGGGCGAGGAGCAGGCCGAGGAGCTGCGCACGGAGGTGGAGCTGGTGCGGGGCGCCTCCCACGAGTTCGACCACGCGGCCTATCTGCGCGGTGAACTGACGCCGGTCTACTTCGGTACTGCCATGGGCAACTTCGGCGTGCGCGAGATGCTCGACGGCTTCGTGGAGTATGCGCCGCCGCCCCAGTCCCGGGAGACCGACATCCGCACCGTGGAGGCCGAGGACGGTCGCTTCACCGGCTTCGTCTTCAAGATCCAGGCCAACATGGATCCCAACCATCGCGACCGTATCGCCTTCCTGCGGGTCTGCTCGGGCAAGTACGAGAAGAACATGAAGATGCGCCATGTGCGCATCGGCAAGGATGTGAAGATCGCGGATGCGCTGACCTTCATGGCTGCGGACCGCTCCCAGGTGGAGGAGGCCTGGCCGGGGGACATCATCGGCCTGCACAACCACGGCACCATCCAGATCGGCGATACCTTCACCCAGGGCGAGGATATGCGATTCACCGGCATTCCGCACTTCGCCCCTGAGCTCTTCAAGCGGGTGCGCCTCAAGGACCCGTTGAAGATGAAGGCGCTGCAGAAGGGCCTGCAGCAGCTCTCCGAGGAGGGGGCCACCCAGGTGTTCATGCCCATGGACAACAACGACCTGATCCTCGGCGCCGTGGGCACCCTGCAGTTCGACGTGGTCGCCCATCGCCTCAAGGAGGAGTACAAGGTGGAGGCCGTCTACGAGGGGGTGAACGTCAACACCGCCCGCTGGGTCTACTGCGACGACGCCAAGAAGCTCGAGGAGTTCAAGCGCAAGGCGAGTGCCAACCTGGCCATCGACGGCGGCGGCTATCTGACCTATATCGCCCCGACCCGGGTCAACCTGCAGATGACCCAGGAGCGCTGGCCGGAGATCCGCTTCCAGC
>LFCJ01001830.1_pt1 | contig 15145 bp, 15 predicted proteins | sample 643141 | NCBI WGS metagenome assembly LFCJ01 (sample SAMN03766243, study PRJNA286221) | soda lake metagenome | biome: soda lake; feature: Kulunda steppe; material: water; isolation source: sample B1-Br-g2 brine of Lake Bitter-1 | place: Russia: Kulunda steppe | collected 2010-07 | reverse complement strand
GGGGGGGGGGGGTGCTTGCGGGGATGGCTGTGCAGATGCTGCTGCTGATTCAAGCCTCCCGCGCATGGTGCCAGTGGTGTCGAAAGCAATGGAAGCAATGGTGGAAATGGTGCTAGCGGTGGTGACGAGCGCGACGGAAGTTGGTAATGAGGGTGGTGGTGAGCGCGATGATGAGAAAGTTGATGATCAGGTTTCAGCTGTGGGAGCTTGAGTCCAGGTGTGCTCTCCTGGCATGTGTGCTCCAGGACATGCAGGCTGTAGGCTGATCTGCATCTACGCACTGCCCTCACACGGCTGTGCTGACCAAACGGTGCTCTTCCCTGCAGGACCCGGTGCAGGCCGCATGGCGCGCCGCCGCGGACGACCGGCTCGCACACCTGCTCCGCTCCCAGGGCACGCCCGCCTTCCTGCGCCACTGGTACGCCGGGCCCCTGTGGCGCAGCCTGCGCCAGCACCCGTGCTTCCCTGCCCTGATGGCTAGGCGGCGCGGCGTGGCGCAGCAGCAGCAGCAGCAGCAGCAGCAGCAGCAGCAGCAAGGGGCGTCGGCGGCCAGCATGGCGGATGCGCTGTCTGCCATGAGCACCGGGCGCATGGTACGTGTGCTGGCAAGGGGCGCGCGTGTGTACGTGGGGGCTGGGCCGTATTTTCAGAGGCTGCGCAGCAGGCGCCGGCGGCAAGAACCCCCTCATCCCACCCACCCACCCACCCACATGTGTGTGTGGGAGGGGGGTGGTTGTGTGGATGTGCGTGTGGGTGTGGCTGTGGGTGCGCGTGGGTGTGTGGGTGTGGGTGTGGGTGCGCGCTGTGGCTCTGGCAGCAGCACACCCACAGCCCATGCACTGCTAGCTGTGAATGGCCATGCGGCTGACTGCCAACCACACTGACTGGCAATGCCTGACCATAATCACAATCACACGGCCGGCCAAGTGGCGCCCGCCCCCAGACTCCTGCGCCACTCTTTCCTCCTTCAAGCGAATGGTCGCCAACCCCTCAGCGCACACTGCCAGCTGCTGCCCCCTTCTTTCACCCCCTCCTCGTACCCGCTGTTGCAGCCACGCATTCAGCAGGACCTACCATGCCTCCACTTGCTTGACGTACACACATACACGCTTTGTCCCACGCCCCCTGCCTGTGCAGCGGCACATGTGGCAAGACCTGCCGCACCTCCCCATGCCTGTGAGCCTCATTGCGGGCGCCCTGGACGCCAAGTTCGTGACCATCAACAACCACATGTACCGGGTCATGCAACAACAGCAGCAGCCGCAGCAGCCACAGCAGCCACAGCACCAGCGCCAGCACCAGCAGCCTCGCAGTGTAGAGGTGCACATCGTGGCTGGTGCAGGCCATGCAGTGCACATTGAGCAGCCCCTGGTGCTGCTCCAGCTGCTGGCAGAGCTGGCGTCGGGCAGCGAGTAGCCTGCTGCGCAGCACGCCATCACTCTGGCTTTGTTTGATCTATCAAAGTTTGGTATTCATCATGAGGGAGTCGCACGAGCGAATCCTCTTGTCTTCTCTATGATGCATCGTTGCGGATGCAGTGCTGTCTTACCTTGACCCTAGCATGCACAGATCAGATCACCAATTTTTTCTAGGCCCAAATCAGGGCAGACAGGACAGGAAATAAGCCCCATGCATGCAGGGAGTTTTGGCATCTAGTTATGCACTGGTCTGGGGTCCAGACTGTGGGGAATCAATTTTTTTCGCACATCAGGCTTTTCTGAAGCTCTCGTCGTGCCAGTTTTGGAGTGAGCCCAGTTCTAGCGTCTCGTATACTGGAACTATTTTGGGCTCGGAAATGCAGATACTGATGCCCGGCTCAAGTAGGGGCCCATATGTTTGCTTCCTTTTGCCTGGCCCCTTGCAATTACATAGTTGCACCATCTGTTTCCTACGAACTGTATTCATAGTCAATGTTGGTTATGCCTGCTCACCAGTGTCTCCTGGACACATGCCTTTCATTTCTTTCCTTGGCTATCACGACTGGTGAACTGTCTTCAATTTGAGCCAAACCTGTGATGCATACATGGACTTGAGTTGCTGAGAACTAGCTCGTGATAGGCTGCTAAACTTTAGCAGCTCTTTATCTTTCTACTAGGACACAAGCAAGGAGACACATGAGGTCTGCATGCTGTAGCTGGACTACAAGCTGGACTAGTGTGGACTTCAGGAACCTACAGTTAAACTCCAGATTGGCATGCTGATCAACACCTGCTTATCGAGCTGGGTGACGGATCAAGAAGGCCTAACCCTAGGGTTACAAGGATGAGGCCTTCAGTCAAGGTATTCGCTAGAATGTAACACTGCAGGGTAAAAATTATGCTCGAGATGTCACAAGGAGGAATTGCTCCTCCTATATTCGTCACTGCTCTAAAATGAAAACAATTCTGCACCCCACGCCACGCGCCGATCACCGAAGTGTTCCTGAGGAACTCCTCTCTTAGGGCGTCGGGCTTAGGAATATAGGCTTAGCTCAGGCTTAAACTTAGGATTTCCGCAATTTCATTTTAGTAGGCCTATATATCGCCGTCGCCCTCTACGGACCTAACTGTAGCAAATAGAGCACTTGCCTAAAATGACAAGTAGTCTTCTCATGTAATGAAATTATGTAAACGTAAATTTTTATTAGGCGTCTCACAATGTTTGAAGTATCATCGTGCTTTGTACGCTAATTAAATTTGCACACTCCTGCTGAAATTCGTCAACCTTTGCTGCAAGGATGTCCTTCCTTGACCTTCCAGAACACATTGTGAGCGGGAGAGCCCAAATTTGTTGGTTTCATGAGACACTGGACCTGGACCTGGCATGGTCTTCCATGCACTTGTACATGCAAACCCTTGCTCTGCTTTCCATTTTGTGGCCAGGTTGGAGAGATTTATGCGCTCATTGGTGATTCCGTGTCAAGGAAGGCCCTTCTTTCATCTTGCATGGCCGTTCGGTCATCTCCTTCTGTATTGGCCCAGATCACTATGCTCCGAATTCAGCAGGAGCAGCTCTACAATTACAGCGGCCTCTGCCACCCACTGGCTTCTTTCCCTGCTGGAGCAAGCCTGCGGACGCTCGTGGTTCATGGCAGCCTGCGACACTATCCTCGGGATGATGGTGCTCAGCTATGCCACTTGCTCCGGCCAGATGCTTCTGTAGACGGGCCCTTGCGCACCAGAATTGAGCAGACCCTGCTCACCCTTCAAGAACTTTGTCTGCAGGTGAGTGCATTCCTCAGCTGTCTCATTCTCAGTCCAACCTCCGTCGGTTTGCAGCACTCAGCAAGCAGGCGTGATGTTTCATGATTCAAGCCAGCGGCTGGGGAGCTCTTCGCTCTCTGCGACACTGAGAATGTGGAAATGCTTGCAGAAATTGACTAGCGGCATTTTACTGACATGTAGGCAACACTGCTGAGATGTCATGCTTGTTAGTACATTGCATGGACCTGGCTGAGATGCCTACTTCCTCCTTCTCATCCTGATGCAGGATTTCAATGTTCTCAATGGAGCAGAGAGCGTTCAATTTGTCAGCCTCTTACAGCAACTGTGCCCTCGGTTGAAAGCGCTGCATATGGGTGACAAGGGCTTTCCAGCACAGAGCCTTGTCCATTCAGCCCTGTTGCAGGGCCTTCCTGCGCTGGGGCTCAGCGAACTCCACCTCAATGACAGGAGGCTGCTTGATACTCAGCGGCTTGGGGAATTGACGACCTTGACTGCCCTTTCCTTTAACTTACCCATCAGGCAAAGCCCAGCACCTCTAACACCGCTGACCTCCCTCCGGTCGCTTCAGCATCTGTCCATCTGTGAGGCAGAGTACAACGCAGTGACAAACCTTCATGAAGTCTTGCCGTACCTACCTGATTTGACAACTTTGTCCTTGCCGGAGATGCTTGATAGCCACCAACTGTCTCTACTGTCGCCCTCCATTCAAAGAATTAATCTGAAGCATGTTATGAGATTAGTCCCCCTGGCTGAGTTGCTGGCGCTCGTTGCTTCACATCATTTCCCTAAGTTTAAGCAGATCAACATCACGGACTTGGTACCTTACTCTGAGCAAGGCGCTGACATGCAGGCTTTTGAGGCAGCCATGGCAGACTGTTGGATTGATGCAGATTTCAAATCTTCAGTGTGTGTCAACATAAAGGGCACTGAGTGCAGCGGCGACATGCCCTCCTGCTTGCACTGCTTGTCCTGCATGGGGGGCCTGCTTGCGAGCGTTCAGGAATTGTACATAGAAACTCTCACATTGCAAGCCGAGGACATATCAAGGCTGGCTGATCTGTTGCCTCATTTAAAAGGTCAGTGGGTATCATCTCAAACAGAATGCTCAGTTTGATATACTTGGTCTAATCTGATGCTCACTTCATCAGCACAAAATTGCCAAATTGCTCCAGAAAGGTGCATTGCTGTATTTTTGTTGCATGGAAATTGTTTTGCTCATGCTTAAATCTTGCTGCTTCTACACTGCCCCTTAACATCTAAATGCTTCGACGCTCACCCGCACTGCACAGATTTGACGGTTTCGCTCGACCTTGATCTTGGGCTGCACCACCTGCAGAAGATTTGTCTGTTTCGTGATCTTCAGAAGCTGGCCATCACTCAAGAAGTGTCCCCATCGTCCATTCACGATAATGTGTCCCAACTTTTTGGTGTTTGCTTGGCAGCAGCCTTCAGCCCTGCAGCGCATCCTCTCCATATTTCTATCAGTTTTGGCGCTCTTGATGAGGATGTGCCAGACATAAGAGTGGCAGTGGAAGAAAGCTGGCGCGTTATGAGTGAGGGAATAAGGCAGGTTGTGCGAGGTTCTCGTGTGGTTAAGCTCGTCGTAGACGGAGTACCGTGCTCACCAATGCCTTAGCACTGCGAGACGTTGTTTATTAAAGCTGGTTGACTGGACATGGGTCGCATTATTTACCATGCATAGAACGGCATAGGAAGGTGAAGGCTGTCAGAATCCCATGGTGGCATGCCTTGCCTGCCTGTACTGTCTTGCTATTTCCTTAGTTACCGCAAAGCAAACTATCTGGCAAACTATGCCAGTTTCATTCCAGAAACTAAAACTTTATACTGACCTGAGAGTGCCACCGCTAGTGCCGCTCAGTGAGCGTGCCCAGCGCAAGATAAGAAAAGTTGCTGGGCAGGATACCATATTTTCTGGTTGGTGTCAATATTGTCTTCGTAAGCTTCTTGAATTCAGGCTCAGCCATCTCGCTCTTGCACCCAACTGCTCTGTGTTGTCAGTCACTGACATCATATCAGTGCTGGCGGTCCCCTGAATTGTTCACTTAGTGGTCCTGTCAAGAGCTTGTTTGACGCTGGAGGCTTGTTTTTACCAAAAACTCTCTCTTTCAAAGACTACCTTTCCTTTGATTTGAGCGTGTTTCTACGTTGCAGTTCAGGTTACAGGCCTGTTGAGCTATAGCTACGCTGCCCTCGTTCGGTGAATACAGCTATGTAACCTTACCTTAGTCTACTAGACTGCGTAAGAATTGTAGCCTTCCTCACAAGGTTGGGGCTCTTTGAGTTGGAGTAAGTTAGGGTTGATCACCAGCCTGGTCGTTAGGCTGATTGGTTTGTTGCTAATCTTCGCCAGCCAAAAAATAGTCCATCATGTCCGAGATGAGATGGCAGAGTTTGTTGTTCCGTTGAGAAATGAAATCAAAGACAAGAAAACTACGTAGGAAGTGAAACCACTTTGAGTGGATGGAGTCCCCACGTCAATTAAGTTTAAGTTTAAAGGGTGAACCGCCAGCCAGGTCGTTAGGCTGATTGGTTTGTTGCTGGTCTTCGCCAGCCAAAAAATCCCCACGTCAATTAAGGAAGAGGAGACACGTTGGCCGGGAGAGCCATGAGTCTCCTCAGGAGGTTCCACCAGGGAAGAGGAAGAACTAGTAGTTCTTCTCCTCCACTAGTAGTGAGGATCTGGGGGGTGACAAGCAGCCCCCTGCTCCAGACCAAGACCTTGAGAGCAACTGGATTTTTCAAGAGTGCGTCTGTTGTTGCCAATTTGTGCGCACAGAGCACAGAATGAGTATGTAATTTTCAATTTGAGAGCAGCCTTATGGGCTTTACGTGTATCAAGGACGAGCTCTTTAAGATGATTCAAAGCCTTTGAACTGAGTGTGTGAGGTGTAGATAGAGCCTCCCACACCAAGAAGAGTAGTGCGAAGGGTAATTTTCTTGGCCCTCAAGCGCTTACAAAGAACCTCATGTTATTTTCTAGAGGCCTCTAATTGGTGTCCAGGCCATGTGTATTCACAGTATTTAAACTCAACGAGGTGTGTCCCCCTCTTGTTGAAATTGAGCTCCTGAATTCTGTTAGCATCTCTGCTGCGTTGTCTAGGAGGTGGCACCTGGTGCAGATGAGGAGTGATGGGCGATTTGTGTTTTGTAGTAGGTAAGGGAGTGAGCAGAATGGTATCAGGGCGTTAGGCGGATACAGCTATGTAACCTAACCATACCTATTGTTTCTCAAGCCGTAACTCTCCTCATATTCAAAAATCGGGGCACCTGCAATGGGAAGTCGTCTGTTTACCATCACAACCCGTGGGTTTGGGGTTTGAACCTAATAGGAGGCTCACAACTGGCTAAGCCGCCCTCGTTCGGCAGATACAGCCTTGAAAGCTTTAGCCTTACAGGTTGACGGTTTCCAAGCCTTAAACCTCTCATATTCTAAACCGTCTTTCTAAATTGAGGTTAAGGTTGAAGGCCTTAAAGCTGAGCTGCGATTGTTCGGCAGGTAGATCTACGTGATTTTTCAAAGATATCCCCTCCCTGGCAACTTGCGTCATACAAGTGATGAGGTCCGATAATCATGCATCAAGGTGCTTCTCCAGATACTAGCCGCTGAGCCGTTGGCATCTGGCCTTGAATTGCAAGGCTGTTGATATCTGACCTGCATCGGCCTCTGAGGCTGCAAATTCTTCAAGGTTGTCATGCAACAGGCATCAGGAAGCCATCTTCTTGTTTCAAACCAGAGATCTGCCTCACCAGCTGCATGGGTGCACGGGATGCAGACGGGATCAGGATAAAGGCAAGAGCATCACAGGGTGGCTGAAATAATTCCGTACAGAGGAAACCTCAAAAGCATGCAAGGTTGTGCAGCAGATGGCATTTCACGTGCTTGGCAACGGAGTGGATTGCAACGCTCATGTACGGCCGCGGAGTGGATGGCACTGCAAACTGTGGGTGAAGGATCACCATCAAGTAACGGCCTCTAAGGGATTTGAGGATAGTGGTAGAGATGCACGCACAAGCACCCCCGCAGCTTTCCACCTGTCAGCCAGCAGGACACAACGCAATGTGTAGAAGCGTGTAGAAGCCAGAACCAGGGGTTCCCAAGGATTGCACAAGGTGCCTTCCAAAGGCGCACAAGGTGCCTTCAAAAGCAAGCAGGCACGGGGAGGGGGGAAAGCTCAGAGATGAGCAGGGCACCTGGTCCTAGCTGCAAAGAGGGCCAAAAGTCCTGGCAAGCTGTGTTTGTGTGTGCGGCCTGTGGCTTTGGCTAGCAAAGCGTCCGTGACAGCGTCGGGGGGGCAGGCAGTGGCTGGCTCGTTCAAGTCCTTGATTGTGCATTTGATGAGAGGAGAATGAGAGCCAAGCCTGCCAAGCCGCATCCCATGGGCATGTGGGATAGGACACGCAGGAAGCGGCTTCTTGTTTGATACAGCAGGGCACGGGCGGCGCGCCCACACGCATGCACAGCAATACGCTGAGGCGCGGGTGCAGTGTGGGTTAATGTAGCACAGGTATGACTCAAACTCTTCCCGTCTTGTGAGCATGCCGGCAGGCACATGGTCCTACCGGCTACCCAGGGGAAGTGATCTTAAGGCCTGTGCGTATTGTAGAGGATGATGACATGTGCCATGACGGTTTTCTCATGATTGACACCGCTAGGAGGCAGGGCCATTCCAGTGGGAAACACTGTAATAATTATCAAAGCTCAAATGCATATCTTTTTTCCGTGCCTTGTTTTAACTGGCACCCATGCACTGCTCAGGTCCAGCTTTTATACCAGTGTCACATGCAGGGCAGCAATTAGGTCCTGGATGTCTGGAAATTAGCTTACCAATGCCTTGGAACCTGTCTGTTTAAGTGGTGTAACAGCCAATATTGATGCTATTTCACACCGAGGCACACTCTAGTCCGTGCTCATTCCATGGCACTTTGCGCACAAAGCGCAGGACTTTGCCGCATACAGTTGGGTTTAATGCAGTGTAAAAGCCCTTGTGCTTTCAAAGCCCCTGTACATGTGTGTTTGTGTTTGTGTGTATAGCTGCGCGCACCTTCCCAGACATAGTACCTTGTGGGCACACTTCATGTACAACGGCCCATCAGGCTGTTGTAAATGAAACGCTTTCACAGCAACAAAGCAGGCCTGCCACGCAATCTGTGTGCATGATGCACAGCCAATGGATGTTTGCCTGGCCTGCTGGGCTACATCCCACTGACGTGTGTGCGTGACACACTGGGAGTGGCCCCAAATGAAAAGCAGGGCATGGGCGGCACACCCGCGCGCACCGCAATACGCAGAGGCGCGGGTGCAGGGGGGGTTGATGTGGCACAGGTATGACTCAAACTCTTCCCGTCTTGTGAGCATGCTGGCAGGCACATGGTCCTGCCGGCTACCCAGGGGAAGTGATCTTAAGGCCTGTGCGGCTTTGATGCAAGCCCATCATTTGCTTAAAAGCCTGCTAATCTTCGCAGCAGTTACAGGGGATGCAAGCTCAAGGCCTGGGCAGGTGCTGTTTCAGGTGCTGTGGTTGGACCACCGTGGCATATGGTGCATGCGCTTGGATAATGTGCGTGGATCAGCTCGTCTCGGCCCGGTCCTGCACGACCCACCATCATGCTGGTACTGCTCCAAGCAATCTGAATGCTGGTATTCTGAGCCGACCTCGGGATGCAATGCAGGCACGCATTTGATGGCGCTGTGCGGCCCCCCCGTACGTACACACCCATGAACACCAAGCCTTGTGTAGCTGCAGTCCTTGGGGCCAGCCCACGACCCTGGTAAGCCTCCTGCAGCCTCCAGCCCCTGTAGGCCTGCAGCAGCTACCAGCCGCCCCGCTCCGCCCACAGCTGGCTCTACCCCCCAGCTGCCTGCACCCAATTCAGCATGAGCATGCACAGCAGCTCCTGCTTACCTCCGCACGCAGTGCCTCCAGCAAATCCTCGCCCGCGCTAACGCCCAGCTTGGCGTGCACTAGCTTGCCCAGCTTCTTGGGCCCCACGCTGCCCTTGGCAGTCACCTTTTTCTGCACTGCCTGCGCATATGGCAGCCAGCGGCATGGCACTGCAATCGATGCGCTTGTTTTGGCAGCCACCTTGTTTCCTGCAGTGCCTGGGGTGCATGCAGCGCCAGCAAAACCAAGATGGGCCCACCTTGCGGAGCTTCTGCATCACAGCCTCATCCGGCCAGGCCGAGTGCAACGCTGGCGAGCCGCCCTCCACCTCTGCCTTTTTTCCCTTCTTCTTCTTTGCCTTTGTCTTCTCCCCCTCTACTTCCTCCTCTTTCTCCTTTTTCTTCTTTCTCTTCCTCTCCCCTTCACACGTTCTGTGCTTGCCTCCTGACCCCAGCTCACTCTCCCCCGCTTCGCTGCCATCAGCCGACGCACGCCGCTTCTTGCCGCCACCTGTCTCTACATGGCACGCTGCAGCCTCGCCTTGCCCACAGTGCATGCCCGCTGCTGCTTCCGCTGCCTGTGCTGGGCTGGCGCCTTGCTGCTGCTGCTGTTGCTGCTGCTGCTGCTGCTCAGGCTGCTGCTGTGGAGCAGGTGCAGCAGGCGGACCGGCAGTGCCGTTCTGTGCAGCTAGAGCAGCCCGGGCTCTTCGCTTGTGCTGCAGTGAAAAGTGACAGAGCCAGGCGAGCCGGGTGTAAGACACAAGCATCTCAACAACAGGTTCCAGCCACAGTGTGCAGCTGCTGCAGCAGCACCTGAAAGAGCGGCCAGTGCGCTTGAGCTCAAACTACTGCAGACTTTCTGGCCTGGTGATCCACAGCTGTGGACATGCGGCTGGCTGCACCTGGCCGATGTGTGTTTACCGTTGAGCTGTGTGTCCACCTCAAAGCTGTGTGTCCACCTCAAAGCTGTGTGTCCACCTCAGGACTGTGTGTCCACCTCAAAGCTGTGTGTCCACCTCAAAGCTGTGTGTCCACCTCAAAGCTGTGTGTCCACCTCAAAGCTGTGTGTCCACCTCAAAGCTGTGTGTCCACCTCAAAGCTGTGTGTCCACTTCAAAGCTGTGTGTCCACCTCAGGACACCTCAAAGCTGTGTGTCCACCTCAAGACTGTGTGTCCACCTCAAAGCTGTGTGTCCACCTCAGGACTGCTTGCCAGATGGAGGTGGAGGAGGAGGTAGAAGAGGCAGGGGAGGAGAGGCAAAGGAGGCGGGCAGTGTCAACATAGCGACGCCTCCTCAATCCTCCAGTCAATTAGCCATCAGCCGCATCCTGCTTCACACCTCGTCCTTCTTTTGCTGCCCTGTGCACCTTACCCATCTTTTTCCCCCTAACCCACACCCTGAAGCGTACAGACGTGGCATCACATGCCCATGCAGCTACCCCTCCACCACCTTTGTGCTCCAGCACCATGGCCCTCTACCCCATGCCCTTCAATCGCTGCCCCCTACCTACTGCATTCGTACGAATGCTGCCCTGTATTTGCCCAGCAAATGCTGCCCCAAACCGCTGCCCTGCATGTACTACCCTGCTCTTGCCCTACAAACACAGCAGCCCCCCCCTCTGAAGGCAGGCTGCGCCCAACACCGGTGTGCACGCTGCCAACCCCTTCCAAAGCCAACTTCTTGTACCCTGTGCCGCCGGCCGCCTGCACGCACGTCCTTGACGATCACATGCGCATGTGGCTGCGCCCTGTGCCCCACACAAATATCCCCTCCTTGCGCAAGCACATTCACAAATGGGCTGATACGCACACATGCACGTGCACGTCACCCATGCGCCCCGCCTTGATGCCTGCCCCAACTTGATGCCTGCCGCACCTCACCCATGCCGCACGTCACCCATGCCGCACCTCACCCATGCCGCACGTCACCCATGCGCCCCACCTTGATGCCTGCCGCACGTCACCCATGCACCCCACCTTGATGCCTGCCGCATGGCACCCATGCGCCCCACCTTGATGCCTGCCGCATGGCTCTGCAAGGTGGCCTGGCTGGTGCAGCTGACGTTGCACACGCTGCGAGCAGCAGGCACACATGCATGCCTTATGTACACTGGGGGCCTGCCCACACCATAGCGCCAGGCAGAGCGGGTGAGGGTGTACACTGGGGGCAGAGCGGGTGAGGGTGTACACTGGGGGCCTGCCCACACCATAGCGCCAGGCAGAGGGCGGCCTGCCCACACCATAGCGCCAGGCAGAGGGCGTGAGGGTGTACACTGGGGGCCTGCCCACACCATAGCGCCAGGCAGAGGGCGGGCTGCCGGGGGCAGAGAGGCATGCCAGGCAGCAGGAGGCCCTCCCTCGCCCCTGGCACAGCGGCGCAGTTGGGAAGAAGGTGCCAACAGCCTTTCCCAGCCTTTCGCAAGCGCCTGCCCCAGAAGCCTGCCCCAGAGGCCTGCCACAAGGGCTGCCACAAGGGCTGGCAGGCGCGTGCAAGGAGGCACCTCCAGGTCCCCCACCAAGGCTTGCTGGCGCATGCGAGGCGCTCACACGCCGTAAACACGGGTGCAGTGGACAGGGAAGACGCGCAAGCGTTTGCAAGCATTTATTGAGTGTGTGTATGTATGCGTGTGTGCAGGTGGGTTGACCAGACGAGGTGCGTGACGGCAAGAGGGGCAGGGCCTGCCTCAACAGTAGAGGCAGTTGATGTGGTTGGTGGGACACTCACAGCCACAGTGCAGGCAGCTCCCCAGAACTGTGCACCTGCAGGCACCAGGCAAGCAGCCCCAAAGCCGCATTTCAAGCAGTACCCGCCAAGCTGGCGACAGAGGACAAGCCCACTCGCGCGGCTTGCGCCTGTGCTGGCCCCCGCCCCTGCGCAATCCACACCTGCATTTCCATGGCGGGCGCACAGACAGAAATTCTAAGCCTGTGGGTTCAGAGGGCGCTTTGGCTGCTGCCGGCTGCTGCTGCTGCTGCTGCTGCTGCTGCTGCTGCTGCTGGTGCGGTGGCGGCGGCGTGGTCCCGTTGGCGTGCGTGCCGCCGGGCTTGGTGGCACACAGCTGGTATTTCTGGGTCTCCGTCAAGCACACGCTGTGCGCCTGCCAGAGCATGTGTGGGCGCGGGCAAAGGGATAGGTCCGTGAGCCCGGCAGCAGATCATGGTGGAGGGCGAAGGAGGTCTGATATGGGGTCCCCCCTGTGCCGACGCTGAACACGAGAGCGCTAACTGTGGGCCAAGCAGACATGCACCTCCTCGGGCCCAATACCACATAAGTAGCTGCACCACATACAATCAGGTTGCAAGTGCTGCACATGGGCACTTCTGTTCGTGCTCGTTCCGCGCACGCACTATGGGTGCTTGCGCAGTGCTTGCTGTGGCTGCCCACCCACCCCGCACACACTTCTGCAGCTGTGTATGATAAGCTTACACCAACCTGCGCTCCTTTGCGGTCAAAGCCTTGGCAGCAATCAACGCAGGTGAACCAGTGGCTGCCACAGTGGGCAAAGTGTGTAGCAAGCTGCACATGGCGGGCAAGTTAAAAAAAGAGGCCAGGCACATGAGAGCGTAGGTACATGCACAGAGGCATAGACATCCAGAGAGCATCTCGGATCGAGGCAGGCGTGGCGATGTTGTCGGGCACAGCATGTATGAGCCGGCGGAGGCTGAGTGGAACCGCACCTTGGGCTTCTTGATGGTGTCATTGCAGTAGTCACAGCTAAACCACACCATTGTAATCTGCTTAACTGCCTGAAAAAGCTCCTAGTAGTAGTAGAAGCCAGCGCACAAGGTTGGCAGTTAAGCCTCCCAGCTTGCAAGTATAGCAATTATCACGTACTCAATCCATTTTTTAATCCACAAATACGAAATGAGCAATGTGCAACAAATCTACGCCTGAGATCCTCCATTTGCTTTTTTGTTTCACTTTGTTAGGGATGCTGCGTGCATACGTAACGAAGCAACTCTGAAATGTGAAGCGATGGGGTTTTGAGAGGATTACATCATGACACATGACACCAAAGGGTCATGCGCAGTCAGGCGCTTGGAGGTGCTTGTTCAGCAGCTCACTTCCGCAAAGCTACAGGTTGAAAAACAAGCCATTGTGTGTGGTGGCACTGTCTATGATGTGCAGGTGCGGTTCCCTGTTTGATTTAACCATGTCTTGTCTGATCAAATCCAATTTGTGTTTGGCTTACTTCAAAGTCAAGGCATGTTATGTTCATTGCTCACTTGCTCTTTATGTCAAAGAAGGCAAGTGTACTCCTGTGATAATGGTCGCTCACACCATATCCTCTGCAACCTGCAGGCAAAGGCCGATGTCGAGGTCCTTGCAGGCAGCTCTGTTCCAGGGAAGGTGAGGATTTCTTAGCTCACTCACTCATTGAGTTTCGTGGTAGTGTTTGCTATTGCTCGCCAAATTTGGCAGACACATACAGCCTGGCGCTCAAACCCTAAAAACAGTCAAGCTGTTGACTGCCCGGCCCACTCATGCTTCCAGCTTCCACCTAGGCCAGTTGCCATGCCTGTTGCTTCCCAGGTTACGCACACACCTGGAGGAGTGGCGCGCAACATTGTGGACTGTTTGTCCCAACTCCTAGCGCCTGACCATCCCGCCCCCATTCTCTGCACCCTGCTAGGAGACGATGTCGCTGGCGTGGCCTTGAGGGCTTCACTACAGCAATTGAGGTGACTATCGGGGACCCTATCATGTGCATATGTTAGGGAAGAGCTTAGAATCCTTTAAGAAAATGTTTATACATGCAGTTTAAAGCAGCCAGTGTGAGCATATCCTTTGATGCAGCACGAATCCAGGGTTGACCTTTGTTCTGAAAAGTTCGCACAAGGTTTGTGACATTGCCTTCATGATATTACAGCTGATCTTTTTTTTCTGGTGCATAATTGATGCAAAATAATCTCATGGTAACAGCACAGCTCTCTCATTCTTTTGCCCTTGGTTGTGAAACAGAGCGTCAACTTATGCCCTTCAAAGTGCCTTATAGATATCAAAGACTTCCCAAGGATCTCAACTTTTGTGTGAGGATTGTACCTATCCTAAGCTGAAGTTGGCAAGAGCTCACTCTGTTCCTCTGCGCCCAAAAACACAATTCGCAATTATTGTGTATTCCTAGTCCTAACTAGATATTTTTGAAATTGGGTGGGGCCATGACTGGCAATGCGCCCAAAGTGATATCCATCCCTTTGATTTTGTTAGTGAAAAGTTTGGGCACCACCAAGCCAGCACAGCTTGCTTGTACGCCCAGATTTGTTTACCCCTATTGAGGAGCATAGTCAGCACCGGGAATGACAAAAAAGTTTGGTCTTGGCACGTTGCAGGCTGGATTTGTCCTGGGTCCAACTCGTCAGTGGGGCTACAACCCCCACAGTCGTTGCTATATTGGATAGGTAGGTGCTCTTTTGGCTGGCGTAGATGCCGTCAGCCCAGCAATCAGCATCATATTTGACTGCGTTGCTTCTTGTAAATATCAGATTTCTTGTAAATATCATATTTCTTGTAAATCTCAGATCAACATGTCGTATTGATGTCCTGTTGTGCATGCGCGCATACACACACATACACACACGCGCACATTTTTGTTACAACCAGATCCAATGTTTAATTACCTTGACCAGATTATGGCTTTGATAAGCTGCTGCTCTTGCTGCTGCTGTTGCTGCTGCTGCTGCTGCTGCTGCTGCTGCTTGCAAGTTGTTTGCGGTCTTACAATACACACACATGAGCGCGCTTCAGCCAGTGCTGCACAACACATGAAGATCGGATTCAAGAGCTGTCAGACTTAGACCAGCAGCAACAGCCTCATGTGGTCTTGAAGCTTCTGGTGCATGCACCCTGCGTGCATTGCATAGATCAGACTTAAGCAAGGAAAACAGACTGCCGAGTGAGGCTGTCTTTTAATTATGCTGCTGCAGGCGCGGTGATCTTGCCTCGTGTGTCGCAGATGTGCGAGCAGTTGAGCAACGTTTGACCCCAGGAGGAGGGCTGAGAGCCCTTGCCGCAACCGCATTTCCCAAGGTGTGACAGCGT
>LFCJ01001829.1_pt1 | contig 15147 bp, 19 predicted proteins | sample 643141 | NCBI WGS metagenome assembly LFCJ01 (sample SAMN03766243, study PRJNA286221) | soda lake metagenome | biome: soda lake; feature: Kulunda steppe; material: water; isolation source: sample B1-Br-g2 brine of Lake Bitter-1 | place: Russia: Kulunda steppe | collected 2010-07 | reverse complement strand
CAGTGGGCGGCCTGGTGCCCTGCAGCGCGCAGCTGTGCCGTGCTTACGCATGGCAGTGGGCGGCCTGGTGCCCTGCAGCGCGCAGCTGTGCCGTGCTTATGCATATGGCAGTGGGCGGCCTGGTGCCCTGCAGCGCGCAGCTGTGCCGTGCTTATGCATGGCAGTGGGCGGCCTGGTGCCCTGCAGCGCGCAGCTGTGCCGTGTTAACGCATGGCAGTGGGCGGCCTGGTGCCCTGCAGCACGCAGCTGTGCCCTGCTTACGCGTGGGCTGGCACAGCACACACAGGAAGGGCCTAGCCAACAAACGCCCACAAGGCACATGGGGCTCATCAGGATATAGATTGGATCAGGATACACGGGGGGTTTAGGGGTGACAGACTCGGGGGTAGGTTGGGGGTTAGGGGGTGACAGACTCAGGGTAGGTCAGGGACAGGATGGCCACGCAGCACAGGGCCACGCAGCACAGATGGGCTGCTGAGCGCAGGAGCTCTCTCCAGGTTAGGTCGTAAGCTTGCTAACAATGGGCCACTGCCTGCTGCGCCGCATGCCCAGGCTGCGATGCTGCAAGCACAGGCGTCATTGGGGCAGCCCCAGAGGGCGCCCTCCTTCAGAAACCCTGGCAGCCCCCTGACGGAAGTGGAGGAGGAGCGGGAGCGCGCGGTGGAGGACATGCGCGCGCTGTTTGCGTCCTGGTGAGCGCGCGGCTTGAGAGGCAAATTGCGGCATGGCTCAGTCTGAGTTGAGACCGTGTCCAGCATGTACGTGCTGGTGTTGCATTTGAGACACCGGGCTGGCCCTGCTGCAACACAGCGGTGGTGCACCTGCTGGCTGAAATTCTTGCACCCTGTCTAGCCGCTGTGTATGACGGTGACCAAATGCATTGCAAATGTTTCAGACGCAAAAGTGGTCTGGTTATACTGAAATCAAACTCGGATCTGAGGGTGCCTTGTGCTGCTGGAGGCGCCCTGCATGTGCCGGTGTGTGCCACGCCGTGCTGGCTTCGTAGCGCAGGGACGAACAGTGCACAGAACTCAAACCACAAATGCACAGTTTTCTCATGAATCGTCATCTGGCATGGTGCTAGTGCTGCAAGCATGGTGCAGAATAGCATCCGTTCTGGCCCTCTGTATCCTCTGTGCTCCAAGGATAGCCTTACAACTCAAGAACAGTGGCGTCGGTGTACCTTGATGAGGTTCACATGGTCGCTGTGGGGAGTTGCAGTGCTATGGTGCGGAGGCTGTTAGGATGCATGGGGATGAGTTTCAAGGGCCTGTGACAATCTAAGCTGCATTCCTTCTGAGTAGGCTGAAGCTAGTGTGATATATTAATGTGACTTAGCGATGAAGGTGTGGGACATGTATCCATCTACCTACTTGTCTCAATTATTTGTCTGTCTGTCTGTCTATCTATCTATCTATCTATCTATCTATCTATCTATCTATCTATCTATCTATCTATCTATCTATCTATCTGTCTGTCTATCTCAAGAAAAAAACGTTTATATCGGGAAAAAAACGTTTTTTCAGTGCTTCATCTTAGCTTCTTGATACCTGTTACAAAACGTTTTTTCAGTGCTTCATCATAGCTTCTTCATACCTGTCTATCTATCTATCTGTCTATCCTATCTATCAGGACTCGTTTTTTCAGTGCTTCATCTAGCTTCTTCATACCTGGCTGAGTTTCAAAACGCACTCATCGCATGCAGTGCAGCATATCCCTATGTGTCCCTTGTGTCAACTTATTACTTCTGAAAGTGTTTTGCTTTGCTGGCTTCACAGGCAGAGTGTTTTGAGCATCAGCATACTCAGGTACTGCATGAGGCAACTGCTTTGTAATCTGTGAGTGTTTGCCACAGCAGCGTATCCTTTGACAGGGCTGTGCCTCGGGAGTGGGGGATGCTGAGTTGTGCTGTAACTTCCGCGGTTTTTGCAGTGTCTGAGGTTTCTTTTTGGGCACTTTCCATCTGACCATTGCTTGACCTCCGAGCACTGCTCAGGTCTGGCAGCTTATAAGGATGTCGGAGGGTTAACGTTTTACTCGACTTTACAAATTACTTTTTTGTGATGTCTGGGTTGGTGCTTGGTTCCTGGTGCCCTGCAATGCTGCTGGGCTCTTGGACAAATTCAAAAATTGGACATCAAGTCAATGGCAGCATAATCGGCAAGTGCCTCGACAATGTCGATAAATCGAACACAAAATTTTTGACAGTGGGGCTGAGCTTCGCTTCTGGTTTCCTTCTGGAGGGGGGTCTTGCTGTGCCTAGGCCCTAGGTGGCCCCTCTTCCTTAATTGATGTAGAAAGTGTTTCACTGCCTGCCTGGGTGGTTTTTCTTTTCTTTTCACTGTCATGCCACAGTAATTGTTTTTGCCGATCATTGTCATTGTCCATCTGCGGGTAATTAGGTGATTGTCTTTGGTTTGTCACGCCAGATTAGTGCAGTGCCAGATTTATGCTGCATAATGACCCAGAGGTTGGTTGAGTCAGTAGGAGGAGTATTTGATCCAATTGGCAGTACAGCTAAAGCTGTATTCGAGCACGTCAAAGACGAACTTCAAGTTGCAGTAATACCTTGTTTGCTCCTAGCGACCTTGTAACATGTACGCCAGGGAGTAGATCCCTCTAGCCCTTGGGGGGGCAACAGGCGTGGCAGCGCCCAGTCCAGTCCTGTCCAATCCAGTCTACCGTCCAGTGTGAGTGCAACCGACAGCAGCTGCTTGCAGTGCTGGTCTTGCCTATTTGCAGGCCGGAACGAGAGAGAGAGAACGTGCAGGGAAGGATAAGGGTATCAGAGGCTCCTCAGTCTCATCGCGGGCAACCTGTTGTCTGCTTTACTACTTTAATACTTGCTTTTGATGTTTAATTTGTCATGCCATATTGTGCTTTGCCAAATCAGCCCAGTAATTTAGCATGACACAGTCTTTGAATTAGAGCCTTTTGATTCCTCCTTTGGGCTCTGGTTTGCTTTCCTGAGTTACAAGTTAAGGGGTAAACCGCTAGCCAGGTCGTTAGGCTGATTGGTTTGCTGCTAGTCTTCGCCAGCCAAAAAATAGTCCATAATGTCCGAAATGAAATGGCAGAATCTATTGTGCCGTTGAGAAAGAAAATCAAAGACAGTCTGACTAGGCAAGGCATGTGGAATATAAGGGGCCTCCATAGAAAAGGCTTGGCAGAAAGGGAAGAAAAGGAAAGAGTACTTTCTTTTGAGAGAGCACACAAACAAGTCTTGACAGTGAAGAAGAACAAGCACCTCATTTTAAACAGCAGCACAGGAACACTTGTCACAATGGCTATTTCCACCGCACCAGATGGAGGATTCCACCGAGAGAGTATGTGCTCGCAAGCGAAACCTGCTCACATTCCTCATAACATGCTAAGGGAGATCAAGGTGCAGATAGCGAGGAGGTATCAGGGGGGCACCCCCATACCGCACCCGTGTGCGTGAATCAGCTTGAAGATCTAAGAGGGGGCAGGCAAACCAAGAATGATAAGTCACCATGTCCTGTTGCTTTCCTGAGACACAGTTCACTTGGCTGTGGGCCTGCGCTCCCTTGCAGCACAAGGCTGCCAGTGCCTGGTTCTGAATGAGGGAACTTAGTGTCACACTGACGGACAGCTGCTGCCAAACCCGACTCGTGGCATGGCCATGGCAAGAGGCAAACAAGGTATACCTGCGAGATGGTCTTCAACGCCTTCAAATCCAGCCAAAGCTGGACTGATGACAGGATCACCGACTAACTCAACCACTGGCTACCTTAGGGTCACAATGCAGCACAAATCTGGCATGGCACTGATCTGTTGTGAGATCATCTTGAAGGTTAGGTTGCACAGCTGTACAAATGAGCCAGAGCAACTTAGCTAAAGCCTAAATCTGGCCAGCAACCTGAAACTCAAACTAGAAATGGAAGATTGTGTTTGAGAGACAATAAAGGGAAAGGTTGATATCAACCTTTCCCTTAATTGTCTCTCAAACACAATCACCATCGATGGTGAGGAACCTTGCCAGAAGAAGAGTTCCCTAAAGTTAAGTTACAACGGGTCTAGACCGTCTGAAGGTGGCCTATAGCCAGATGGGTTGACTGCTGGGCTTGCTGGACACTGCCAGCCCGACAAAAAATATCCATAATCTCAGAAAGAAAAAGGAATGATTTATATGTCTGCTTTAAGAGAGACAATTTCACATCCTCAGCTCCAATGTTGTCAAAATAAAAAGCGCCTGTGTCTCCAATTTAAGTCCTACCAGTACAATCAGCGAATTGTTCTTTGAATCTCCGTCAAAAATAGCTCATTTCATTTTTTTCATTAAGCAAGGACATAAAAAAAGGACATGCTTTTCGTCCTGGACATCAATTCACATTTGTCACAGAGCCTATTGTGGATTTGCCAACAATCGGTTTCAACTCAGGGTACGGGCACGCAAAAGAGAAAAGCAATGTTGTGAAGCCTATGCCTACTAATTTCCAGCTCCAGTTACCTAGACAACAAATGGGGAGGGCCCCGTACATTGCTTGGTTTGAGAGGCAAGGCCATCCATGCATTATGATGATAAGTAGCCAGTTCTTGAGCGCGTGTCCTAGGATCTGCATCATCCAACTCCCTCCCTACCGCACGCAAGCGCTCACGCAAATCCGCCACACAGTCTTGTAGGGGAAGGGGACTCCCCTCGGAGCTTGCAGCTGAATGCAATTGGCATATGTATCTGCCGCACGTTGACCCACACACGCCTCTTTGAACTCCGCAATCCAGCACTTTCTGTAGGAAGCACCTAGAGCAATATCTGCATGCACGATCTTCATGAGCAAGCCACTATTCCCGCTAAGCAGAGAGTTGAAAAACTTGGCAGCAGCGCGGAGCCAATGAAATTGCAAAGGCTCCTGGTTACACTCTGGCAACACAGCCCAGCTGGGCGCGGACCTTTTCACACCAAGCACACCTTTGAGAAAGCACAGATGCGCAGTTTGAAGGGGGTGACAAACTCACTGCCCTGCTTCATGAACCGTGCTCCCCAGATCTGGCAAGCATACATACTGGCGGGGATAACGTAGCATTTAGCCAACCAAAGGAGAGCATGTGGCCTGTCATTCAAATGATGTTCTTGCGCAAATTGCCTAATTCTGTGACAACCAGCCATGAAAGGACCAAGCATATGTTCAGCAGATTTGGCAATGTTATGTGTCCTACAGAAAAGCATGTCTAGGAATTTGACAGAATCCTTGTTGGCTAGCGGAGCACCCCCCACACTGAAAGCGGGGACGTTGAAGCCATGTGAGTTAAAATGGACAACTTCAGACTTAGCGGTATTGATGGTTAACCCTTTCCTAAAGGTAAAGGTAAGGGTTAAAGGGTATTGATGGACAACCCGTTCCCTAAAGGTAAAGGTAAGGTCTAAAGATAAGGTCAGGTTGCATAGCTGTACGTGCTGAACGTGGGGTGACCTAGAGGGGAAGTTTATCAGTAAGGGGTTACAAGGGGTTACAAGAAAAAAGCCTTCAGTCAAGAAATGCGACTGCTTGCCTGCTCATAAAAAACTATCAGTGCATGAATTAGTAATACTAATTTAGTATTAGTAAGCTGATTGTTTGCTGGTGCCCAGGGACCATGAGCCCACTGGGGACACTCGGAGTCCACCACCACTCCAGGTCAGTACAAAACTTAAGGAAGGGATAGTCAAGCCTTCTTCTCAAACTTTCAATTCTCAGCCTTGGCAGTTGTTAAACACAATTCTGCAAAATTACCAGTTGATTCCTAGTTGTTTCAACAACCAATTAAAACGCTGGTTGTTTCAACCACTTTCTGGTTGATTCCTTGTTGATAGTTGAATCAACCTGCGTTTCAACTGGACATCCAAATGCCCAGTTGATTCCTTGTTATTTCAACTACCTGTTGAAACACTGGATATTTCAACCACTTCCTGGTCGATTCCTGGTTGATGGTTGAATCAACCAGTGTTTCAACTGGACCTGGTTGAATCAACCATGGTTGTTTCAACAGCCCAAACATTTCCGACGTCCAGAGGGGAAGATGCAGCACCTGTTCTACATCTAGGCAATGCATGTTACCTTCCCCACCAGGTCCCGCCACTCTGAGGGGCCTGAACATTTTCGACGCTCCTGGTCATGGTGATGGTAGCCAGATGGCCTGACAATGTGCTCATGTACTTTTTCCTGGCTAGCAGATTGCAGATCTCGCCAGTGAAACATACGAGTGATCACTGCACGATGAGATTGTGCTCTGTGTTTGAGGATGCTGGTGTGCTTGCGAATTGGTCTCTGAGCGCTGGTTAAGGTGTGCCCCTGGGGGCTATGGTGAGCGCTTTGCTTTCCGTTGGCGGCCAGAGAGGGCCAACGCTTTTGTGGCAGCCCTAGAGGCTAATTCAGACCTCCAGGGCCAGTTATTGAGGAGGATCTTGAAAAAGGATTTGTGTCTGCTACGGTCTTTAGTTGTGCATGCTGCTGCTGAGCCAGGGGTGCGCACGAGTAGGACTTATTGTCTTCACTCTGGTGCAGTCCGGGTGCTGCACAGGTCCCTCCGTGGTTCTCTGAAGACTTTGCTATGCTTTGCTGCCATTTCAGGGTGGTGCATAATGGGCAGGCTGATCATGCTTGCAAGGAAGCTTGCAATCTGTACAGGGCTTCTGTGCGGCGGTCTCGGCGCGCCCATAGTCAGCCTCTAAAGGCTGCTCTCACTTTTTGTCCATGGCACGGACAAGCTGCACTCCATGTCGCGCCGCCCCCAGCACACTCAACCATCCCCCCCAGTTGAACAAGCGTGTCAGACTTATTAAGATGGCCACTTTTTTCCTCCAGGGGAGGTGCAGGAATCGCGCCCGTCTCCTAGTGACATGGCTGTCCCCCTGACTCCATGCCTGCTCCAGATCTGGGGACCGTGTGCACTCTCCTTGCTGAACACCTGAAGCGACTTATGGGTAGCGCTTCCTCTGGTGTAGATGTGGTGGCCACACCTTTTCTAACGGTACCTTTTCGAACAGTACTACAGTGTCCTGGTCCAAGGGTCTGCTTCTGAAAAGGTCGCATGTACTTTTTCCCCTTCTGGCCCAGCTCTTCCTCCTTTCTTTAAGTGTGCCTGCGCCTGCTGCTTGAAGATCGGCTAAGATTACCCCTTTGTACAAGGCTTCTTAAGTGCCCCTAGCTTGACCCCAACAGCTACCTCATGCTAGCTGTCAGTGGCACCATGTACAGACAGTACAGACAGTATGCAAATGTCATTCTCTCTCTACTCACTACTTGATGCATCTTAAACTTTAAGCCTTTGAAAGGCAAGACACCAGACTCAGTGTGGTTTCTCCCCATGCCAGAACACTCTGCAACCCATGTTTATCCTTAGGCACCTGTTGCACGTTGCCTACACCATCAAGCCTGACAACTCATTCAGGCTGCATGCAGCCTTTAGACTTCAAACAGACTAATGACCTTATCCTCAGGAAGGCTCTCTGGTCTAATTTCTGCCGCATACGCATTCCTGTATCAATTCTCTCTGCCCTTCAAAGCCTGTACGCTGGCGACTAGTACCTCCTACAAGCCAGGCATAAATCTGCTCGGGTTGAGCCTACTGTGGGCATGAAACAAGGGAGCCTTTTGTCTCCATTGCAGTTGCTTTTCTCTTTTACATGCAAAGGTGTTGTTATCATTGCTGAGAGAGTACAAGGCGCAGTCACCGGGTCAAAGGATGTGCGGGTCATGCACATGTACAACATGTTGAATGCGGACGACCTGACTCTACTAGCTAATACCCCGGGTGCCCTACAAACCATGCTTGACAGGCTTGCGGTGTATGTGCGCTCCAAGCACCTCACCATCAACACGGAAAAGTCAGAGGTGGTCCATTAAAACACAAAGTGGTGTAATAAAAGGCAACAGAATGCCGCCTGACACGCTGTTAATTAGACGGTATATGAATGTTCCTAACAAGTGGAGTGCTGAGGTGCCCATTTTAAGGTAGCAGGGGATGCTTTGCAGTATTGTTTGAGCATGCAGCCTAACCCACGCTTGCAATAGCTAATTGTGTGCGTGGTTTTTGTATTGGAAACTGCCCTTTGCAACAGCCTTTTTGCTTCCCTCTGGCTAGGCAATGTATACATAGTTCTGGAAAATTTGTCTGGCAGACAGGTTTGGAGCTCAAGATTCTTGCGCGAAGGTGATGTATTTGGTCTTCCCTCAAGGTGTTGTATTAGGATTTTTGAAGGGCACCCTAGGTGTGAAGCGGTCTGCGCCTACTAGGGCTGTTCTACTTGAGTGTGGCCACAAACTTCTGCAATTTTGCTGCTATTAAGTTCCTACAGTGGCATGCTGTCCTGCATTATTGCAACCTTTAAGCAGGTCCTTCAAGCTGAACTGAAGCTTCAGCCTTGGGCTAAGCTGGCCTTCTGACAATTTGCACGCCTTTGAGTGATTGCAGGGCTGCAACACATATACATTAGCCGCTTACTGAGGCACTGTACTTGTTACTCAGATTTCACTGCTGACCTGAGGTCTAGGATGAGGAAAGTGAAGAGGGACATTGCTGACATGAACCCTCTGGAAAGCAACAATTTTTTGTTGAACAAATTGGTGACTTATCATTTTTGGTTTGCCTCTCCCTTCCTAGATCTTCAATTCACGCACTCGAGCGCAGAGTGGAGGTGCTCCCCTGATGCTGCCTCGCTATCTGTACCATGACCTCCCTCAGCATGCTATGAGGAATGTGAGCAGGTTTTGTTTGCGTGCACACACTCTCACGATAAATCCTCTATCTGGCGCAATGCAATTGGGTATTGTGGCAAGTGCTCTTTTCCTGTGGTGCAAAATGAGGTGCATGTGTTTCTTCACTGTCGAGACTTGTTTGTGTGCGCTCTCATAACATATGCTTCTTTGAAAGAAGCATTTGTTCCTTTTCCTACCTAATCAAAAGGGAAGAGGGCCAAAGTTTGCCAGTCCTTTTCTGTGGAGGCCCCTTATACTTTGCATTTCTTGCCTAGTCAGACTGTTTTTGATTGTCGCGGAGGAGGACAGAAGAGAGGGTCGTCGGCCGCACGGGGCAAGGCCGGCCCTCTACAAGAGGGCTCTTCGAGGGCCAAGAAGGACGCCCTGCTCGAGAGGATTCTATCAGTGGATTTCGACGAGGTGCGCGGCCTGTTCCTGCAGAGGGCGAAGAACGGAGACCAAGGCGCGAGGGAGGTCCGACGGATCGCCGCCGAGCTCGGAGCAGCGCCCTCCTCCCCCTCCCCCTCCCCCTCCTCCTCTCCTTTCTCAACGGCACACTGTTGGCAACAAAATATGCCATTTCATCTCGGACACTATGGACTACTTTTTGGCTGACGAAGACCAGCAGCAAAGCAATCAGCCTAACGACCAGGCTGGCGGTTAACCCTAAGATGAAACTTGAAACTTATCGTGCAACAGCAGGCAACTAGCAGTGCTACTGAGAAAGAAACCGAAGACAGTCTGATATGGTGGTAACTGATTTTGAAGTTCAAGCCGTTAGGTGTTATACCGGGGTTGGTCCATCAGCCAGCTTTGGTTCAGTAAGCTCGTTCACTTGTCAGTACCAGATGCGCTTTTGAGAAACACTTATGCCACCTCTATCATCATCATGGTCACGAGTGTGGCAATGCTAGTCATTATTCTTATCCCTATCGACGTCTTTTCCTTTTCCATTGCCAATGCCATTGGTGGAGGGGTCACATAGTGTCTCGACCCTAGGTGACCCCTCTTCTTTAATTGATGTAGGGAGTGTTTTCACTGCCTACATAGTTATTTTGTTTTCTTTTCTTTTCACGCTGACCTGAAACAATCCATGGTATCTGAAAAGAGAGAAGGGATGTCTTTATTGCACGGAGAAGAACAAATGCACTTCCACAACACCGTGTGACTTATGTGAGGCAGATAGGCTAAGTGACAAACTGCACCTGCTGTTTGCAGGCAGCTAAGCCCTGACCTAGCAGACTTATGCCAAAGAAAGCAAGGTGACAAATAAATTTGGGTCCCAGGAAGTTTTCTACGTGTTTCTCAAGCTTGAAGCCTTGTCTACACGAAATTACTACTAGGATTCCTAGTCTGGGAGCAAGGGGTGTAAAAATTAAGCGAAACATAACATATTTCAAAACCCAAGGCCATGCAGGCATATCCTAGGAGATGCGTCTTGTTGCAATTAAGTTTTTACAGTCCTAGGTTGGTCATCTGGACTTGGTGCCTCTGATGTCAGTTTCAATACGCATGGTTTCAGCTGCTGCTTGGGTCCTCTGCAACTGTGCTCAATATCCTTGCAGGCCTGTTCCGCGCGATCGTCTCCTTCACCAGCGCCTCCTGCAGATCAGCAGAAAACACAGAGTGCGCGCTCATCATATCAACCCTTCCTGCAGAGCAGCAGCAAACGCTTAGTTCACCAGCACTGTCTTCCAGTGTCAGCATCTAGCTACCCGGATGATGTGGCCCTCGATGCTTCTCCCCACAAGCTCAACACTCGTCTCCGCAAAGCTTACCCACCACTCATGAGCGCGATGCAGCTTGCTTGGCTGCCAGAGGGTGTTTGATGCAGGTGCAAGGAGAGGGACATGCTCTACAAACGGGCACCCATGCGCACATGCATACATCATGATGGCTTGCTCGGACACAAGCCTGCCTTTGCACACACCTGTGCTCTCTGGGATGCGGCCAGCTGCTGCCGTACCGACTGCAGCTCCGTCTCAGCCCTCTTCAGAGCACCGCTGCTGTTCTCTGCTTTGTCCTGCAGGGTCGATGAGTCCAGGGCACTCTGCAAGTACAGGACAGCAAGGGGTGCTGTGTTGTGGAACCAGCACTCGTGCACAGCATCAGCCAAGTGTCATGTGACCAAGCTCAGCACGGCATGCTCCATGGCGGCAGGTTCGATGAGTCTTATGTACCCTGCAAGTACAGGACAGCAAGGGGTGCTGTGTCGTGGAACCAGCCCTTGCGCTGAGCATCAGACATGCGTGACATGACCGCATGTATACATACTCGCGCACACACATGCACACTCGCACCTGCTGCCGCGTCACTTGGTGCTCTTGTTCTTCCGCATGCAGCCTGCCTTGCACGTCTGCAGCCACCGCCTGCAGCGCATGGATGGCCTGGCGCGCGGATGCGCGCTGGCGCTGGTGGCCCTCCTGCCATCCCTGCAGGGTGGTGTCCCAGGCTGCAGTGGAGGCCTTGCCGAGCCGCCTCAAGGCAACCTGCGTGTGTGCGTGTATGTGTTTGTGTGCGTGTCCATGTAAGTGTACATGTGAACCTGCACGTGCGTGCGTGTGTGCATGCTTGTGTGTGCATGTGTGCAGACGTGTGCATGCATGCTTGCATGCGCGTGCATTTACGTGATATTGAGTGCGTGTGCGTGCTTGTGCAGAGGGTGGATGGTGGTGCTCCTGCGGATGTATGACCTTCAGGCCTCGGCCAAGCTGCCTTTGCAGACAAGCATGCAAGGCCTGCGCAGGTGAGGATGCAAAGCCTGCGCATGGACAGACGCAAGGTCTGCGCATAGGCTGCCAAGCCTCATGTAAAGGTCTTCAGGCTTTCACCTCCCCACCGGTGCTCCTGGCGCCCAAACGACGTGCTCACACAAACGTATTTCCAACTTCCTCTCCACGCATGCCCTCCCAGTGCAGCACCTCTGATTTCACTGTCACCCTGCTCATGGGCCTCTGTTTGCATCTCTGTGTCGCCCCATTCACACGCTCCATACAGTCCCGCTTCCCACTGTCCCTCGCTTCCTCATAGCTCATGCATGGCCCTCCCCTTCCGTCGTCGCCCAGCTCACCTGTACTGACGCCCTCTTTCCTCTGCACCTTTCTCATGCACGGCTTGCTGCAGCGCAGTGCCCACACCCGCGCCCTCACCTGCACTTCGTCAGCCTCGTCGCGCATACTCTCAAGGGCTTGATGCAGCGCGCTGCTTGCCGCCTCTGCGCTCTCGGCTTGCGCGGCATCTAGGGCTTGGTGTGCGTGGTGCAGCAGGCTCTGGAGCTGTGCGCAGTGAGGTGCAGGCACGCACGAGGTCGGCTGCAGGATGTGGCGCTCCTTGAGCCACGCCAGACCCTCCTCTGGATGCGCAGTTTTGCACAGGGCTCACACTCACTTGCACGCACACACGCATGCACACACACGCATGCATACTTTCATAGTCTTTGGGGCTTGTGCTACCCACCACCAGGACAACTTGCACAACACCACATGCCATGCGCCGCTCCACGCACCTGGGCTTGCAGCGCGGCCAACTGCTGCTGCTGCAGCCTGCACGCCTCCCTGAGCGGCTCCACATCCTGTGGCACGCGGCGCATGGATCAAAAAGCACATGTGCAGGTTTTAGTGTGGCGCAGCCCCTGGGAGCAACCTTGAAGAAAATATGTGATTGCACAGGACAGAGGTCAAGCACAGGCATGCTGGGCGGCGCTGCCTCTTGCAAGGACGCTCATTGACCTGGTGAGCACATTTGCTTCTGCCAATGCACTTTACCCTGTCAAAGAGCTCCATCGCATGGCCAAAGAATCTGAGTATACTGCCAATACGCTTCATCACACTGGTGGTGTGCCCTGCCAAAGGTTGCGCTGTGCTAGTGGGCTTTGCTCTGGCAAAGGCCACACCCTCATGCTGGCAGGCAGGAACCATGCGCACAGCCAAGCACAGCAATCGTTGCAAAATCACTTGAATGCAGCAACTTGGTACAGAAAGGCTAGTGAAAATGACTGAATTTATGTGAATGGAGGTCTCACCTGCTGCTGCGATGCGCGATGCCCCTGCGTGTGCCCGCTTGCCTCCAGCTGCTGCAGGAAAGACACCAGCAGCTGCGCGCAGCAGGGGGTCGTCGCATGCAGAGATGTGTTATTCTGCGTGCTTGCATGACCAGGATGCACGTGCATGTGGCATGCAAGGAATATGGGAAAGGCGTTCAGGGTCCCCCCCCGGGAACAAAGAACCAAGCAGCAGATGGGTGCAGCCACACATACACCACCCACAAGCCCCCAGCCACAAGCGCTTGCTCATTTGATTGATCACCTTCTGCATGCCCAACTGACTACCTTATTGGCACGTGCGCATGGAAAAGACATGCACACACGCATCACACGCATCACGCAACACACGCGATCATGCACACACGCATCACGCAACACACGCGACACGCACATACAAGCCTCACACAGCAAGCGAGCAAACGTACACACACAGTCATGCAGCCCAAAGCACCCATCTGCTGCTTGGTCTCAGTGGCCCTCTATGATGAGCACCCGCCCCTCCCCTCTCTCGCTCCATCCCCCTCACACGCAGCCGTGCGCCTTTTTTTTGCACCCTGCATCACACACGGCTCACGTGGCCTGCAGCGCCTATACGGCCCACATTATCTCAAGCACCCATTCACAGCTAGTGTGGCCTCCAGCACACATTCACGCTGCCTGCAACACATCCCCCCTACTTCTTATCCACCCATGGCCTGCTCCGCCCAAGTAACCACCTGCCCACACCCACACGTCCACACCCCCACCCGCCATACTTCCACACTCCCACCAGCCATACGTCCACACTCCCACCAGCCACACGTCCACACTCCCACCCGCATGCACGCACACTTGCATGCACCTGCAGCAGCACCCACCTGCTGCATGGCTTGCACCGCCCGAGAGAACACCCCGTCCGCATCCCTGCCCCAAGCCACGCTTCCCTGCCTGCGCCTAAGCGCAGCTTGTCCTGCGCCCCCCATGCCCCCCCCGCCGCTGCAGCAGCTGCTGCTGCTGCTACTACCACTGCCACAGTCGCCAGTTGCCGTGTCCGGAAAACCGCCGCGGCTGTTTGCGCCTGGGTCGGGATGAAGGGTCATGCCATCCCTTAATCCTTGTGCCAGCTCTGGTGGCAGCGGTAGCGTGCGCTGCAGGGCAGCCAGCAGCTCGCCTGCGGGGCAGGGGTGTGGTGTGACAGGCATGCTTGTACACACACACGTATTCATTTGAGTGAGGCGGGGACAGGTAAGCTTGCACACACACACGTATTCATTTGAGTGAGGCAGGGACAGGTAAGCTTGCGCTGCAGGGCGACCAGCAGCTTGCCTGCAGGGCAGGTGTGTGGTGTGGCAGGTGCACAAGTGCATGCGCTTGAGCACCTTTGGTGTCAAACGCGAGGAAGGGCAGAGGCACACGGCACAGGCACACAGCACACGGCGCACGGTCACACAGGCAAAGACAGGCAAGAAAGGGCAGAGGCACGCGGGGGCGCGGCCACAGCAGAGGGCCACCAGTAGAGGGGTGCCGGCCTCAGGTGTGGCCTCAGGTGCGGCCTCAGGTGTGGCCTCAGGTGTGGCCTCAGGTGTGGCCGCCAGCCACCAGCTGGACTGTGTCATACGTGTTTTGCAGCAACATCTCTGAAATGCTCTGTCAGCAGGGCCGCCAACCAAGTAGGGGACCACCAGCAGAGAGGCGCTGGCCTCCAGCGTGGCCGCCAGCCACCAGCTGGATCACCACTAGCAGAGGCCATCCGAGGAAGCAGAGGCCATCAGGGGAAGCCACGGACCACTAGCAAAGCCATCAGCCATCAGCAGGGCCATCAGCCAGCAGTGCGGCAGCCAGCCGCAAGGTGGATCTTGAGCAGGGCAGGGTCGTGGCATGGCCAGGCAGCTACCAGACGTGGCGTGTAGACACTACAGGCCCTACTAGGAGTGGTCATTGCACAGGGGCAGGGGCTTCTGTGTGCATTATGGGGCCCCGGTGCAATTAGGCATCGCGCTGGGGCTGATGCTCTCCTGCATGATGCGGCCATGCATTCACACAACACAATTGCTGATTTACGTGAGCGGCCGGCACGCAGGGGCTGCCCACAATGAACCACGTGATGATGCATCGGCAGTGAGCTCTGCCGCTCTACCGGATTCGCAATGAGCCCAGCACCTGTGGCCACGTATTGTCTGTGTTGCTCGAGGCCTGCTGCGAGGCCTCCTCTCCAGCTACCTCTGCCACAGTCAATCACCACCCCTGCGTGCTGCATCTGTTTGCTCCAGGGCGCTCATCTCTTGGCTCTCACATGCCCCACCCGATGCGACCCCACCGAGCCACTCACCGCCCCTGCGTGCTGCATCTGTTTGCTCCAGGGCGCTCATCTCTTGGCTCTCACATGCCCCACCCGATGCGACCCCACCGAGCCACTCACCGCCCCTGCGT
>LFCJ01001828.1_pt1 | contig 15149 bp, 14 predicted proteins | sample 643141 | NCBI WGS metagenome assembly LFCJ01 (sample SAMN03766243, study PRJNA286221) | soda lake metagenome | biome: soda lake; feature: Kulunda steppe; material: water; isolation source: sample B1-Br-g2 brine of Lake Bitter-1 | place: Russia: Kulunda steppe | collected 2010-07 | reverse complement strand
TGGTCACCTCCTTTTAAATCAAGCATTTCCCTTGTCTGTTCGGCCGTTGCAATATCTCGGCCGGTAACCGATTTTGTTAACCGCACCATCTTTTCGACAAGTTCTGCGTTACTCGTTGCGAGAGTTCCTTTTTCAAGGTAAAGGTTATCTTCAAGCCCAACACGGACATGACCTCCCATAGAAACGCCTTGAACACCGATTGGGAATTCTTTGTGGCCAGCACCGATGACTGAGAAGGAATATGTATCGCCGAATAGCCGCTCTGCAGTCTCATACATATGCACTAGATGAGATGCCTCAGCGGCAACCCCACCGTGAATTCCCATGACAAACTGAATTCGTAATGGTGGCTGTAACAGGCCACGGTCTAGGAAGTGCTTCGCTGTATGGAGATGACCGACGTCATAACATTCTAACTCTGGTTTTGTTCCGTGTTTATCGAATATCTCTAGCAGTCGTTCAATGTCACCAAACGTATTTGCGAATATAAACTCACGACTTTGATCAAGATACGCGGATTCCCAGTCCTGTTCGAACTCATCGTAACCACGGAGTATCGGGTATAAACCAAAGTTCATCGACCCCATATTACATGATGCCGTCTCTGGTTCAAGCTCAGGGACAACGGCCACACGTTCGTCAATATCCATCTCTGCAGATCCTCCCGTGGTGGGTTGAACAATCGCATCTGTTTCTTCTTTGATCCCAGTGGCAACTTCTCGGAATAAGTCCAACCTGCTTGATGGTTGTCCTGTTTCAGGGTCACGAACGTGGATGTGTATAATACTTGCACCGGCCTCAGCGGCTGCGATACCTTCTTCAATCAGTTCCTCAGGTGTGACCGGTAAATGAGGGGACATTGTTGGAACATGTATCGCACCGGTCAATGCAGCTGCAACAATGACGTCAGAATCGTTTTTCATTGTTCTCCCCCCTGTTTTTCGACGAATGCAACTGGGCGAACCCAGCCAGCACTTCCATCAGCTATTACGATGGGAGCGGTGACGAGTGGGATGTTTTTTCGGCGAGGCAGTTTATCGAGGTTCGCCATTTTTTCGATGTGACTATACTCGGTTTCACGACCTGTGAAGTGGGCTGGCCAAAGCTCTGTTTCATCACCAGATTCGACATATCGCCGACCCATCTCATCAAATGGCTTATCGAATCCATAGGCATCAGTACCAATAACACGTATTCCTTGTTCCAAAAGGTGGTTTGTCGCTGCGGCACTCATACCGGGAAACATGGCCAAATACTCTGGTGTCCCCCAGAGCTTATCCGCGCCTGTTTCGATGAGTACAATCTCTCCCGGTGAGAGTTCATGATCAATTTCGGCTAGTTGCTGATCAATCTCTTCAACTGTAATTTCTGTTCTCGGCTCTTTCCACGTGAAATCTAGAACAACAGCTAATCCCATCGCCCACTCAAGCGGCACCTCATCAATTGACCGAGCTGGTTCATCACCAACGGTAGGCCCAAAATGAATTGGTGCATCCATATGAGTGCCAGTATGAGTAATGGCTGTAACTTGTTCCCACGCTAGCCCGAGGCCATCGGGAAAATCGTCATGGGAAATATCATGTCCTGCTTTTTGCAAGTTCTCTGCTAGAAGTGTCGCCCCTGCTTCGTGGTCAAAGTACTCGATGTCAGGGGGCCACGGTTCGCTTGCTACGTCTGGTTCCAAGCCAATACTAAGGTCGATTGGGTTGTATTTTGATGGGTTAAACATGGTTTTACATTCCAAGGTATGCTTCTCGTACTCTATCGCTTTCTTTGAGAGTTTCAGCAGAGCCAGACAACGTTATTTCACCATTTTCCAGCACATATCCTCTATCTGCTATTTCAAGGGCGTCTATGGCCTGTTGGGAGACCATGAGGATTGTCATCCCACGTTGATTGATTTCGCTAACCGTTTCCAGTATGCCATCAGCAAGGTCTGGTGCAAGGCCGAGAGTCGGTTCATCAAGTAGCAACAATTCGGGGTCAGCCATCAAGCCTCGGCTTATCGACACCATTTGCTGTTGACCGCCGGACATTGTTCCAACAGTTTGGTCGAGCCTCTCTTCCAAAACCGGGAAAATGTCATAAACACGGTCCCGGAGCGTTGCTACACGCTCATCAGAAAGATCACGAGGAGTCCCAATATGGAGAGTTTCCTCGACACTGAGATCCGGAAAGAGTTTGCGATCCTCCGGAGCGTGTACTAGTCCACGACTCCACGTCTCATGAGCTGGAAGTGAGGTAATGTCCTCTCCATTGAACTGGACTAGGCCAGAATCCGGTTCTAACAGCCCAGAGATGTTCTCTAACAGGGTCGTTTTACCAGCCCCGTTTGACCCAAGCAGGGTCACAAGTTCTCCTTCTTCCAACGAGAGAGAGACATCATGCAATACGCGAGCTTTTCCGTAGGAGAAATCGACTCCACTAACATCAAGCATTGAGACCACCCCGATCTGTTCCCAGGTAGATGTCGATTACCTGTTCATTATTTGCAATTGCCGGTGGAGCGTCATCAGCGATGATGTTTCCATTTGCAAGAACAGCGACACGGTCGGAGACCTCCATTGTCGCCTCCATCACGTGTTCAATAAGAATAATGGTAACATCAAGCTCAGATTGAATTGAACGAATTAACTCAACTTGGCGGGAAATATCTTCGTGGCTTAATCCAGCAAAAACCTCATCAAGCAACAACAACTTTGGCTCCGTAGCCAGCGCCCGTGCGATCTCAAGGCGCTTTTGCTCTGACATCGTTAAGTCACGTCCTTCTTCGTGTGTGAGATTGCTTAACCCAACTAGATCAAGAATTTCTTCAGCACGTGCGCGCGCATCCTGCATACTGTCTCTCTCACCAGCATAGATCAGACTGGGCAACAAGTTGTCACGTACAGTCATTCCTGGATATGGACGGGTGATTTGAAAGGTACGCCCGACACCCATTCTGGCGATGTCTGTGGGTCTATTGGACGTTATGTCTGTACCATCCAAAATTATTTGACCACCATCCGGTTTTAGCAATCCGGATATCAGGTTGAAGACAGTGGTTTTTCCCGCACCGTTTGGACCGATGAGTCCTTGAATTGAGCCTTCTTCAACACTGAGATTGACACGTTCAAGCACTTGCAGTCCACCGAATGATTTCTCAAGTTCTTTTAATTCAAGCATTGTCATGACACATCACCTCCTGCACCAAGGGTCCGAACACGTGTTGGTAACCGCTCACGGGCTTGGTCCCGTATCATCGGCAACAATCCGTGGGGTAAATAGAGAATCACAAGTATCAATAAGACACCATACATTATTTGTGCAGCTTGTCCACCGAACTGTAACACAAGGAGTTCATCTGCAAATCTGAGTAGCGCTGCTCCAATGAACGGTCCAATCCATGATTGCGTACCACCGAGCAACGCCATGAGAACAACAAGAATCGAAATTTCCACGCTGAACATAGGTGACGGGGTGACATAGCCAAGGAACCAGGCATAAATACCTCCGGCAAGCCCTGCTAATGCTGCAGAGATAACGAATGCACCAACCTTCATCCGCGTTGTTTCAATCCCTTGGGTTGCTGCAACCTCTTCATCTTCCCGGATTGCAAACAGCGCGATCCCGTATTTAGAACGCTCAATAAACCTGGCGACAAGAATCGTCAATGCGAGAACGCCAACCATGAGTAAGTATAGCAACGCCTGATTTTCGGCCGGGGAATCAACCATCGCAGGGAGGAATATCCCTTCAGATGCACCTAAGCCCGGCAAGTTCGTCACAAACACTTGAATCGCAAGCGCGATAACAAGCGTCACGAGCGCAAAGTACGGGCCTTTGAGTCGTAGAGCTGGGTAGCCCACAATCAACGCCACAATCCCAGCAGCTACCGCGCCGATTGGTGCAGTAAGGTACGGTTCAACCCCGAACTCTAAGTATAGCCATATCGAGGTATATCCACCAACTGCTAGGAAGGCAACATGGCCGAAACTCTCATATCCGGCATATCCCCCAAGAATATTCCATCCAATACTGAGTGAAGCGTACATCACCAACAACATCAGGAAGGACAGATAATACTGGTCCATCGTGATGAGGGGAACCGCAAGAAAGCCGATTATTACTACGATGGCGAGTCGGTCTGACGTTTCGAGCTTGTTCAAAATCATTGTTGGAATAACCCCTCCGGTTTAATCACAAGGATGCCAATTAGAAGCACAAACAAGACAAATTCCACCCAAATGTATGGCACAAATGTAGCGGTCAGTTCAGCAATGAGACCCGTGAGAAGACCAGCGACTGCCACACCAATAACGCTGCCAACGCCGCCAAGTATGGTTGCAATAAAGACAAAAATCATCCAGCCGATATGCTGATCCGGACTAAATGACCAGAACATTACAGTAGCAACGCCTGCAATTGCGGCAGTTGCCAATCCGATCCCAAACGTAATTCTACTCACTTGTCGTTCGTTGATACCTGACAATGCAGCGCCTTCCTCATTCTGTGCAACAGCAAGCACAGCACGGCCAGTATACGTCTTCTTCAAGAAGACATACACAATCACTAGCGTGCTCAGTGCAAGGGCTGCTCCAATGAGCTCTCCTATTGTTACAGGAATCCCAGCGACACCAACTGTTTCGCTTGTATACCCTGTCTGAAGAATACGAGGGTCGGCAGAGAACGCGGTTACCATTGCATTTTCCAATGCGATGGCGAGTCCGAACGCTAACACGAGTGAAGCAAAAGCCACTTCAGTTGCTCGGGCAGCGAGCGGTCGAAATAACACCTCATACAACAGGACACCGATAATAAAGAACAACGGAACGATGCCGACCAACGCTAACACAGGGTCAATTCCATAATTGACGTTGGCAAAATAACCTAGGTATGCACCCAGGATTGCAAATGCACCATGTGAGACATTGATAACATTTAGTGTTCCCCAGACGAGGCTAAATCCTACACTCAGAGTCGCGTATACTAAACCGAGTAGCACACCCAACACGATTGCTTCAACAATTGCCATGATTAGAACTGTTCATACCATGGATATGCAATTTCATGTGTAGAGACGTCCTCTGGCCAGGTTAGCCGAGCAACCCCCTCTCTAACTTGTGTGACATACTCAATTGGGTCTGGGAGTCCCCGTTCGTCAAAACAGAGTTCTCCACCTACTGTCTCTACGCAGTTTTCGTGGAGCCAATCACGGATAGCGTCATTATCGAGTGAATCTGCTCCTTCTACAGCTTGTTCAAGCGTCTGCATCCACGAATAACCAAACAAGAAATACTCTGAAGTGGTTTCTCTGTCGTATTCTTCTTCGGCAATCTCATTGAGTCGATCAATCCCTTCGAATGGCAAGTCTGGATGCATTGACGTTCCAGAGATAACATAGTTCCCGGCCTCGCCGAGTTCAGCTTGCCATGCTGGTGTCAACGACCCAATCCCTTGTAGGACTGCCTTTGGTTCGTAGCCCACGTTGTGAATTGATTGGATGGTTTCGACACCGTCGTCGAAGTAACCGTTTGCGAAGAAGAGGTCTGCGCCGAGGTTGTCTGCCTCAGAGACCAATGGTTGCGCGTTATCCAATGGTAAATCGTACCTTTCATCCATTTCAAGTGGGATATCAAGTCGCTCTAACCCCTCAACGGTACTTTCATAGACTGCTTGACCGACCGGGTCATCAACGGTAATTGCCGCTGCTGATGTTGGACGTTCATCTTCTGGGAGGGTCTCCAGCCAGTTAAAAAATCCATCATACCACCACTGCCCCATCAATGGGGGTGCACCAAAGGTATACTCGAAGCCCTGTTCGAATGAATCCATGTGTCCACCCATAGACACATAGACCATGTTGTTTTCATCGGCAACTTGCATCTGACCGCCCGCAGTACTCCCTGGGTAACCCCCAATGAGTAAATCAACGCCTTCTTGCGTAATTAGCCCATTGAGCGCTGAGATCCCCTCATCAGGTTCGGATTGGTCATCTTCGAGTATGACTTCAACTTCTCTGCCAAGTAACCCACCGTTATCATTGATATCTTCCTCCCACTGTCGATAACCATCACGTACGAACACCCCAGTATCTGCATATGGTCCAGATAGTGGAAGTGTGCCTCCTATTGTGATTGTATCATCGTCATCGTCTCCCAAACAACCAGCCATCACCCCAGCTGCAGCGACGCCAGAAGCTTTCAGAACTGTCCGCCTCGTCGTGTTTGAACGCCCAGATTTCATGTCATGGTATGACATAGGACGACCTTATATTACTAAAGGTATAAAGATAGTTGTGAGGCAGTATGAACAATTCACACGAGTTAATTTTGGCAACTCATGTGTCAACTAAACGGTTTGTTAACAACTATCATTAACTTCAATAACACCCAGTTCGTAGCCGGCCTATGCGGCTTACTGTCAATCTTGACTCTGATACAAACGAGAAACTTACTGAACTTGCTGAAGGGGAGGGTGCCTCAAAATCGCAACTTGTACGTGACGCAATCAACCATTATCATCGCCTGCATCATGAGTGGCCTCACATCACAAAAGATCAACTGATATGGTATGTGAGATTACTTGGCGGAACTGAGCATCGAATACTTGATGTAGAACATGTTGACTCCTTGTTTGATAGGATAGACAGTATTGAAGAGTTAGAGTCAGAATGGTATAAGATTGGTCAAAAGCATGGAATTGAGTGGGCAAGGCAATTTAGCACACTCCGAGAAAAGCTTCGGGTGCTTGAATATTGTAATTGGTATTCAGTCACATCAGTTGACGAAAACCAGTATGCACTGACTTTCAGCAATGAGCGAGAGGCAAATCTTATTAGTGCATTTTTGCGTGGAGAGTGTGAAGAACTGGGCTTTGATATTGAAATAAAGCAGATTGACCGTAAATTAATAGTTACTAAACAGAGCAGTGTCTGATTAAGAATAACGTCGGCAACAGTACCAAAGTCTATCCCCAAATCCCCCTATCAGTTTTTCAATTTAAACTCATGGTTTACCACATTTTGAATAATACGGTGGTTTGTTGATTTAACCATAATTCATTTTTAAGTCCGCATGTTTTCACGCTACATTGGACTTGTGAACCAAGCATTAAGAAACAGATTAAGAAATATTAGAATAATATCACACCCTATAAAGTACATTTTTATAGATAGTTTGATTGAGGTCAGGTGCTTGAATAGTAAACCGCTATTAAGAATGTCAGCAACAACGTTAGTGCGATATGACCACAACATGATTGACACTTTTAATACCTTTTCTATTATTACAGATGGCCTGTTTACTATGAGTAATCACCGTCTAGTATATTGGGAGTAAATTTATCAATCTACGTGAGTAATTTTCAAAAAGGGCACCATTTTGAGGACCCTATTAATTTTTGTTCAACCCATACCAGTCATACACATGGGTAAAAATAAGCAGTATGATGGATATGATGCGTTCAGCTATCTGGCAGATGAAGAATACAATAAAATCGAATTGCCTTCTGACATCTATAGTGGATTTGAACCTGAACCAATATCACTCTCTGATCAAGAGAAAGAAAAGTTAGACAAGGTAACAGAAGGGACTGTTATATCCCTACATGACCACGCGTTTTACTTCCCTAAAAACGTCAAAGAAGATATTTGGCCATATGTAAGGGAAGGAAGAGTCCATACAGCTTACGATGCGCTTTCACAGACTCCTTTGGATGCGGTCTTTGACATGCAACTGGATGGGTTATCTGGAATTCACTCAAAACATGGCTGGAAGTGGGATGATATCGTCCATGACGTGAGCATGCGCGCATGCGACATCCATCACTCTAACTACGCTTTACAATGCAGGAGCGTGGATGATATCAAACAGGCCAAAGAAGAAGGTAAGATCGCAATTATTCAGGCACTGGAGTCGTCAGCGATGATTGAAAATGAGCTGGATAGGATTGAACAACTCTATGGCATGGGTATCCGAAGTATGGGCATAACATACAACCGTTCTAATGCTCTGGGTACGGGTGGAGGCGACATCTTCAAACGTGATGGAGGCCTCACAAACACAGGAGTCAAGGCTGTAGAACGGATGAACAAGGTTGGAATGGCCATTAGCACTAGCCATGCAAGCGAGCAGACGACGTTGGATGTTTGCGAAGTGACTGACAAGCCGATATTTGACACGCATGCTCTCGCACAAGGTGCAGGACTAGAGGCGTCTCGTGGAACTTCAGATGAAGAGTTAGAAGCTATCGCAGACACAGGGGGAGTGATTGGTGTTCTCTCCTCAACTCATCTTAATTCGATTGAAACGTATATGGACCACTTCGAGTATATGGTTGATTTAGTGGGGATCGACCATGTCGCATTTGGTCCAGATGTGTTATACGGCGATCACACCAGATTGCTAGAGGTTTTAGGAGAATTCCATGGTGTTGAGTTGCCACCCTCTACAATGGAAAATGAGTACGTAAAGGGGTTAGAAAATCCAACCGAAGCATGGAATAATATTCCAAAATGGCTGGTCAGGGAAGGATACACCGAAATAGAAATGAAGAAAGTTCTCAGCGAAAATATTCTCCGTGTTCTTGACGAAGTCTGGAAATAAGGTGTAGTGAAACACTCCTGTGTAGAATAGTCTATTAAACTAAACCAACTCAATATTCTTCTCGTCTAAATTAGAGAACTGATAGCTTTGGTTATTACTACAGTTCAGAGTTCCCGATAAGCCAGTCTCAATTATGACCAACTTCGTCAAGGAACTCTCTAACAAGTGAGAGGAATTCATCCTGTTGCTCCAAATTTGGAGAATGACCACTATCTTCGAAAATATGCAATCTAGAATCGGGTAACAGGTCGGCAATCTCTTCTGAGGCAGAGGGTGGCGTAATAAAATCATGCCGTCCGACGGTTACCAGTGCTGGAACATCAACATCAGGCAAATCGTTGGTGTAATCCATGTTTGGATGTTCATCGCTGAACATTTTATTGTGGGTTCGATGGTGGAAGTGACGTTCGTTAAGAGCCTCCTCGGCATCCTCAGGGTCATACTCTTCGAAGCTGGGGAAGTAAAGCGGTAACATTCCATGGAAAATACGTTTTAATTCTTCATCTGATTCCACATCACCAGCCATTACTTTCTCATAATCAGCGATAGTAATGTCTGGAGCATCAACATCTGCTTCTTGCAAATCTGGGATACCAGCTTTAGCATTTTTGTCAGCGTCTACTTTATGCTCAGAGGAAGGTGCGGTATCACGAAGGATAAATCCTCTCAGGTTTTCTGGGAAGCGAATGGCGTACTCTTGAGTGATGTATCCACCATAAGACCCGCCAATCATAACTATTTCACCAAGCCCCAATTCCTCTCTCAGCCCTTCCGCGTCTTTTGCATATTGTGCGTTCGATACCGGTTCGACGTATTCCGACCTCCCACAACCGCGGTGGTCATAAACTACAACATGATAGTCATCGGAAAGTGGTTCATAAGCTTTTTTAGATTTTGTATGATCACTTACCCCTGGCCCGCCGTGCAATACCATAATGGAAGGGTTACTTGATGATCCGAAAGTTTCGTAATACAAATTTGCGCCGTTTATTTCTGCGAACATAGTAATGATGTGGCCCCACCTCAAAAATAGTTATTGGTAGAGGGGATTTAATTCTGTAAACACGCAAATTGTAAACCCAAAATCAGTAATAAATAACAGGTTGGCATCTTTTTGATTGTGAGTACCGGCACCATTTTGCATGTGCACAAGCAACAAGAACTCAGTATGGTCAAAATAGCCTATTTAATCCCTGGTGTCGGCATAACAACCGAGGAGATTGAACGAAGAGAACGGATTGCAAACCAAATAGTCACGGATGAAGTGCGGGTGATTGAGGCAGAAAGTGGCCCGCTTTCGATCGAAAACACCGTAGAAGAAAATTGGTCACACACCGGCTTATTGAGACTTCTTGGAGAGGTCCGAGATTCTTATGATGCGTTCGTGATTGGCTGCTTCGGTGATCCTGCAATACATGCGTTGAGAGAGATGACAGATAAACCAATTGTTGGTCCTGCACAGTCGTCTTTCCACACCGCTTGCCAGTTGGGCGACCGGTTTGCCTGCATAACGATCTTGGACTCAACTGAACCGCTTACTCGCCGGCTTGTTGAAAAATACAAATTAGATGGCAGATTAGCTGGCGTACCAGTTGTTAATGCACCCGTGCTTGATATTGACCATTCATCTGGAGAATTGGTAAATCAAATGGTTAATACAGGTAAGGAAGTCGTTGAGAATGAGAGGGCAGATGTGATTGTTCCTGGATGTATGAGCCTTTCATTTATGCAAGTACATGATGAGATTGCCGAGCGAATTGGTGTCCCATTCATTGACCCGGTCACAGTTAGCCTTGAGACAGCGAGCATGTGGGCCAGACATGGCCTTACACATAGTTCTAGTTGTTATACTGAGCCAAATTGGGAAAAGCTTGAAAACTTAATTTGAACACTCAATCTACAGTTTGATGCATTTCAATCGTGGTAAGTACAAATGTGGGGTTAGCCTCTAACGGGTTCAAATTGAACCGGTATCGATAGTTGTGAAAAATTCTAATAATTATTTATCTGATATAATAGCAGTTGCAAAAAGTAGATGCCTAAAATCAATCTCAATGAGAAATATGTCACTGGAACTTTATTAAATGGGAACTAATTTATGCGACAATTATAAATCTTTTCACCACATCTCAAACGAACGAGAATGAGTAACACACCCAAAAGAGAAACTCTTGATAGAATGCCAGAACTTGACCGGAGAAAACTCCTCCAAATCCTTGGTCCTACTGCAGCTATTGGTGTTGCTGGCTGTTTGGGGAACGGAGATACTGAGGAATTAGGTAATGGTGATGATGGCGATACCACACCTGATGAGATTCAAGAAGGTGGCACTCTGAACGTTGGAATGAGTGTAGGGATCCAATCATTAGATGGGAGAAATGTAACCGGCACTCAGTCAATGCAGGTAGCATATAATATTTATTCCCGGTTGCTTGAGTACAGACCCGGTCAAGATGGAGAGGACCCTTATTTGGAGGGTAACTTAGCTGTTGACTGGGAACGAGAGGAAGATACTATCCTTGTCATGGATTTGCACGAAGATGCAACTTTTCATAATGGGAACCCAGTGACTGCAGATGATGTAGTCCATACGTTTGAAACCACGTTTGAGGATCCAGAACATACTGCGAGTACTCTGCTTGCAGAAGAATTCGAAGTCTCCGCTATCGATGAAAAGACTGTTGAATTTGATACAGGAGAAGAGCCCTTTACCTCACTTGAATCTACGTTTGGCTTTATTCTTGGCATAGTAAACAAGGAAGCAGATGAAGAAGGGGACATGGCTTTGGAACCGGTAGGAAGCGGACCTTTCGAATTCGAAGAATGGACCGATGGAAGCCACGTTTATGTGAACTCTTTCGACGACTATTGGAAAACAGATGAAGAGGGGAACTCACTCCCATATTTGGATCGAATAGAATTTAACATCTTTCCTGACGATGATACAAAATTCCAGGAGCTTGAGTCTGGTGGAATTGATTGGATTGATAATATCCCACCACGGCAAGTTGAAGGTGCGAGAAACAGTAATGATATTGTAACTGAGTCTGCTGGACCCGGCGGGATTGTCCAAGTAATTTCATTCAATACGGTAGATGAACCATTCAGTGACCCTAATTACCGGAAAGCAGTTCTTTACACAATAGATTGGGAAGCCATTACCGAAGTCGTCTACCAAGGCCTTGCTGAGCCTGCAGGCAATCAACTTCTTGCGCCGCAGTCAGGTTGGCAACTAGATGGTGTTGATGACCCGTACGTGGATGTTGATATTGATCGCGCTCAGGAACTCATTGACGAATCAGATATTGACCCTGAGGACGTAAGTTTCACAAATCCGGTCACCAGAGGAAATCAAGAACAGGAACAAATTCAACAAATTATCCAACAAGACCTGTCGGAACATCTTGGTATCGAGTTTGACATTGAAAGAGAAGATAGAAGTACGCAATTCGAACGGGTTGCTAATCTGGATTTCGGAATTGAGGTAGGTGGAATTCAGGGTATGTGGGACCCGGATCAGCTAATCTCAGTGATATTCAATCCAGAGCCACAGGGATTCTTTAATTATGGTGACTACGAAAATGATGAAATTATATCGCTTTTGGGGGAGGGCCGCCATGCAGTCGATGAGGACGAGCGTAGAGACATTTACAGGCAGATCTACGAAATCAATAATGACGAGGCTGGCAAGTACTTCCCTCTATTCTTAGAGTTTGTTGTCGGACACACCCCAGAGGTTCACAATTTCACTCATTTGCACGACCAGTTCTGGCTTTTGGAAAATGTGTGGATGGAAGGAGGAGACATTTAGATCAGTAGAAAAGCTGCGCAAATCAGGACCACTGTTATAGGCCCCTAGCCGACGTACGGAACTAGCAAACAACTATCTCAATCAAAACAACTGAAGAATGAAGCGGATAAGAAATCGTCACGAAACAGGTAGAGAGGTAATTGATGAAGCAGTATGAATATTTACTGAAACGCTTACTATTATTTATTCCAATCTTGTGGGGCGTGTCAGTGGTCGTATTTCTCTTGATACACCTGGTCCCTGGCAGTCCAGCTGCGGCTAATTTGGGTGTTCGTGCGACTCCAGAACGCGTAGAACAATTGGAGCGCCAAATGGGATTACACGAACCTCTTTTGCAACAATACATTGATTGGACTTTGAATGCACTGCAAGGCGACCTCGGGACCTCATTGAGTTCAAATCTGCCTGTTTCGAGTATTCTCGTAGATAGATTCCTTGTTAGCTTTCAATTAGTGCTGATGACAATGATTGCCACAGTAATCATTGCAATTCCTTTGGGTATCTTCGCCGCAAAAAATAAAGACACCAAAGTGGATTACTTCAGCATCGGCTTCGGTATAGTCGGCATCAGTCTACCAACATTCTTTTCAGCGGTGTTATTGATTGCTGTCTTCGGGGTATGGCTTGGCGTAGCCCCAATTAGTGGCTATGTTTCTCCCCGTGAAAGTATCGTGCAAAATATTAATCATATGGTTCTGCCTACGATTGCGCTTACAATTGTCGCAACGGCAGTGACGATGCGAATGATGAGGTCTTCAATGCTTGAAACAATCGGAGATGAATATATAAATTTCCTTAGAGCGAAGGGCCTCCGAACACGCTCGATTATATTCGTTCATGCCACAAAGAATAGTTTAATTCCAGTAGTCACCATTCTGGGACTCCAGTTCGGTTACATGCTTTCAGGTACGGTTGTCATTGAAGAAATATTCTCAATCCCTGGCCTCGGAAGAACGTTGTTGCAATCTGTCTTGGACCGTGATTACCCATTAGTCCAAGGCTCAGTTCTACTTATCGCACTCTGGTTTGCTATTGTGAACTTAATTACTGACCTGATGATTACTTATCTTGACCCACGTGTGATGGAGGAAGACCAATGACGGAGCAAGTCTCTGACACTGAGTCCACAGTACCCTCTCCCAGTGACTCTGACATTGACCCAGAAACAGATGAAGTAACATCAAATACAGGCAAAAGAAAACTTAAGCAAATATTTGAAACATTTAAGCAAAACCGTCTTGCACTGTTAGGATTAGTGACACTCGTTGTTTTATTGTTGCTATCAATATTAGCTGAATTTATTGCTCCACACGACCCAAATAGTCAAAACTTCGATGCGATACTTGCACCACCTTCTCTTCAGCACCCGCTCGGCACTGACGAGTTGGGCCGGGATATCTTCTCGCGTATCTTAGTAGCTTATCAAAACCTGTTTACCATAACTATCTCCGGTGTCACAGGAGCATTTCTAATAGGAACATCGATAGGGCTCGTAGCAGGATACTATGGACGATGGCTCGACGAAGGCTTAATGCGTGCAATTGATGTTCTTATGTCGTTCCCGTCGCTCATCCTGGCGCTTGCACTTATAGCTGCAATTGGTCCTTCCCGAGTGGGAATCGCCATTGTTCTTGCCATTGCATATACCCCAATTTTTGCAAGGGTAGCGCGAGGTGAAAGTGTCTCTCTCAAACAGGAGCCATTTATAAAAAGTTTGAAAGTGAAAGGTGCAAGTGACTTCCGAATAATATCCAGGCATATCTTCCCGAATGCTATAGCACCGATAATTGTCGCCTTGACACTTCAACTGGCATTCGGCATCCTTATCACTGCAACTTTATCTTTCCTCGGAGTAGGACTGCAACCGCCAAGAGCATCGTTAGGTGTGATGCTCGATGAGGGTGTACCGCTCCTCGATGTTGCTCCATGGATTAGTTTAGCGGCCGGATTTGCAATCATGCTCCCAGTAATGGCATTCAATCTGATTGGTGATGGCTTGAGAGATTCCCTTGATCCGAAACGAATGAATCGATAACAATGCTTGAAATTAACAACTTAACTGTAAAGTATGGAACAGAAGAAGGTGATGTTACTGCTGTTGACCGAGTTTCTTTCGAAATGGGTAGTGATGAGATTGTGGGTATAATTGGAGAGAGTGGATGCGGAAAAAGTACTTTTGCATCAGCTATACCTAAATTACTTGACGAAAATGGGTACATTGACCAAGGAGAATGCAAATTTAAGTCCAGGGATCTTGCCGGAATGACTGAAAATGAACTCCGGAAAGAAATTAGAGGGACAGAGATAAGTATGGTTTTCCAAGACCCTGGTGCATCATTAGATCCTGTATTTACTGTTGGCCAACAAGTAATCGAAACCCTCACTACCCACTTGGACATTTCGAAGGGAGAAGCAAGAGAGAGGGCAATTTCCGTGCTTGAGGATGTGGGCATTCCAGAGCCTGAATCACGATTAAACGATTATCCTCACACGTTTTCAGGAGGGATGCAACAACGTGTCTTAATAGCAATCGCTCTCGCCTGTGAACCGGACCTGCTTATAGCAGACGAACCAACTACGGGCCTAGATGTATCGATTCAAGCACAGATATTGAAATTACTAAAGCGGATAAACGCCGAACGAGATACTGCGATTCTCCTCATAACTCATGACTTAGGTGTGGTTGCTCAAATTTGTGACAGGGTTTCAGTAATGTATGCGGGCAATATTGTAGAGCAAGCAACTACGGAAGA